>UMHJ01028804.1_pt1 | contig 39554 bp, 60 predicted proteins | sample 1965511 | NCBI WGS metagenome assembly UMHJ01 (sample SAMEA4836096, study PRJEB28245) | human gut metagenome | biome: gut microbiome; material: fecal sample | place: Denmark | collected 2008
GACCACCGTATCGTAATACCCTATAATGCCTTGAAACCCGCTAAATTACAAGCTTTAGGAACATATCGAGACTTGTGTTTCCGCGGTCAAACACGATGTGGTCAACGACATTCCGCATCATGTTTCCTTTCTGGACATAATCTGCGGAATCATCCTGTAAGACTGTAAGCAGAGCAGAAATGTTCTGCTTCATTTTTTTGTCCATTTCTTCTTTAGACATGTCGGTGTTTGAAATCGTCAGCAGTTTGATATTTTTTTCAATGGCTGCACGTTCTTTTAAGAGCGCGGCTTTGTTCGCTTTGTATTCCTCTAATGAGTCAATCTCATTCAAATAGGCGGCTTTGATCCGCTTTTCTTTATTTTCCACTTTTTGTAACTGCTTTTCAAGATCCGCGAGTTTGGAGTCTGCATCAGCGGAGGCAGAGGAGATTACCGTATAAACGATTGCAGGAGAGTGCAGGATGCTTTCCAGATATTCAATCACCATTTTTTCAATTGGGCGGATGCCTATGTAGTGCGATTCGTTGCAAAATCCCTTCGTGTATTTCCAGCATTGGAAACCTCTGCTGTTTTTTGTACCGGAATATGCCAGCGTGCCACCGCAGGAGGAGCAGATCAGCAGGCCACTCAGCCAGTGTTTGGCGGTGGATACATCTCTGGACTTTGCTTTTCGCATATTCATGGCAAGGTGTTTTTTGATTTCTTCCAGTGTGGCTTTATCCCACAAAGGTTCCCAGTTGCCTTTGGTGTATATAACTTCATCTGCTGGTTTTAGCTGCCGCCCCCGGTCCGTATAGTTCCACCTGGAGATACCGGTATAAAAAGGATTTTCCAGTACATAGCGCACGCCGCGGGCATCCCAGAGATTTCCATGTTTCGTGCGATAGCCCTGTTCGTTGAGTTTTCGTGCAATCTGCAGCAGGGAAGAGCCGGAGAGCAGCAGATCTTTCATCGCGATCGGGATCTGTATGGTTTTTGGATCTTTTTCCGGAGGCTTTTTATTGCCCGGGGACTGGTAGCCGATCGGGGCATCCCCCTGATAATGTCCGCGCAGTGCATTTTGTGTCATGCCGCGCATCACTTCCCCGGACAGGCGGATGGAGTAGTATTCGTCCATCCACTCGATGATCCGCTCGATCAGGGAGCCAAACGGACCGTCGATAAGCGGCTCGGACACGCTCACCACATCGACGTTGTTCTTTTTCAAGAGTGATTTGTACACAATGGATTCTTCCTGATTCCGGGCAAAACGGGAAAATTTCCAGACGATGATTGTATCGATCGGATGCTCTTTGGACTTCGCCAGCGCAATCATCTGCTGAAATGCAGGACGTTTGTTTGCTTTCCGGCCTGAGATTCCGTTGTCTTGGAAAATATATTCCATGGGGATATCGGTGTGGTTGTTTTTCGCATAATCCATCAGCAGACGAAGCTGCGCATCCGGGGAAAGTTCTTCCTGCTTGTCGGTGGATACACGGATGTAGATCGCGCCGGTTTTGCGTTCAGAGACTTTTTCTTTCATAGCATATGCACCTCTTTCTCTATATTGTATTGGTTTTTGGGTACAAAAATAACAGCTCACATCAAACGGATGTTCCGCTTGCGTAGCTGCTCCGAGAATGATACAATGTGCTTGTCTAAGGCGTGTATCTTCGGAGCACGCATCCGCTCCTGTTGTTGACTAGTGTCCGATTCGCAGGGGCGGTTTTTATTGTTATGTTAATCTACACCTGTTATAATAAGGTTAAGAGTTTAGAACAGCGTTAATTACTGAGTCTTTATTCCAACCGACCATTATATTTGCATTATTGGAAACTTTTGTAGGAACTCGTTCCTGTCCCCAGGGTTTAACTCCAATAATATATTTGTTATAATCGACAGCAGTGTCTATTTCAAAGTCAATCCAGTCACTATAAGCAGCATACATGCCTGCAAGTATAATGACTTTAGAAGCTGGACTAATTTGCTCCTTTAATTCTGATTTTAACTTATTTTTTCCAACGGTTGTATTAGGATCAATCAATGGATCATGCGAGGGAACAGAGTAGTTTTTCCAGGTAAGTTTTCCTTCGTCTTGGGCTTCATTTAACCACTGAACGATTTTGTTGTAATGCTCAGAATATTTCCAAGCGTGGCTGATAAAAATATTGTAGGTACTCATTTGTTATCATTCCTTTCGTTTTTTAGGAGGTCATTATGAAATCTAAAACACTTAAATTTCAAAAGAAACCTATTGTTGTTGAAGCATATCAAACAGATGTAGAAGTAACCATTGATACATTGGAGGGGAGAATGGTTGCCTCTCCCGGAGATTGGATTATTACCGGTGTTCACGGGGAAAAATATCCTTGCAAGCCTGATATATTTGAGAAAACATATGAGCTAGTTAATTAGCGTTTTCTATTTTCTTTTCATTAGCATTTACAACTTTCCATTTATTGTTTTCAGAAGATATGATGTTTTCTATGTTACGAACAAATAAATTCTCAATGCTTTCAGGCTCTGTGTTATATGGAGAAGACTTTGTTACAAATAAATGTTTCTGATACCTAAGTAATTCACATGTGGTTCGATATTCAATCCAGTTTTCATGCCACTTGTATAATTTTGTCAAGGATTCTATAATGGCAATTGCGGCGCCCAATGCGCCAACTACGAGTGCCATAAGAACGCAATCTTTTGAGTAGGCAGAAAGTAAAGGAATTAATGCTGCTAAAACAATTTCTATGGTTTGTGTCAATTTGTATTTTCTTTGACATGATGCAGATTTTTGGTCATACCAATTGATTTGATCATCTACTCTGGATTTTATATATTCGTCTATTTCCATTTTAACTCCTTTCACCGCCTTGATTGAAAGAGCAGGGCGGTATTTAGTTTGACAAAAGTGTAAATGTAACATATAATACACTTAACAGGAAAGCCGATAGATAGGTGTCAGCTATCTACTCCGGCGAAAAATCAATGGAAAATAACCGTCAACTTTTCTCAGGAGCTGGACGGTTATTTTTTATGTCTGAAATTACAAACTAGTGTAACAATAGCACATATCATTATCACAAATGTGAACAGATCAGAATATGTAACCATCGGCATCATCCCCCTTCACAGGCTCGGAGTAGATGCAACCGTTCCTCGGCTTCCCGGGTAAGTGTATTATATTGTCAAGGTGCTTGTATTGTTTTTTCATCAATTGCGCATGCAATATTTAATATATCTTATCCAATCTGGAATATGATCAATACATTCGTTTAGGGAAGTATTGTTTAATTCTTTAATGGTAGATAGTCCCTTTAGGTATTGCATATATAGAGAAGGCTCAGTATTTCGTGTTTGAATTTCATACTCAGCATGTGAGTCCACAAATTCATTTGCATCCTCTAAGGAATCGAAAACTTTTGTGGCACGTTTATTTCCTGGTTTTATTATCGCATATTTGGTAGGCGATTTATAAAGATTTATTTTTCCAACATAACATATCCCTGAATAGTCAACATTGAACCCTCCACTGGATAATCTGGTTAATTTGACACAAGAAGGGGATAAATTTGCAGAAATAAGTTGTTCAGAAAATTGCTGAAAAAACTGTGTTTCAATATCGTTTAATATATTATAATTATTTTGTGGAGGCACTGTGCTAGACACAATTTTCATGTTAAAGGAATTTTCTGCATTGTTAGCCTTGTTTTTGGGTGAAATATTACAGCTTGAATGTTGATTTCTTAAGCTGTTATTGTTTCTTAAAAATTTATTTAAAAATGTTTGAAATGGATTCAAAATAACCTCCGTGCAATTTGATTATAGGTGTAGTAAAGTTGAGGAAACTTTGATTAATTAAAAGGAAGTTCCTCATCAATTTCAGGGAAAGGAGGTTCTTCTGGATCAGGGATATTCATAAATCCATCGGAAATGAAAGAGGGTTCTTTATAATCCCATGCCTTTAATAAGCGGGAATTATAAAAAGAACTCTGGCAGCCACATTGAGGACAATATCTTGCATTGGATGGTAGCGGAGATGTATTTGAACATTCGTCATTTATACATCTGTTTACCAAGTTATTTCCGCATATTTGGCAGAAATCCCCTTCAATATTTGTTATTTCATTGTGACAAGTAGGACATTCTTTTAATTTCCCGTTTTCGTAAGTATCTAATAAAGGATATTTCATCTGATCTCCATCTCCCCATTCTAAAGTTTTTTTGTTTCCACATATAGGACAATAATTTCCATAGCGCTGGATTATTCCGGCATCACATTTTTTACATTTTCGTTTATAGATAAAATCATAATATAAATGAAAAATATGATTATCATACTCGTCCTGAGCATTAATATGAGATTTCCATTCTACAAACTCATAATAACGACGTTTTGCTGCTTTATCCGAAATTTGGCATATATCCTTTAGTTGTTTTTGATTCATTATTTTAAAACCAAGAAGAGCTGCATGTGGAACAAGAATTAGCTGAGCGAAGTAATTAGCTTCAAGTTCGGCAATTTTATAGTTGTAATCATCAATATTTTCTAAAAAGAAATCACCGCGTAACAATTTCTCTTTTGAGCACAACTGGTGGTGCTTTAAAAGTACATGACCTAGTTCATGAGCTAAATTCCAACGTACTCGGTTACATGACGTGATGTTTAAATCTAGATCATTATAATAGATACAGTATTTATTTTTTGAGTGGCAATAAACGACATAAGAATCTTTGGTTTCTGCACTGATGATAAGTTCGCCATATGATATCCCGTGTTTTCTCACCTGACTGCTATAAGTTATCATTTTAATATTAGAATAAGAACGGATAATTGTGCCAATTTTTACAGGTATGGATAATTGGTTGCTGTGTAATAGAGCAGAATAAACTATATTTTTTATCTCGTTCCTTCTATTACTCGATATTTCCAGAGTCATCTTCCTCCCAATTGTAGTCATCAAAGTTTGCCTTAAGAATATTCATTAGTTTTGTTTTTTCTTTATCTGACATTTTACTGCGTTCTCGTTGAATAATTGTTAAATCAATATCACTACTGATTGAATTAGTAGACATCTCATTTTTTTCCATAGGAACATCATAGCCAAGTAACCATGCTTCATTTATTTGCAAAACCTTACAAATAGAAAAAATCCTATCTTGTTTTGGTTTTGTATAACCAGACATGTATTGACTTATTGCGGATTTTGGAATCTTTGTTGCTTCAGATAGTTCAATTGGTTTTATATTACGAATTACTAATGCTTGTTTTAATCTATCTTTTAATTCTGCAATTGGTTGAGACATAATAACAACCTCCTTTTTCTTGTATTATAATAGGAAAGTTTAAAAGCGTCAATAAAAAAGTTTAAAAAGTTTCAAAAAATATATTGACAGAAAAGTTTCAAAATGTTAAACTTTATATAGTTTCAAAATTTGAAACAAAATCTATAGGAAGGAGTTAGTAAATGGCATTTGATTACAGCAAATTGAGAGGAAAGATTGTTGAAAAATATGGTAGTCAGTCTGCATTTGTAAGGGCTTTTGGAACATCAGAAAATACTTTTTCACTGAAAATGAATAATAAAGTAAGGTTTACATCTGATGACATTGTTAAAATTTCAAAGATGCTCGATATTCCAGAAGGGAAGATTGGCTTATATTTTTTTAGTCAAAAAGTTTAAAAAAACTAAACTAATGGTGGGAATATGAACAAATCAGAATTTATGACACAGCAGGAAAGAGAAGCGTATCGCATCGGATATGAACGTGGAAAACAGGAAGGTCTTAAGAAAGCATCACTGCTCATTCAGTTGGTGGCATCAGATAGTAAAGATTTTAAGGAGAGTATTCTTCAGAACAGCAAAGAAGCTATTGAACTGAGAAAGATTTTTACAGAGAAAGGCGAGTAAAATGAACGATTTAATTAATATCAATATGGACACACAGACAGTGTCAGCAAGAGAGTTATATCAAAAATTGAATATTGGAACAAGATTTAATGATTGGTTCCCACGTATGACAGAATATGGATTTGTCGAGGGAACAGACTTTTACTCAAAAACGAGTAAAACTGTAAATGGTGGCAGACCATCCACAGATTACGAAATCTCTGTAGACATGGCAAAACAGATTTGCATGATTCAGAGAACACCAGAGGGTAAGGAAGTGCGTCAGTACCTTATCGACTTGGAAAAAGCGTGGAATACACCGGAGCAGGTATTTGCCAGAGCATTAAAGATGGCAGACCAGACAATCAGCAGCTTAAAAGATAGATGCAAATTTCTCGGTGGACAGGTTGTGGAACAGCAGAAGGTTATTGAACAGTTAGAGCCTAAAGCATCATATTACGATCTGATTCTCCAGTGTAAAGACCTTATTGCGACAACTGTTATTGCTAAAGATTATGGCATGTCAGCAAAGAAGTTTAATTCTATGCTTCATGATATGGGAATTCAATATAAACAGGGAGATATATGGGTACTGTATTCCAAATATCAGGGACAGGGATATTTGAAAGCAAAAACGCACAACTATGCAGATGGAAATGGAGTGCAACATTCGAAAGAACATGCATATTGGACGCAGAAGGGAAGGCTGTTCCTTTATGATCTTCTTAAGCAAGAAGGTATTTTACCACTGATAGAGAGGGAATATGTGGCTTGATTTTTAATAACGGAAAGGAGATGAGAGAATGTGGATTTCAAGAAAAAGATGGAAGGTGCTTGAAAAAAGAATTGCTGACCTTGAAAAGCAAGCTCAAAGCCAGCAGAAAAAAGTAGATGCCATTTGTGATTTCTGGCTAGAAAGACAAAAATTGCTTTCTAAAGCTGGTCCGAAGCATCATTGGGATTAGCAAAACCTATTCTTCTTGCGGGTTTAGTTTTATCTTCACGTTCAACAGATGTGAGTAAGAAATTGAGTTGGCTGGCGTGCTGAATTAATTGGGACTTTTTTCCATTTACTAAACCATAAAAATAGAGGATATCAGGGTTTTGATAACCGAGACTTGTGACAATCATGGTGACTGATGTCCCGAATGAAGTTAAACGGAGCGCAATTTCATGATCATCATCAAGGGATGCTTCAAAATTATGAATTTGCTCAAGAATTTTTTCGTATTTCCAGTCAGCCAAGTCATAATTACGAATGGTAATTGGTTCAATAAAATTATTCATATGAAAATTTCCTTTCATAATACTCGGACGCGGCAATGTCCTGTAAGGAAAGAATAGCACGGATTATGGAGGACAACAAGGGTAGAAAATTAGGCTACAAAAATAATATTTCATATTAAACATAAGGAGATGAGTAAATTGAAATCGCCATCAACGAATGAGATCCAGTTAGCTATGGATTGCACAACACAGCACATTAGAGAGTTTTTGGCACAATCGACAAACGGAGAGATCGCGGATCTGGGAAAAGTGTGCGGGAGTAACTGTGAGATATGGGAAGCAGGAAGATGTAAAGATTTTGACTGGCTCAAAAACCTTGATCCGATCATAAGCCAGTCAAGCGTAAAAATATCGGTGTGCAATGCCGGGGACACTAATCGTGGATAGCAACAGGAAGACTGTTATACGCGGAACATCCACCATATTGATCTTTTAAATCAGGTGGACATTCATCATACATGGGACATTCATACGACATTTTCTTGTAGTTTTTCTGTAGAGTTCCCATAACAGGTACATAACAATAGTCGACCGATATCTGTTGGGATCGTTTGGTGTAAGGACAATTTACATCAATTATTTTGATCATCTGGAATAGCTCCTTTCATAATACTCGGACGCGGCAACGTCCTGTAAGGAGATTATATCACAAATGGAAGATTCAGAAAATTAAGAACCGCGTACAGGCACAGTTAATAACCTATTAACAGGAGGTGGGCTTATGGCAAGATATCCAAAGAAAGCTACATACAGAACCTTTGTGATCGATTCTAAAACCGGTGAATGGAAACAAATTGATCCCAAGGATATACCTCAGAACAAAATTGATGAGTTGTGTGACAAGTTTGCGCTTGGCGCAGGTTATAAGCGCGTAGAGTAGCCACTGCGGTGGCTGTGCGGACAAGCTAAAGGAGAAAAGCAGATGAGAAACAAAGTATTTACAGCCGGAGTTGCGGTTATGGCGATCGGAGCAATAGCAATGAATTCAACCGGCATGGGTGGAGTGATTGCAGCGGTCATGGTGATTGTCGGTGCAGTTATAACATTTGCAGCATACACATTGGAGCGGCTGGAAAGTGAACGTCGTGAAACTGAGCGTCGTATACAGCAGCTACGGAAAGTCAGGAAAGGAGAAAAATGCACATCAGTGAAATAAAGCGTATGTATCCGCAATATCCGAATGAAGCTTCGAATCTCACGTACCCGCGAAAGGAAAAGAAAAATGATGGGGATTTCAAGGAAGTGTTGGATGTGGAAATAAAAAAGATGGAATCAGCCGACCAAAGCAATGATTCCATCTAATTGGGGGGGTGTTTCTCTCTCGGGAAACAAAAGAAAAATAAGCATTAAAAATGCTATGCTATTATTTTACAAAAAATATATTTAATGTGCAAGTGGAAAATATGAATTTAAGTCAGATTGAATCCCTTGTAAGTGCGTATTTGCACTGCAAGGATGCAGAAAAGATTCTGAATAATGCAGGATCATTTATTTACACAGAGGCAGCGTGTCCACTTATGGACGAACCGATGGAGCAGATCTATGCGGTGCTGATAGACGGGCAGGATGATGAGACAGCGGACTGGATCTATGATCTGCTGCAAAAAGGTGAAGCAAAGGCAATCTATGATCTGCTGCAGGAAGGAGCCGACAATGGAAACGATCCCGGATAATTATGATTTCTTCCGGATGCATGAGGATGAGCAGGACAAATGGCTGGAACAACGGCCGGTGTGCGTCTGCTGCGGGGATCATATACAGGCTGATTATTGCTATGACGTTGGCGGAGAAATCTACTGTGAAGATTGTATGGTTTCATGCTTCCGGAAGGTGGTGTGATGTATTACAGACCCTGCCCCTATTGTGGGGCACATCTTGATCCGGGTGAATCATGTGACTGCCTGGAAAAGAAAAAGGAGAACAATAAAAACATCCTTGCAGCATATAGAAGTGGCAGGGATGGACAGATGGAAATGAAGTTGGAGGATATGATGTATGGCACTTAAATCGTGGGAAGAAATGCGCAAAATTGACGTAACTCCATATTGCCAGGAACGGGATGGAATGACGTATCTCAATTGGGCAAAATGTATTGATTTGCTGCATGAGAATGGTGCAAAGAAAGTTTACTGGGTGCCGATTCCGGATGAGGGAACGGGAAGTTCTTTGCGTATGGTTTCAAAAGATTTCACAGATAGCAAAGGAAATACAAACCGATGCTATGAGACACGGATACATGTCGTTATTGATGAAAATGAGTATGAAATGCAGTCACCGGTGATGAATGGCTCCAATCCGGTCAAGGATAATTCCATGAGCCAGCAGAGGGTATGGAACAGTATGTGCCGGTCCTTTGTAAAGTGTGTGGCAATTCATACGGGGCTTGGATTTAACCTGTGGCTCAAAGAAGAAATGCAGCCGTTTAACAACATCATTCCGAGGAATGAGGAGAAGCCGAGCCCGGCAAATATTAAGATCCTGAAAGACCTGTGCCTCAAACATAAGGTGAATCTTGAATACTGGATCACGAGCAACGGAAAGACTTGGGACAGTTTATCAGCAGAAGATGTTGGTACAATGCTGAACAGTCTGAAATCGAAGTATGGTGATGACTGATGTATACGATGGTAGATGTGAAGCAGTACCGGGAAAACAGCGATGGAACAGATCTTGTTGTTTCTGTTCCGGGAATGAAACTTGGGGGGCTGCTCCAGAGAAAGAAGATCAAGAATGCAGAGATCCGCTTTGATGATGGGCGGCATATCTCTGCGGAGCAGAGGAAGAAAGCATATGCAACGATCCGGGATATTGCAGACTGGACAGGCTATCCACCGGAAGAAATGAAGGAACGGATGAAGTATGAGCATATGATCCGTACAGGAGATCCTTATTTCAGCCTTTCTAACTGTTCTATGGATACCGCGCGGGAGTTTATCAATACGATCTTGGAATTTGCTTTAGAGTGGGGAATCCCACTTTCAGACAATGCGATTGACCGGACGGATGATATCGGGCGGTATCTGTATTACTGCCTAATGCATAAAAAGTGTGCCATCTGCGGCAAGGATGGGGAAATCCATCATGAAGATGCAATCGGTATGGGAAATAACCGCCGGAAGGTGGATGATTCGGGTTATAAGAAGATCTGCCTGTGCAGGGAGCACCATACGATTGCTCACCAGATGGGAGTGATCCGGTTCCGGCAGATGTATAAGGTGTATGGAATTGTTGTGAAGGCGGAATGAAAATGACATTTGAAAGGTGGCGAGAAGTGCTGATTCGGGAGGTGGAGTGATTGGATGGCAACTACATAAAGCTGAGCCGCGGGCTACTGGAATGGGAATGGTACACAGATATCAATACAACCCGGCTGTTTATCCATATGCTTCTGAAAGCCAACTGGAAGGATGGAAATTTCAAAGGGACAACGGTTCCACGTGGATCGTTTGTCTCATCCATCGGGAAGCTGTCGGGCGAAACAGGGCTTACGGAGCGCGAAATCCGCACCGCAATTTCACATCTGAAAAAGACAGGCGAAGTGACAAGCAAAACGACAAACAAATTTACTGTATTTACAGTGGTTAAGTACGATTTGTACCAGACAACCGACAAGCAAAATGACAGGCAACCGACAGGCAACCGACATTCTAACGACATTCAAACGACAACAATAGAAGAAAAGAAAGAAGGGAAGAAGGAAAGAAACACACCCCCTATATCCCCCGTGGAACGGTTTGCAGATTTTGCCGCAGCCTATCCGAAAACCTGCATTGGTTATCTGGCAGAGACGGAATACTGCAATGCGGTTGATGCCGGAGTGTCGGAAGCTGGCCTGATTGCAGCGGCAGAGAATTATGCTATTGCCTGCCAGCGGAAAAAGACACCAGCCCGGTACATCAAGAACCCGGAGAACTTTTTGAAAGAAAACCTGTTTATGCAATACCTGGAAGGAGTGGATGATGGACCAGCAGATGAAAAACATGATCAACGGAATACTGGAGCGCGTGAAAAAGCGCTCAACGAACTGCTTGAAGAACGCGGATGTTCCGGATGTTTCGAAGGGTTCTGATGTGTGCCCAGTCTGCAAGGGCAGCGAATGGATTCTGACCGAAAAGGACGGTATTGAAACAGCCGTGCCGTGTAAGTGCCGGGAGCGTGCGGTCATGTTGCGGCGGCTGCGGTTTGCGGATATCCCGGAAGCATTCAGGGGAATGGAACTGAAAACATTTCGGATGGATGTGTACCGGGAGCGGGACAGCAGGAAGAAAGTGTCGGATGCCTGCCGGATCATAAAAGCGTACCTCGGGGATTTTGAGAACCAGAGGGAGCAGGGGATGGGACTGTTTATCTGGTCCCGGACAAAGGGCAGTGGGAAAACAAGGATTGCGGCAGGGATTGCAAACGAGCTGATGAAAAGCTACGCAGTCAAATTTGCGGTATCACTGACCATCCTGCAGGAAATCAAGAATACATGGCGGCGGGACGCGGAATACAGTGAGAGCCGTTTGCTGGATGCACTCTGCACCACAGATATCCTGGTCATTGATGATTTCGGAGTGGAACGGCCGGCAGACTGGATCAATGACAAGCTGTACCAGATCATCAATGAGCGTTATATAAACCGGAAAGTGACGATTTTCACAAGTAATGAATCTCTGGAAACGCTGCAGTATGATGACCGCATCACGAACCGGATCAAGGAGCGAACCTACCAGATCGCATTCCCGGAAGAAAGCGTGCGGGATCATATCGCAGAGCTGCATCAGGAGGACATGATCCGGAAGCTGATGGACGGTTGAAACACCAGCGAAAGCAAAAGAAACCATTGCGAGTTCGAAAGGCATGGAGAACCATACAAGTCAATTTATAACCTTGACACAGATAACGAAGAGGAAATACACGATAGTTATGGAGATTTACTTAGCTGGCTTAAGGCAGAAAGCGAGGAATAGGCATGGAGAGATTAACAGAACGGACAGCGGATGGAATCTTAGTAAAAGAGAATTACGAGAAAGAAACATTAAAAACCTTGTATCAGTGCTATGGCGAAAATCCTAATTCATATTATTCCAACTGTGAAGAAGGTTATTGCGCAATGGAGAAGTTAGCGGATTACGAGGACTTAGAGGAACAGGGATTGCTTCTGCGGTTGCCAATCAGTGAAGATGCACCAGTGTATTCCATCGAGTATTGTTGCGGAAAAAACAAAAGTAATCGGTCTGGAATGTGTTTTAGAGGATTTTGCGAGAATTGTAGTGATAAGGCGTACTACATACGTGAAAGCGTAGCTAAACAATGCAGCATTTGCGAAATTAATAAATCGGTATTCTTTACTCGTGAGGAAGCAGAAGCCAAGCTGAAAGAAATGGAGGAAAATCAATGATTAAAGGAAAGAAAGTAGTAATGAACGACAAATACTATGTGTCAGAGAAAAATAAAGGCAAGATTTTTGAAGTTACAAGTGAGCCGTATAGTGTATGCGGAACCGTAGTTGTAAAGCTGAAAGGCTTAAGCGGCTGTTATGCGTTGGATGGATTAGACGAGGTGAAGGATGGAAAATAGATACTTATCCCGTGGAAAGCGGATTGATAATGGCGAATGGGTGGAAGGATTTCCATTTCTTGTAAATGATGTTTCGTATATCTTGCCGCATCACAATACAGGGCAGCCAATACACGTAGATAATTTGTTAAGTACATCCGTTGAGGTCTCGAAAGACACCATCTGCCGGTGCACTGGACGGACAGATCGAGATGAGAAATTGATATTTGAACACGATGTAATTGCTTATCTTGACACATATAGCACAGAAAGCGGATATGCAGAAGCAGATTGTGCCGGTGAAGTTGTGTGGGATGAAGAAACATTGTCTTTCCAAGTGACAAACAGATTATCTGCTGAAAGCTGGGAAGTCCTTGGCGGGGAATGTAAAGTGCTTGGAAATGCGATTGAACATCCGGAATTGTTGGAGGTGTAGGATGACATATCTCGTATACATGAATTACATGATGCTTGTTTTTATGTGCGACTATATGCAAATCCTTCCAAGTGAATTTATAGGAATCTTGATTATTTTGGGTTATGTGGCACTAGCCGTACACATTTTTTTGAAGGGCAAAAGAAAGGAGAAAGGAGAATGAGCGAAGAACTTAAACCATGCCCGTTTTGTGGTTGCCATGATCGCAGAGTAGGCGTGAGAAAAATGGGAAACAAAGGATATAGGATTATATGCGGTAAATGTGGATGTGCTGGTCCGTATGTAAAAATTAAAGAATTTCCTAACAAGATGGACGCGCAGGGAAAAGCAAAGGAAACATGGAACAGGAGGGTAAAGATCGAGATTGTGAAAGGAGTGTGAGATATGTCAAAAGCAGTGTTGGTAATGAATATGCCGGAACAGGTATGCCAGAAATGCACATTGTGCTATGAGACAGAGGATGACGAATATCTGTGCTGTGCGACAGGAAAACTTGTACCAGACGGAGAAAAACCGGATTGGTGTCCGCTCCGAGAATTACCGAAACATCGCCGCACGATCGGAAATGTAAGTGAAGGGGAAAAATTGTTAATGAACGCGGGGTTTAACGATTGCTTAGATGAAATTTTAAAATAAATCGAAAGGAGTAAGAGGTTTGCTGGCCGGCGTGAAAGAGCTCTTTACTCCAAAAACAAATGGAATCAGTAAAAGATAGGATGAAGCGGCTGGGAACTTATGAGAAGATCGCTTCGTTCATGCAGAAAGAAAAGCAGGATTATGCTTTCAAGCGTAAGTATGCGCAGATCAGAGCAGAAGAGTTTCAATCAGAATGTGATCGTAGAGAATTGAACTGCCATGTATCAGTTGGAGGTTTGGACAGCATCATATTGTATATGTTCCTTCATGAAGTGTGTCATATCGATGTACCAGGTGTATCAGCATCTACACTCGAGGATGCAAGCATTCAAAGAGTACATAAGGCAATAGGAATTATAAATGTGCCACCGCTCATGCGGGATGATGGTACACGATGGACAAAGCCAAAGGTTATACGGGAGTTTGGCTTTCCGGTCATATCCAAGGAGATTGCAGGAAAAATCGAGTTGCTGCAGAATCCAACCGAGAAGAATAAGACAGTCAGACACGCGATTATAACGGGAGAGACCGGGGAATATGGTGGATGGCAGAAGAATTCGAAGATGCAGCTTAATCAGCGGTGGTTGAAGCTATTCGGCGGGTATGAAAATGAAACCGAAGGATGCGACTTTCAAAAGCCGGATTTTCTGGTATCAGCGAAATGCTGCTATTACCTTAAAGAAAAGAATTGTGATGACTGGGGAAAAGAGCATAACAGTGTGCCATATTTAGGATTGATGGCATCCGAGGGCGGCAGACGTGCCAAGAGCCTGCGGATGAATGGCTGCAATTACTTTGGGACATCCACAATCAGATCAGCACCATTTGCAATCTTCCACCGGCAGGATATTCTTACACTTGCCTTGGAGATGGATGATCTCTGGAAGAACGGATTAAAAGAGAAGTATCGTGCTGCTGGAATCAAGGATGGGATAATAACAGATGATTTTCAGATGCCGGAATCTTTGATACCGGAGATTTACGGTACGATTGAGAAAAAGCCAGATGGAACATTGTATACGACAAAGGCACAGCGTACCGGATGCAGTATGTGCGGCTTCGGAATCCACATGGAGAAACGGCCGCACCGGTTTGATCTGTTGTATGAGAGCAACCCGAAAGAGTGGGATTATCTGATGTTCCATATGTGCAAGGATGCTGACGGGAACGACTATGGATGGGCGAAAGTGCTTGACTATATCGGTGTTGGCTGGGACCCGACAACCATAGGTGGTAATTGCAAGGGGCAGATGAGCCTAGAAGATTTTATGAAATGATAGTTTGCTTAGGAAGCCACTTGCTCTGCCAACTGAGCTACACTGCTAGTTCCTAAACAAGTAATTATATAAAGTAATGAACCAATTAGCATATGCACCACGCCTTTCTTGCTGCTTACATATAAGTAAATAGCGTAAATCAAAATTAATAGTAACATTCCCGCTAATATGATGCAGAGATTGGATTTGAACCAATGACCAAGTGGACGCCTAAACAAACTATTTACAAGCATTATAAACAAAAGAATACAAAATTTCAAGAAAGGGGCCGAACCTCCGGCCGGGGTAACGATATATCGGGTTCCTTTGAAAAATGAAGAATAGTGAATTAAAAGAATATGTAAACAGTTTTCCGGATGATGTACCGGTGAATATTATCTGCGCGAATCCAAGAAAAAGAAAACTGTACAAGTTGGAAAATGTAATGTGGGCGACAGACCAAGGACAGCCTTTGATCCTTATTGACATTGGAAAAGAAGCGGATATGGATGTAGAAATGATAGCTGCTTGCAAAGAGGATGAAAAGTCTGCGGATGATCTGGAAGGACAGATGCAGATCGAGGACTTCCTGGAGGTGATGCCATGATTAACGGAGATTTAATTATTGATTGCTTTGCTGGTGGTGGCGGTGCAAGCGTAGGGATTGAGATGGCACTTGGACGCCCGGTTGACATTGCAATTAATCACGATCCACAGGCAATTCGAATCCACAAAATCAATCATCCGAGTACTTTACATTTGACAGAAGATATTTTCAAAGTTGATTTACAGAAATATGTAGGTGGCAGACATGTTGCGCTGATGTGGGCATCGCCGGACTGTACAAGCCATAGTAAGGCGAAAGGCGGGCAGCCCAGAAAGAGAGGGCTGAGGATACTTCCGTGGGCGGTATACAAACATGCAAAAACAATTTTGCCGGATGTGATCATTATGGAGAATGTGGAAGAAATCCAACAGTGGGGACCGTTGGATCAGAATGGGCATCCGATACCAGAGCGCAAGGGAGAAGATTATAAGAAATTTATATCTGCAATGCAATCCCTTGGGTACGCATTTGAAAGCAGAGAGCTCATAGCTGCAGATTACGGTGCGCCTACAACACGCAAAAGATGGTATGCGATATTTCGGAGAGACGGTAAGGCGATCGTTTGGCCAGAGCCTACGCATAGTAAGGCTGGAATTCATTTACCACGATGGAAACCGTGCGGAGATTATATTGATTGGTCAGATTTGGGGAAATCAATTTTTGACCGTAAAAAACCACTTGCTGATGCGACAATGGCGCGAATCGCAAACGGTATACAAAAATATATCATTGATGATCCGCATCCGTACACTGTGAACGATAAACGAGCCATAGCTTTTTTGATTCAGTATCACAGCGAAACGAAGAAAGGCGATGCGAGAGGTCAGACGTTGTGTGAACCAATTAAGACCATTGATACAAGCAATCGATACGGACTTGTTACGGCTTTTATTACAAAATTCTATAAGACGGGTATCGGGCAAGGATGCGGTGAGCCGATACATACGATTACCACATCACCAGGACATTTCGGACTGGTATCAGCTTTTCTGATTAAATATTACGGAACTGGTTGCGGTCAGCCAGTGACAAGTCCACTTGCAACAATTACAACAAAGGATCGGTTCGGACTTGTGAATGTGATAATTGAAATTGACGGTGAGGAATGGATAATAGCAGATATATTTCTGCGAATGCTGAATGCTGCAGAATTAAAGCTTATGCAGGGATTTCCACCGGATTACATCTTGGAACGTGATATAAGCGGTAAGGCAATTCCTGTAAAGGAAAGGGTTGCGAAGATTGGCAATAGTGTTGTGCCGATAATGGCAGAAGCACTTGTGGCTGCAAATTGTCCATATCTTATTGTTGGAGAGCGGATACCGAATATGATGATATCGACAGAACAGACCGGACAGCTCCGGTTTGCGTAATTATTCCTTTTCACATACCGCATTTCTGGCAGCAATATTTGCCAGCATATCACTCAGCACTACCAGATCAGCAGCAAGGATGGAAATTTCATCATCTGACATGCAGTCGGCAAGCTGGCAAGCGAGCGTTGAAAGCAAATAAAGGTTTGAACAGTTTTGCATGGGATCACCGGAGAGGTTTTATATATTTTATGCGTCTGCGGGGAAATTGTGCGAAAAATCTTTGAATTTTAGAATCAAGTAGCAAAACCAAGCGATCATATAGCACCTCCTGTTATCTAGTATAAGCGGTGGAGCTAAAATGATTCGCTTGGAGTGGAGATTTAGAGAGGAAAATAAATATGAAATTAAAAGAATTTGCGGCAGTGTTAAATGGAAGAGAATACAAGAATCCACAGTTTACAAAAGAAGAACTGCAGATTGCAAAAGATAATGGATTTGTTATTGTGAATGGAGCCTCGGATGATCTGGTGGAACTTGAAGGGGCAATTACGGATGAGGGAGGTTGTTGGGAAGGTGGAACAATTTCTGTGAAAGCAATCCTCGATGGTGGAATTGTACATAACTGTGAGAGATCCAATACATTCAGTTTTGATGTTAAGTGGTGCAAGGACAAAGACGAGAATGGGAATGTTATTCTGTGGACGTATGATGTACCAATCGAACATGAAGATTTTATGATCTATGACGATGGAGTGCCATACTGCAGGGGCTTTGTGTTCAAAGTAGTAAGTGAGTAGTTGGTTTGCTGAAACGTGTGTACATTGACAATTGAATATTGACGATTGGCGTAGTATAATTTATTTATTATTACAAAGGAGATGTGCCATGAATAAATTAGATATGAAAAATTTTCAAATAATATTGGAAGATGATATAAAGAGAAAGTTGTTTGAGCTTATCCCAGAAAATTCTTCCCAAAAAGAAATACAAGAACGATTAAATACTATGAGTGCAAGTGATAGAGAATGGGTTTTTAATGTTTTTGATAAATCAAAGGCCTTGATAAAGAACCAAGAAAAATATTATAGAATTAACAGCTTACTTTTGGCTCTGATGATATGTGGTGCCATTGCTTTCTTTACTTTCGCTTTTTTACAACGAAATTATGACCATGATGTAGTATATTATATTGTGTGTACGCTATTTGTAGTAATTGAAATAGCAATGTGTTTATTAACAAGGTATTTTGTAAAAAAAGGAGATAAAAAGTTAACAAATGAAGAATTGTAAAGTACTTTAGTAGATGGTTATATAAAGATTATTGATCTCGTTAAATAGTGCGAAATGATTTTTAAATTTGTCTGATGAATTGTATTGAAATGAACTGGGAAAATAAATAAGCGTAGATAGTAGGGTGATTTTTATTATAAATGTAGTTGAATTAAAGTTGAATAATGTGATAAAACCAAGTGCCGATCAAAGTACTTGGTTTTTTGTTGCTCAAAATTGAAAAAGGGGGATGCCTGTGGACGAAAAGGAAGTATTCGAGATCTGCAACCAGGTAGACAGCTTCATCGCGGAATATCTGACAGAATCCATTGTGATCGGGACAAGCTATGATATGCTGGAAGCGCACCACGGTATTCTCCCGATCAGCAGGAATTGCTTTTACCGGAGGCGGAGGATCGTGCAGCGGATCATGAAGCAGAGGATGGGAAGGATTGAGGAGGAGCCGAACGGACAGATGCGAATGGTGTGGTAAAAAACTATATTTTATTTATAAAAAATGTTATAATTATTCAAAATTATAAATAGGAGAGGTTATGTAAATGAATATTTTACTTCAAATTGCAGAAAACACAAATGTAATGAGTGATGATTTAAAAGGGGCAATTATAACTGCAGTAGCTACAAGCATAATTTCTATTATTGGATTTGTTGTGACCAATAAGTCAATGAAGAAAAATTTCAAAAATGAGATTTTAAAGCAAAGGAATGAAGTGGCGCTAAACAAAATGGCAATGATGCCAATGAAAATATTAGAATTGTTGGGAAAAACAATAGAAAAACATGGGGAAGATACAGAGTTATCAAAAGAATTTGATGTTATAATGAATGAAATATATGCATATGGCTCTGAAAAGGCGATAGCTCTTATTTCAAAGATACAAAAAGATAATATGGCTTTTGGTAATAACATAGCTGACAGAGATTCATATGAATTAATTACAATGTATATATTATTAGCCACACAGATAAAATATGATGTTACAGGAATATTTGTTAGTCCAGAAAAATGGTATGAGATGAGAATAAACGATTATGAAATTAATAAGAAGAAGATGCAATTGGCCAATAATAATGTTGCAAAAAAGTTTGGGCTAAATAAAAAATTTTACATATAGATTACAAAATGAAATGAAAGGCCATAAGTAAGAATTGTTACCCAAATTGGTACAAATCCACAAAATTCTCATGTTAAAATTGCTATAGAGTAGTAATTGAACAGGGAGGGAGAAGCGTGGAAAAAGAAAACGAACTGAAAAAGGAGTACCTACGGGGATACGAGAAAGCTGTGCGTCAGATGAAGCGCAGTGAAGAGAAAATGTTGGAAATTCATCTTGGAAAGATAATGCCATCTGCGGGTAATGATGGAATGCCACATGCTCATAATAACTCTGATCTGTCAGGATATGCTGCATTGATGGATGCGGAAGAGCGGCGGTATATGAAAGCGCGTTATAGAAGAATCCAGATGTGTAAAGAAATCACAGATAAAATTGAGCGTATGGATAACGAGGATGAGAAGGATGTGCTGATGTATCGTTATATTCGTCTGATGAAATGGGAAGATATAGCGGTAAAGATGGAATACAGTTGGCAGCATATACATAAGATCCATGCCAGAGCCTTGAAAAACTTCCAATTATAAAATTGGCGATAGAATGCGATACTGAATATGTGATATGGTATAAAATGTGAAGAGCGTAAGAGGAAATGTTTCCCTTGCGCTTTTTTCGTCTTTTGACTACTGGGACACCATGAAACACAAGGGTGTCCCACTTCTCCCTATAAAAGAAACAGGCAGGTGATACTATTGGCAAGGAGTCCGAACCAAAAGGCAGAGAAAGCCCGAGAACTGTATAAGGGTGGAATGAAGCTGGTTGAGATTGCAAGTCAACTAGAGGTTCCTGCCGGGACAGTTCGGAGATGGAAAAGTACATACCATTGGGATAGCGAGCAACAAAACGAGCGTTCGGAAAAGAAAAGCGAACGTTCGGAAAGCAAAAAGAACGTTACGGACAAGGCTGTAGCTGATGAAGTCAAGCAGGTAATACAGAATACCGAATTGACCGATAAGCAACAGCTTTTTTGCATACATTACATCCGATGCTTCAATGCTACCAAGGCATACCAGAAAGCGTACGGTGTTGATTATGCGACTGCAGCATCCATAGGCTATCGTTTGTTGGAGAAAGATGGAGTAAAACAGGAAATCCATAGGTTGAAACAGGACCGTCTCAACAGAGAGTTCCTAAGTGAATCCGATGTATTCCAGAAGTACATGGACATTGCTTTTGCAGATGTGACTGACTTTGTAGAGTTTGGAAATGAGGATGTGGATGTGATCCTGGACACAGGAGAGCGAAAGACCATCACAGTAAGCCATGTCAATATCAAGAATGATGCGGACGTGGACGGAACGATCATTTCCGAAGTATCCAAGGGTAAGGACGGCGTAAAGGTAAAGCTTGCTGATCGGATGAAAGCCTTACAGTGGCTTACAGATCACATGGATCTTGCCACCGAGAAGCAGAAAGCAGAGATTGCATTACTGAAAGCCAAGGTACAGACAGACGATGGCGAGGAGATTGCAGACGATGGGTTCCTCGATGCTCTGAACGGCACAGCTGCGGAGGATTGGGGCGATGAAGAAAATTAAGAGGATTTTCAAATTCCAACCATTTTCCAAGAAGCAGCGCAAGGTATTGAACTGGTGGTGTGAAGATTCTCCGGTTAAAGATAAGGATGGTATTATCGCCGATGGCGCTATCCGATCTGGAAAGACAGTGAGCATGTCACTTTCGTTTGTTATGTGGGCGATGAGCTCATTTGACGGCGAAAATTTCGGTATGTGCGGCAAGACAATCGGTTCTTTCCGCAGAAATGTATTATTTTGGCTTAAGCTGATGCTGCGAAGTCGCGGTTATACGGTGGCAGATCACAGGGCTGACAATTTGGTTATCATCACAAAAGGAGATGTGACCAACTATTTCTATATATTTGGTGGCAAAGACGAACGATCACAGGATCTCATTCAGGGTATTACCTTGGCTGGGGTCTTTTTTGATGAAGTTGCGTTGATGCCGGAAAGCTTTGTGAACCAGGCAACCGGACGATGTTCTGTTGATGGTTCTAAGTACTGGTTCAACTGCAATCCGGATGGACCATATCACTGGTTTAAGACAGAATGGATTGATAAAAGAGAAGAAAAGCATCTGTTGTATCTACATTTCACGATGGATGATAACTTGAGTCTGTCGGAGAAAATTAAGGCGCGATACCGCAGCATGTACACAGGCGTGTTCTACCGCCGGTACATCCTTGGACTATGGGCGATGGCAGAGGGCATTATTTACGATATGTTCGACACTGCCAAGCATGTGATTTCCAGTCTGGCTGATCTGACCAATACAAATTATTATGTGTCCTGTGACTATGGTACACAGAATGCAACAGTATTCCTGTTGTGGTGTAAAGAACGTTCCGGGCGGTGGGTATGCTGCCGCGAGTATTATTATTCTGGTCGCGATGAAGAAAGGCAGAAAACAGATACCGAGTATGCGGATGATTTGGAGAGGTGGCTCGATGGAATAAAGCCAGTCAAGATTGTGATTGATCCATCTGCAGCATCGTTCATAGCAGAATTGAAAAAACGAGGTTATGCAATCAAGAAAGCAAAAAATGACGTACTGGATGGCATCCGATTTGTGGCATCCCTGCTGAATCAGGGGAAAATCGCAATCAGTGACCAATGCCCGAACACAATTAAAGAATTTGGATCGTACATATGGGATCAGAAAGCATCTGAGCGTGGAGAGGATAAACCGGTGAAGCAGCACGATCATGCAATGGATGCACTGCGGTACTTCTGCTATACAATTATTCGCAAGCTGGGAAGCATCAGTATTTTGAAGTGAGGTAACAATGGATATTGATACAATGAAACAACTGATAAAAAAATATGAGCCCGGCCATGCGGCATTTGTGACGCGTGCGGATATAGCAGAACGTTATTACCGCAATGAGACGGACATCCTGTTCCGGGACAAACCCAAAGACAAGGAAAAAGAGGAAGCAGACAATCCGCTGCGCAATGCAGACAACCGGATTCCCCGGAACTTCCATGGTCTGATCGTAAACCAGAAAGCATCCTATGCTTTTACTGCACCGCCGCTGTTCGATGTAGGCAGTATGGCGAGCAATAAGCGCATCACGGAAACCTTGGGTGATGAGTATGCCAAGAATTGCATGGAATTGTGTGTGAATGCTGCCAATACTTCCATCGGCTGGGTGCATTACTGGCAGGGCGATAATGGTTTTGAATGGGCAGTTGTTCCGTCTGAGCAGATCATCCCGGTGTTTGACCGTAGCCTTAAACGCAGGCTGATCGGAGCCATGCGAGTGTATCCGGACATCGACGATGCAACTGGGGATAATTATACGGTATATGAATACTGGACGGATAAAGAGTGTCAGGCATTCCGGCGAAGAGCAGGCGAGACACTTAATCTGCTGACATACTATGAAATGTTTGTTGATCCAGCCACCAGTGATATGGTTGCCGATTACCGGCATGATTTCGGAGAAGTACCGTTCATCCCGTTTTACAACAACAATATCCATACAGATGATTTGCGCAACATTAAGCCGCTGATAGACGTATATGACAAGGTTTACAGCGGCTTTATCAATGATCTGGATGATATACAGGAGCTGATCTTTGTACTGTCTGGATATGGCGGTGAAGATCTGAATGGATTCCTATCTGATTTAAAAAAGTACAAGACCATTAAGGTAGATGGGGATGAGGGCGGTGCGGTGTCTACGCTGAACATTGAGATTCCGATTGAAGCCCGGAACAGTGTACTGGATGCAACTAGAAAGGCAATCTTCGAGCAGGGGCAAGGCTTCGATCCGCAGCCGGAGAACTTTGGTAATCAGTCTGGTGAAGCGCTGAAATTCATGTATTCGCTCTTGGAAATGAAAACCGGATTGATGGAAACAGAGTTCCGACTTGGCTTTGCTCGGCTGGTGCGTGCGATCTGCAAAGCGCTTGGCATTCAGTGCGGTACGATCATCCAGACATGGACCCGTACCTGTATCAAGAATGATACGGAGCAGGCGCAGATTTGCAAGGATTCCGTAGGAATTGTAAGTAAAAAGACGATTCTGAAAAATCATCCGCTTGTGGAAGATGCAGATGAAGAATTGAAGCAGATCGAAAAAGAAGAAAAAGAAGCGCAGGAAAAAGCTGATCTGTATTCGGGAGCATTTACGAATCAGAATAAAACAGATAACAATCAGGACAACAACGATGGCGATACGGGGCAGGATGAATGAAAAACGGTGTATATTGGAAAAAACGCTTCAAGCAGATAGAGGAATCCCAGCATCAGCAAGGGCTGCAGTGCTATGCAGATATCGAAAAGCAATATCTTGTAGCACAGCGGCAGATGGAAGCAAAAATCAATGCCTGGTATCAGCGTTTTGCAAATAATAACGCGATTTCTCTTGTGGAAGCACGCCGGTTATTAAATTCCAGTGAATTGGATGAACTGAAATGGGATGTCGAGCAGTACATACGGTACGGAAAAGAAAATGCTATCAATGGTCAGTGGATGAAGGAACTGGAAAATGCTTCCGCAAAAGTACACATCAATCGGCTGGAGGCATTGAAGCTTCAAATGCAGCAGTCATTGGAAGTGATGTTCGGTAATCAGCTTGATAGTGTTGATTCTACAATCCGTGATGTTTACCAATTCGGTTTTCTCCATACTGCCTATGAGATTCAGAAGGGGATTGGAACTGGATGGAGTTTTGCATCTCCGAACGATCGGCTGATTGATACAGTGATCCATAAGCCTTGGGCGGCAGACGGACAAACGTTTTCAGACCGGATCTGGACGAACAAACAGAAGCTGGTCAATGAATTGAACACCACCATGGTACAGAACATCATCACCGGGGCTGATCCGCAGAAGACGATTGATGCCTTGGCGCGGAAGATGAATGTATCAAAACAGAACGCGGGCCGCTTGGTTATGACAGAACAGGCGGCTTTTTCCAATGTAGCGCAAAAGGATTGTTTTGCAGAACTTGGGGTGGAACAGTTTGAAATATTGGAAACATTAGATAGTTTTACATGCAGTCTTTGTGGTTCTATGGACGGGCAGCATTTCCCTATGAGTCAGTATGAAATTGGTGTGACAGCTCCGCCGTTCCATCCGAACTGCCGTGGGTGTACCTGCCCATACTTCGAAGATGATTTTGGAGTGCCGGGAGAACGTGCAGCGCGTGGTGAAGATGGAAAAACATATTATGTACCGGGCAATATGACATATGAAGAGTGGAAATCCTCTTTTGCAGATGGTAACAATGCAGCGAAAGACCGGTTGGGAATTATCACAAACAATAATAAAAGCAACCCGAACTATTATGATTTCAAGGGTAAAAATGTGGATACGGTCGAGTCGGAAATCTGCAAGTTCGACCATGAGGTTGGAGTTATATTTGACAATGGGAAAGCGGTAAATTGCCAGTTGGGAAATGAGGATACTATAGAATTTACGAAGTATCAGCTTAAAATGATGAAAGGAAAAGATGTTACTCATAATCATCCATTGAGTACGCCGCCGTCCCCAGAAGATCTGTATCTGCTGGTAAATTATAAAGTCAAAAGTTTCAGAACCTGTGGGGAAAACGGTACATATGTGTTAGAATATAATGAACAGGTAGAAAAACTTCCAGATTTCAAGACATTTAGTGATACATATGACGAAATTATATATGAATTACAAGATAAATATTACGATGAAGTGAAACATGGAATGAAAAAACAGGATGCGATCATATTACTTGGAGAGGCTGCTTGGGAAAGATTGTGTGAACTATATAATGTCAAACCTAGATTTGAAAGGCGGTAATTGTCATGAGCAAATATAAACCATATGAAATAGATAGATATAAGCTGAATCTGTTTTGCGTATGTTTGAACTGCAGTAAATACAGAGGCTCAAGAAACGATTTTTCAAAATATTGTGATGCTTATCCCAAAAATCTTCCATCTGAAATTTGGAATGGAAAAAATATAAAATGTCCGCATTTTGAAGAAAAGCAGGGGTGATAGTATGGTGAAACTTATAAAAACATTAGATGTTCAAAACGCATCATTGAATGTGATCACAGCTGGCAGACGATTTCCGCTTGCACAATTTGCTGGGAAAATAGAGATCACAGAGCACCAGAGTATGGCACCTGTTCTTGGGAGAAGATGCAAAGGTGAAAAGAAAATCTATGCATCCTTTATTTTATGCCAGAATATTGAGTATCAGTCAGATGATACATTTAATACCGGAAAAGTATATGAAGCAGTCGGAGATGTGCAGGGAGAGCAGTCTTGTGAAAGATTGATCTTCTCAGGACTTCGCTTTGAAGATATGGATCCGTTGGAAGGAACAGTAACACTTGAAGTGACTGATTTGGAACTGATCCGGAAAATGATAGAAATGTAAAATTGAAAGTTACCACCACTCAGAAATGATATGGTGGTATTTTTGTGCTCAAAAATAGGTAATAACAGGGCAACCGGAAATTTATGAACAGAACAGCGCAGAGGTGACGCTAAGTAAGTTTCTCCGGCAGTCCTGTTTTTATATTGTCCGAAAGCCTTATGACGTTTAAACTGCGGCAATTTGCCCTTATGCATGGCATCAAAACTGCATACTGCTGTGGAGACACCACGCTTAAAAACGGTGCAGGAAAGGAAACTATGGAATTTTTAAAAGACATTTTAGGCGAGGATCTCTATAAGCAGGTGTCTGATACCGTCAATGCCTATAACGGAAAGCCGGAGAATAAGGAGAAGCAGGTGAAAATCGCAGACCTTGGATCTGGTCAGTATGTTGACAAAGGCAAGTATGATACCGCCGTGGCAGAAAAAGAGAATCTTGCCGGTCAGATTAAAACGCTTAATACCACAATCGGGGATCTGAAAAAGAACAATGCAGACAATGAGACATTACAGAACACCATTGCGGATCTGCAGACGAAGTTAAAAGATCAGCAGACAGCCAATGACCGGATCTCAAAGACCTATGCGCTGAAAGATTCCCTCACAAAGCAGGGCGTACTTGATCCGGATTATCTGATCTACAAAGCTGGTGGACTTGACAAGTTCACATTTGACAAAGAGGGTAAGCCGGTCGGCGTAGAGGAAGAAGTAAAGCCGTACAAAGAAGATAAGACAATGGCACATCTGTTCAAACAGGAACAGCCGAAGCCACCGTATCATCCACAGGGTGGCTTCGGCGGCGCAGGAACTGCGAACCCATTTGCAAAAGAGACGTTCAATCTGACCAAACAGGGTGAACTTTTAAAATCCAATCCGGAGCAGGCAAAGGCACTGGCCGCAGCCGCCGGAGTAACATTATAACAGTATGAAAGGAAGATGATTTATGGCAATTACAAAAATTGCAGACGTGATCGTACCGGAGCTTTTTAACCGGTATGTAATCAACAGAACAATGGAGCTGTCCGCGTTTTTCCAGTCGGGGATCGTGGTAAACAGCCCGGAATTTGATATGCTTGCATCCGAAGCGGCAAGAACACACAACATGCCGTTTTTTGAGGATTTACAGGGAGAATCCGAGCCAACGCTTGAGGATGTAGAAATGACACCGGCGAAGATCGGTTCAAACAAAGATGTATCCACCACAATCCTTCGTCAGAAGATGTGGGCAGCAACGAATCTGTCCGCAGCACTTGCCGGAGCGGATCCGATGAAAGCGATCGGTGATCTGGTGGCACAGTACTGGGCGCGCGATATGCAGAAAGAATTGATTGCGATTCTTGCGGGTGTGTTCGGAACCACCACGGCAGATCCAAGCGGAACACCGAAAGCGGAGACCAGAATGGCGGATCATATTCTCGATCTGTCCACAGGAAAGACAGATGCAGCAAAGCAGATCAGCGCATCCGCATTTATTGACGCGTGTCAGATGCTTGGAGATGCACAGGCACAGCTTACTGGTGTGGCGATGCACTCTGCAACAAAGTCTTATCTGAAAAAGTTGAATCTGATTGAGACCGAGCGTGATTCTACCGACGTGGAATTTGATACTTACCAGGGAAGACGTGTGACCGTGGATGATGGCTGCCCGGTTGCAGATGGAGTATACACAACATATCTTTTTGGCAATGGAGCGGTTGCCTATGGTAATGGTTCTCCGGTCGGTCATGTAGCTACTGAGACGGATCGTGACAAGAAGACAGGTGGCGGTGTGGATTATCTGATTAACCGTAAAGCGTTTATCCTGCATCCGAGAGGAATTGCATACACTGGTGCAAAACGTGAGCATGTGGAAACTCCAACTAGGGCAGAACTTGCAATGGCAGAGAACTGGAAGCCGGTATATGAGCCGAAGCAGCTTAGAATAGTGGCTATTAAACACAAGATCGGGTAGCCTATGGAACTAGCAAAGTTAAAGGCACTCCTTGGGATTGAAGATGGTTCCAAGGATGTGATCCTTGAATTTGTCATTGCGGATGTAGAGGAGACCATAAAGAACTATTGTCATGTGGAGGAAATGCCGGAAGGACTGGTGAACACCGGATACCGTATGGCGATGGATCTGTACCGGAATGAGAATATTGGAAGTGAGACAGCAGCAGTTGGAGCGGTTTCTTCTATCTCTGAGGGAGATACCTCTACATCTTTCCAACAGTATGTAGATGCTAATTTCAAAGACACAGTGCTGAAAAATTATAAGTCCTCACTAAACAGATACAGGAAGGTGGCGTGGAAATGATCGCGGATGCAATCAAGCAGGCACAGGCACTTGCAAGGAAAGCCCAGAAAGCCACATATGATGGCAGATGTACGGTTATGGAGCATCAGAAATTGAAAGATCCAAAAACCAGAATTACAACAGAAAAAGATGTGGTGGTATTGGAAGATGAACCATGCCGCTTATCATATTCCAGTGTCAGTGCAGTGGATCAGACGGAATCAGTAGCAAAGACGGCACAGGTCACAAAGCTGTTTTTATCTCCGGACGTGCAGATCAAGCCGGGAGCAAAGATTACAGTAACACAGGCTGGTGTGACAAAAAACTATAAATGCGGCGGTGTGGCAGCAGTATATTCGACGCATCAGGAGATTGTGTTGCAATTATCAGAGAGGTATGCATGATGGGAATGGGAAGCGTGGATATGCGGGAGTTGGTAAAGCTACAGGAGAATCTTAAAAAACTGGAGGATGAAGCAAAACGGCAGCAGTTTTGTGAAGCAAGTGCGAAGAAACTTGCTGCCAGATTACTTACATATGTTATTAAACGTACTCCAGTTGGAAATTATTCTTATGAGGTCACTGCAACAGCAAAGCGTGACGGTAAAAAGCATAAAAAAGGTGAGCAGTATACTAAAAGGATAAATCCATCGGGAAGAAAAGGCGGTGTTTTACGTCGTGGGTGGATTTCAAAAACACCAGAAGAGGCTGCGAAAGGCGGAAGAGTTTCTATGGATGAAATACTTGCATATATAAATGGAGTACAGGTGAAAAAGTCTGGAAAGCAATACATAATTGAAATTAAGAATCCGATAGAATATGCAAGTTATGTTGAATACGGACATGTACAAACTCCAGGAAGATATGTTCCTGCCTTGGGAAAACGATTAAAGAAAGCATGGGTTCCGGGAAAACTTATGATGACAAAATCGGAAAATGATGTAAAGAGAATTGCTCCAAAACAGTTAGAAGCAGAATTTTATGAATTTTTGAAAGGGGCATTCAATGATTAACAACGTGATAGCCGGGATAGCAATTGCCCTGAACCAAGAGTTTGGGGATGATTATGAAATTTATACAGAGGAAATAAAGCAGGACTTGAAAGAGCCTTGCTTTTTTATTACCCTCTTAAATCCATCCAAGACAGATTTCCCATCCAAACGGTATTTGATGGACAATCCATTTTGTATACAGTATTTCCCGAAATCGGAGGACAATCCGAATAGTGAATGCCGCGATGTAGCTGATCGTATGTTATGGGCGTTGGAGAATATTACGCCTTTGGATGCAGACAGGCCGGTACGAGGGACGGACATGCATCATGAGATTACAGACGGAGTGCTGAATTTCTTTGTAAATTACAATTATTTCGTCCGCAAGGTAGAGACTCCGGCTCCTCTTATGGAAACTATGACAACAATATTACATTTGAAAGGATAGGTGCGATATGGGTGAAACAAATACAGAAGTAAAACCACAGGTATCTGCGGATGTATTTACAAAGCAGCAGCTGGCAGAATCCAAACGCTATAAGAAACAGCGGGATCTGCTGGAAGCGTTGCTGGAAGATGGAAAAACATATACGATTGCGCAGGTGGATAAGATCACCGGTGATTATCTGAGAAAGGAAGTGAAGTAAATGGCATTTGGCGGAGGAACATGGATAACCCAGAACAAAGTGCTTCCGGGCGCGTATATCAATGTCGTAAGTGCGGGGATTGCATCTGCGGCATTGTCTGACCGTGGTATTGCCACAATGCCGCTGGAACTTGATTGGGGACCGGATGATACGGTTTTTAAGGTTACTACAGCGGATATGCAGAAGTATTCGAAAAAGATATTCGGATATAGTTATACCGACGATAAGATGAAAGGACTGCGAGATCTGTTTGCTGGCGGAACCTTGGTGCTGTATGCATACCGGTTAAACGGCGGCGGGACAAAAGCGTCCAATGATTATGCTACAGCTAAGCACACGGGGACACGCGGCAATGCGATCAGGATCTCCATAGCAAAGGACGTGGATGATCCAGAGTCGTGGAATGTAACTACATATCTTGATACGTCCAGAATTGAAGTGCAGAATGTAAAAAAAGCGGCTGATCTGAAAGATAATGACTTTGTGACATTTAAAACAGATACGTTGGAACTTGCAGCAGTTGCATCGGCAGCACTGTCTGGTGGAACGAATGGTGTCGTCAATGGCGATGCGCATGCGGAGTATCTGGCAAAGGCAGAAGCCTACGGATTTAATACGATGGGCGTTGTGGTTACAGATGAGGTGACCAAGAGGCTGTATGTGGCATATGTAAAGCGTATGCGTGATGAAGTTGGTAAGAAGTTTCAGCTTGTGCTTTACAAGTCGGATGCTGACTATATGGGAGTTATTTCCACACCGAATAAAACGACGGACGAGGGCTGGCCGGAAGCATCCGCTGTATATTGGCTTACCGGGGTGGAATGCTCCACTGCGGTGAATAAGTCCTGCGAGGGCAGAGTGTACGATGGTGAATTTTCCATTGAGCCAATTGACAATGATCTGGAAGATTATATCAAAAAGGGACAGCTTGTGTTTGATAGAAATGATGATGAAATTGAGATTCTAAGTGATATCAATACACACATAACCATCACGGAAGATTGCAACGAATTTTTTTGCGACAATCAGACAATCAGGGTTGTAGACCAGCTTGCAAATGATGATGCACTGCTCTTTAAGACACGGTTCCGTGGGAAGTTCCCAAATGATGATCCAGGGCGGAACAGCTTGAAAAGTGGGCTGTGCGAGATCCGTGAAAAATTACAGAATTTGCGGGCTATTGAGAATTTCAAGCGGGATAATGTCACCGTGGAACAGGGAGAATCAAAGAAATCGGTAGTCGTTAATAATACGGTTGAAGTTGTAAATGCCATGAGTATTATGTACATGACTACAGTAGTGAAATAAGGGGGTGAAGTATAAATGAATAATGTGATGCTTGCAAAGGATTCTATCTCTGCAGCTCTTGCAGAGTGCTACGTGACAATTGGTGAACGTAGATACAATCTGATGACCGCAATCAAGCTTGAAGCGAATTTCAAGAAGAACAAGGCAAAGGTTCCAACTCTTGGCAAGACAGGAAAGGGAAATAAGTCGGTATCATGGGAAGGAACCGGATCTTGTACAATACATTATAATACGAGCATTTTCCGTAAAATGATGCTTGATTTTAAAAACACTGGTGAGGATGTCTATTTCGAAATTCAGATCACGAATGATGATCCATCCAGTGCTGCAGGATCTCAGACAATCACTCTTTTACAGTGCAACATTGACAGTGGAGTGCTTGCGAAATTTGATGCATCTTCTGACTCATATCTGGACGAGGATGTTAGCTTCACATTTGATGATTTTGATATGCCGAAAGAGTTTCAGGAAATTATTGGACTTGCAGCGTAATATTGCCCCTTATGTGTCTGGCATGAGGGGATTTTTCATAGGAAGAAAGGAGACAATGTATGTCAAATTTAAGCAGATTTTTAGCAAAAAACAAAATTAAAAGAGAGAACGGGAAGTATGCACCATCGAAAGCGTTTGTGGATGAAAATGGAAAGCCTTTGGAGTTTGAGTTTCGCCCGATTACATCAAAGCGAAATGAAACAATGCGTGAGGGCCATACAAAAGATGTTCCGGTAGTTGGAAAGCCGAATATGTTCCGTCCAAAATTGGATACAACGGCATATATCAATGATCTGATCGCAGAGAGCATTGTTGAACCGGATCTTTACAATAAGGAACTACAGGATTCTTATGGGGTAAAGACACCGGGAGAACTTCTGTATGCCATGATCGACAACCCGGGAGAATACCAGGACCTTTCTGCATGGGTTCAGAAGTTCCAGGGATTTGATACTTTAGAGGATAAGACAGAGCAGGCAAAAAACTAATTGAGGAAGGGGATGCGGAAGCAAACTATGCATATTATGCATTGCACAAGCTTCACATTCTCCCTTCCCAGTGGGTTGCTTTAGAGGACGAAGAAAAGGCTTTTATTATTGCTTGTATAGATATAAGGATTGAAGCGGAAAAGAAAGAAGCAAAGAGGATAGCAAGGGAAGCAGAAGGACGGTGATGGTATGGCTTACATAACAACAGGAATACAATTGGCGGATAACTTTAGTGCTCCCCTTATGCATATAATCAGTTCTGTCAATATGGCAATTTCTTCGATTTATGATATGAACCAGGCAATGAATTCTGGTGTGGATACTACATCATTGGAAGCCGCCCGGAATGAAATTGCACAGGCAACTGTAGCGGCTGAAGAATTCAATCAAACAATGCAACAGGCGAGTAGTCCGATCAATGATAATATTCGAAGACAGGAACAATTTAATCAGTCATTGCAAAACGGTGCAAGTGAATCATCGAATTTAGTTTCGGCAATTAAACGAATGGCAGGGGCGTACCTGAGTATTCAGACGGCTGGAAAAATTTTGCAGACATCGGATGAGATCACACAGACCACTTCCAGATTAAATATGATGAATGACGGATTGCAGAGTACGGCCGATTTGTACAACATGGTTTATGTGGCTGCAAACGATGCCAGAGGATCATTAGGAGATATGGCAAGTGTAGTTGCCCGATTTGGTAATAATGCGAAAGATGCATTTAGTTCCAGTGCAGAAGTTGTCCAGTTCGCAAATTTAGTCCAAAAGCAGATGACAATTGCGGGAGCGTCTACGCAGGAAGCAGCTAATGCAGAATTGCAGTTATCACAGGCGTTAGGATCTGGTGTGCTGCGTGGAGATGAGTTGAACAGTATTTTTGAACAGGCACCGAATCTGATTCAAAATATTGCAGATTATCTTGATGTCCCGATAGGTAAGATTCGAAGTATGGCACAAGATGGGGAACTGTCGGCAGATGTTGTGAAACAAGCAGTATTTGCGGCAACAGATGAGATAAATGCTAATTTTGAATCTATGCCTATGACATGGGGGCAAATGTGGACGGTATTTCAAAATAATGCCACTATGGCATTTCAGCCGGTTCTACAGAGACTTAATGATCTTGCAAATACAGATGGCTTCCAAACGTTTACAACGAATGCAATAAATGACCTTGCAGTGGTAGCCGGTGTGGTTCTTGATATATTTGAAGGAATTGGATCGATAGGAACCTTTGTACAAGACAACTGGCAAATTATAGGTCCTGTTGTTTATGGTGTGGTTGCAGCATTAGCGGCTTATGCAACTTATGTTGGCATTACGAACGCAATAGATATGATATCAACAGGAATTAAGATTACAATGTGTGTTGCATCATATGCGCACGCAGCAGCAACAGGAACAGAAGCAAGTGCAACTGCGGCTGCAACCGCGGCACAGTACGGGCTAAATACTGCAATGTTGTCTTGCCCGTTAACTTGGATTGTTGTTGGAATAATGGCTGCTGTTACAGCATTGATTATTCTTGCAAATCATTTTTCGGGCACTGGACATATTGCCCAAAGTACATTTGGTGCAATTTGCGGAGGAATCAATGTTGTTATCCAGTATTTTAAAAATTGGGGATTATCAGTTGCAGATATTTTTATTGGAATATGGAACGCAGGGGGAGCATGTGCAACCAATGTTGAGATTGCTTTTCACAATGCGATTAGTCATGTACAGGCACTCTGGTACAACATGCTGTCTACAGCACTTACTGTAGTATCTGGTATTTGTTCTGCATTGAATAAACTTCCTTTTGTAGATTTTGACTATTCTGGAATTACGGGGGCAGCAGATAATTATGCATCAAAAGCGGCAGCAGCTGCCGGGAATACAAAAGATTATGCCAGCGTGCCGGCTGCATTTAGTAAAGGAGTAAAAACGTATGACACTTACCAGAAAGGATGGGTCAAGGATGCATATACTGCAGGGGCGGCATGGGGAGATGGTGTAACCAGTAAAATAAAGAATACCTTATCTTCAAAGGCTACCAATATTCCAAATGCGAATAATTATCCAAATGCGCTTGCGTCCAGTAACGCAGCAACAGCGACAGCGGCAAATACGGCAGACACTGCAAAGAATACAGCTAAAACAGCCAATACACTATCCGCATCCAGTGAAGATCTGAAGTATTTAAGAGATATCGCTGATCGCGAGTACGTGAATAAATTTACAACAGCACAGATCAAGGTTGAGATGATCAACCATAACAATGTAAACAATGATATAGATTTAGATGGAATGGCAGAGCATTTGCGTAGCAAAATTGAAGAAGAAATGAATGCAGCAGCGGAAGGAGAACACTAAAGATGTATGAATTATATATTGATGGGGTTCTTTTTCCGGTGACCCCAGGATCTCTTAACATCAAGATCAATAACAAAAATAAGACTATAACTCTCATAAATGAGGGAGAGGTTAATTATATTAAGTCTCCAGGGTTGTCTGATATTACAATCCCGGAGCTTTTATTGCCAATCCATAAATATCCTTTTTCACAAGAAAAAGCAAAAGTGGGGGCTGCATATTATCTTTCCAAATTAGAAAAATGGAAAAATCAGAAGAAACCAGTCACGCTAAAGTTTAATCGTTACAAAGTATCAGATAAACATCTTATCGAAGATATCATAATGGATGTGACTATTGAAGATTATGAGATCATGGAAGATGCAGATAAATACGGATCAGATGCGTGTGTAAAGCTTAACATGAAAGAATACCGTCACTGGGGAGCAAAGAAACTTGTACCGAAAGACAAAAAGACAAAGTCCGGAAAAAAGAAAACGATTGTTACGGTTAAAAAACAACGGAAGAAAACGAAAGCTATAGCCAAAAGCTACAAGATAAAATCTGGTGACACGCTTATGAAAATTGCGAAGAAACAGATGAACAATGCATCTGCATGGAAGAAACTCTATCAGTTAAACCAGAAAACGATTGAAAATGCAGCTCGTAAGCATGGACGAAAATCATCATCGAATGGTCATTATTTGTATGCAGGAACGGTATTGAAACTTCCGGGAGGTGGTAGCTGATGAAAGATATCGTTGATGTAGCGATTGGCGAGATCGGGTACCGGGAGCAGGGAAGCAATAAAACCAAATATGGAGTATATACAGGAACGAATGGTGCTGCATGGTGCCATTCGTTTGTTTCATGGTGTGCGCATGAAGCAGGGGTATCTACTTCCATTGTTCCGAAAACGGCATCCGTAGCTTATGGTATGCAGTGGTATCAAAAGAAAGGACAGTTTAGGTATAAAGGGAAGTACACGCCAAAGAGAGGGGATATTGTTTATTTTAAAACTGGCCGAAGCCATGTGGGTATTGTTGAGAGCGTCAGCGGTGGTCAGTTACATACTATTGAAGGAAATACATCCGATAAGGTAGCACGGCGATCATATTCTCTGAATAATGCCACAATTACCGGCTATGGTACGCCGAAATATACAAGCACCAAAAATGGTTCATCTGGTAGTGGAAAAAAGGATTCCAAAAAGGAACTGCAATATTTACAGAAAATATTATCACGTCACGAGGCAAAAGCGGAAACCATAAAAGCCGATGAAGCAGAAACGGGGAAAATACCGGCTGGCAATGTAATGATTACTGTAAATAATGGGAAAAAGAAATTTACAGTACCGGTGGAAGATGGAGCAAAGGTTGTATGGGAAAGAGACAGCACACCTGGCAAATTTACTTTCACAGCAAAAGTTGAAAAAGGATTTTTCATAGGCATGGGAAATGAAGTTCTTGTTACTGTGGACAGCAAGAAGTTTTTCTATGGCTTTGTATTTACAAAAGAAGTCAAGAAGGACGGGATGGCATCGTATATAGTATATGACCAGCTTAGGTATCTGAAAAACAAAGACACACTTATCTATAGTAAAAAAACAGCAGATGAAGTAATTCGGATTATTGCAAAGCGCTTCCTGTTAAAATGCGGCACACTGGCAAAGACAGGGTGGCGCAGATCAGCGGTTGAGGACAATACGGCATTATTCGATATGATTCAAAACGCGTTGGATGATACTTTAATGGTAAAAGGAAAGACGTATGTTTTTTATGATAATATTGGAAAATTGTGCCTGACTGATGTGGCAAAGATGAAGGTAAATACCTGTCTGGTAGATGCGGAAACAGGGGAAGATTATTCCTACAAAACAACGATTGATACGGATGTGTATAACCAGATCAAGCTGATCTATAAGAAAAAGAAATCCAGTAAGAAGAAAAAAGGAAGTACAAAGACATCAACAAGTCAAAATACTGGAACCAGTTATGGAATTTATCTGGTACGTGACAATAAGAAAATCGCAAAATGGGGAACGTTGCAGTTTACGGATGAGATCAATAGTCCGGATATTGGAAAGCTGAAAGCACAGGCTTTATTGAAATTGTATAGCCATGAGAAGCGTACACTTACCATATCAGGCGTGATTGGAAACAGTAAAGTGCGTGGAGGATCGCTTGTGCCAGTCATACTTGATTTGGGAGATATGAAAATTGCAAATTATATGCTGGTAGAGAAAGTGACACACATATTTAAAAATCGTGAATATACGATGGATCTGGTAGTGTCTGGAGGTGATTTTAGTGAGTAGCGGAAATCTGGTGCAGTTAATCAAGAAGATTGCAATGGATGCGGTACGGGCTGCAAAGATGTGTGATTATGTGACCGGTGTGGTTACCAGCGAAGATCCTCTGAAAGTGAAAATTACAAACTCTTTTGAAATTGGGGAAGAATTTTTAATGGTGCCACAAAGTATGACGGATCATGAGGTTGAAGTAACAATCAAAAAAGAGTATGGATGGAAAACGAAGAACCGATCGGGCGGAACTGGTGATGACATTGTGTTGGAAAATGTAAAGATTATGATTCACAATGCCTTAAAAGCCGGAGATGAAGTGTTGATGATGCGCAAAAGCGGTGGTCAGGAGTTTGTGGTAATAGACAAGGTGGTGAAGGAATGATTCCGACAAATTATGATGATGACGATGAAGAGGATGATATGACCGGCTTTGAAGTGGAAAATGATCCGTCTCTTACATATGCAATGCAGATAGGAACCATTGAGAACGATTCAAGCATTTTTCTTGGCAAAGCAGACGGAGAAGAGGCAAACCGGCAGGCAATATTGAAAATCTTGAACACAGAGCGATATAAAAATGTAATTTATTCATGGGATTATGGAGTGGAGCTTCAGGATCTGAGGGGAAAGTCTCTATCTTATGTTATGTCAGAAGTGCCAAATCGGATTACGGATGCAATTACTGCAGATGATCGTTTTGAATCTTGTGAAGATTTTGAGATGGAACCGGTGGGAAAGAAAGCTCTGCACGTTACGTTCTCTGTAATTACGGCAGAAGGTGATAAAGTAAGTGGATTGGAAACGGAGGTGGAATATTAGTGTTTGAAAACAAAGACTTCGACTCTATCATGGAAGAAATGCTTGCATCCGTAAGCGATAAGCTGGATAAGCGCGAGGGATCGATAATTTATGATGCAATAGCACCGATTGCCATGGAATTGGCGCAGACGTATATCGATATGGATATGATTGTGAATGAGGTATATGCAGATACAGCATCCTATTATTATTTGATCAAGCGTGCAGCTGAAAACGGAGTATATCCCAAAGAAGAGACCAATGCGGTATGCAAGATGGTTGTTAGTCCGTCCGATACAGCCATAGCGATCGGGGACCGGTTTAACCTTGGTGATCTGAACTATGAGGTAACATCTGTAATGGATGCAGCAACCGGAGAGTATCAGGTAACATGTGAGACTGCCGGTATTGTTGGAAATCAGCAGTTGGGATCATTGCTTACGATTGAAACAAAGAATGATCTGAATGATATGGAAACAGCGGAATTGACCGAAGTCTTGATTCCCGGCGAGGATGAGGAAGATGTGGAAGATTTCCGTGAACGTTATTACGAGGGATTTTCCAATACAGGATTCTGCGGCAATAATCCGGATTATAAGGAGCGTATATCGGCCATTGATGGAGTTGGTGCATGCAAAGTTATCCGGATGTGGGAAAAAGGATATGATCCGGTAAAGTTTATTCCTGTTGCTGCAGTTACGGAGTGGATTGGAAAGCAGTCTGCGGAAACCGTTGGAGCCGAAGTATTTGCATGGCTGAAAGCGGTACATGATGCGGCAAAGGATAAATTACTGACAGTGGGTGGTACTGTTCGGGTGTATATCATATCCTCAGAGTTTAAAGCTCCATCTGCTACATTAGTACAGAAAGTGCAGAATGATGTTGACCCGGATGATAAGACCGGGGAGGGATATGGGCTGGCACCTATCGGACATGTGGTAAAGATTATGGGAGTGAAAGAAATTCCTGTTGCTGTGACAGTTACTGCGGTATATAAGAACGGATATTCATTTGAATCCTTGAAATCCGATATGCAGTCGACAATAGATGGGTATTTTACAGAACTTTCTGTTGATTGGAGTAATGAAGATAACCTGGTGGTGCGTAAGAGCCAGATTGAATCCCGGTTGCTTATGATTGATGGGATATTGGATATTACAGATGTGAAACTGAATGGTGCATCTGAAAATGTAACATTGGATGAGGATGCAATTCCGGTAAGGGGTGATGTAAGTGGCTAAAAAAATGATTGATTATCTGCCACCGTTTATGCAACAGTTTGAAGAAATGAAGCAATTGATGCAGAGCGAGGATAAGCAGGTGGCGGCTCTTAACATGGATACTACTAAAATATTACGAAATGCATTTATAGAGACTTCAGATGCAGAAGGCATCGAGCGGTTCGAAAGAATCTTACATATCATTCCAGGTGCTGGTGAAAATTTAGAACTCCGCCGGTCGCGTGTGTCAATGCGGTGGAATGAACGGATACCGTATACGCATCCGACACTTGTAAAATGTTTAAATGCCAGCCTAGGAGAAAACAATTATGATCTGTATTCAGATGAGGAGCATTATTACATACTCGTGCATCTGAAATTGAATGTAGCGGATCGTGTCGGAGTTGTTGAAGAACTGATCCGGCGTATGTCACCAGAGGATATATGCTACAAAGTTCTTCTTATTTATAATACGCATGCAGTTTTACACAAATTTACGCATGCACAGTTACATAACTATACACACAGACAGCTGAGAGAGGAGGTTCTGCCATGACAAAGACAAAGTATTATGATCTGCAGATGGATGATCCGCAGGATGATTATGATGTTGAAGTCGTGAATGCCAATCTGAAAAAGATTGATGAACAGATGAAAACAAGGGAAAATGCAACAGATGCATTACAGGAGCCGGAGTTTACAGTAGCAGCAAAAAGAGAAAACATAGCATCCAAGGAGAAAATGCCGAAGATTCTTGGAAAGATTGCAAAGTTTTTTGCAGATTTAAAGACGGTTGCATTTTCGGGGAAATACAATGACCTGGATGGAAAACCGGCAATAGTGAACAACAATACCACCACAGAACCCGGGAGTGCATTAGACGCGCGGCAGGCGAATCCGAACATAGAGGGGACGATGGCTGCCAACATTCAGCAAATAAACAGCAATTT
>UMHJ01005360.1_pt1 | contig 39539 bp, 26 predicted proteins | sample 1965511 | NCBI WGS metagenome assembly UMHJ01 (sample SAMEA4836096, study PRJEB28245) | human gut metagenome | biome: gut microbiome; material: fecal sample | place: Denmark | collected 2008
CAAATTTAGCAGCTACTCTCAAGCTGTCTGTCAACACATCATTAGATTCATTAATAAAAACAAGATTATCCATAATATAAAAAAATAGGCTCAAAAGGAAATGCCGGATCTCACCTCGACAAATCCTAATGAGCCAAAAATATCTTACACATTGAATGACCTTGAAGTGAGATCCCGTCATTCATTGTTTTATGACGCAAATATAGCCAATCAAATTGTCTTAAACAATTGACTGGCTATTTTTTTGTCATACTATATCAGTTATCTTCCCCTGTCAAAATACCAATTAGCGTCCTCCCCGGACTCATCCTTATCCCTGCCTCCTAAGAAGAATCCCATCGTCATGCCGTTGGTCATCAACCAGTAGTCGGATGTCTGCTTAATATCCCTAGCCGTCTTGATATTATACCATTGCTTACCAAACGAGAACTTCATGAGCTGCCTCCATAGTTTGCTCTCGCCCTTATATACGCCGGTCTGGACGGTAGCGAACGGATCCCAGTTCCGAGGATCGGTGAGATCACCTAACTTCCGGGCGGTAACCAGCGGATCCTGTAGCATGTCTATGGCGTTAAGCTCCATAAACGGGGATGTCTGGGAAGCGATCTCATTGATCGTCCTGAATCCTATATAGGTAATGAACTGCCCGAACCAACTATCCTCATTATCCTCCCTGTATCCCATCAACGCCCGTCCTATGGCTATCATGGTAGCGAATACCGCCATATTAATAATAGATCTCTTAATATTAGTCTGTTCATAAGGATTAAGCTTATTATACTCCTCCTTCATCACATCATATATCTCTCCCATCCTTCCTTCGGACATAGTATTGTAGACATCTCCAGCTAGTCTCCATAATGTTCTCATATATCCTTCCTCGAACTGGTTGGTCTGGAAATTGAAACCGGCTTTCTTATACGCCCGCTGCACGGCCAATATAAACCATCCACGATGAGGCAGCACCATATTAAGGATAGCGTTCCGGCTAGCCCCCACCCGGTTCTGCTCGTTCAAGGCGCCGTCACAGATCTGCACCATGCTCCTGACCCTACTTGACAAGGTGGGTATATATCGGTCTATAATATCCTTGTTAGCCTCGTTCTTAGCCACGATCTTTCCATCTTTGACGTCTACCATGTTCCACATAGAATAACCCCTTAAACGCTCCCAATCGCGTTTAGCCTCGTTAGCGGACATATTCCTGTCCTTCATCATCATCTCCTTGAAATTGGAGTATGACCAGAACTGACCCTCGTATAGGCGGGTATCATCCATGACCGAGATAATAACCTGCGGATCCAACGGGGAGTTAAGAACCTCCATCATCTTAAACGGCAGGTCCCGGAATAAGGTTCTCCAGATCTTGTTGTACGCCGCCGATCGTACACGGTTGCGGACATTAAACATACCTAGGGCCTCTCCAACGACATATAGCTTGTTGGTACGGTTTATGTCCCCGATCTCAGACACGTACGTACTCAACTGCTTCTGGGCTTCCCCATAGGCGTATTTCATGGAATCCTTGCTTATATACTGCCCCACCATACCCTCCAAAAGGAAGTTGGCCTGCCCGGTAAGGGCGCCGGTAGCCGCCACGAACGGGGAGAAGCCTAAGTTGGATTTGGATACGAACTTAGTAAACATAAGAGCTAGCTTATTAAGGTCCACCTTATAGCTTCCTACGTTCCATTCTATACGTTTGTTATTTATCCTGACATCATAGATACTGGCGTTAACCCAATCTTGAAACATCCTATAGGCATGCGTTGCCTCTGGGTTCTTACCGCCGTCGTATTGCGTCTCCAGCATCATGTTCCTGTATCCCATGACATCATCCAAAGCCGCTCTCTTATGCTTGTAAGCGGCTGCTTGTAAGGATAACATGGAATAGGAGTACGCGAAATCATGAGATACGTCATCGGCATTCTCTAGCTTACTCAGATAGTACTTGGGGATCATGCGATATTTGTTATCGTTCTCATCAAGCTCTCCTAGGTCTTGCCCTTGACCGTGTATAGGGTCATCCACCCTCTCGCCAACAATATCACGCACGGCGTTGCCGATGGCCGCCTTCGGGTCAACCCCGGCCTGCACCATCCTCTCCACGCCGCCCTTGGATATTTGTGGTATCTGGTAGATGTTCCTGAACCGCTCGTCATAATCCTCCATAGCCTTACGGCTTATGTTAAGCAGCTCCTTCCTCATCTCCCACTTATCCTTATTGATCGTAGCTTCCTCCCCTTCGTTGGTAATACCGTATTTCTTGAAGAAAGCCTCGTTCTTGTACTTATCGAACCTAGGCGTATGATACCCATAGCCCAGATCGGGATTATAATTAGGATTACGGAAAGAACTCTCGGCATCGGCCTCTTCTAGCCACTGGTTATTGATCGATAAGTCAATCATATTAATATCGAACCCGAAACGGGATACGCTCTCTTCCTTTGATATACCATTTTCCATGGCATCAAAGAACTCGGATACCTTATACGTTCCGTTATTTATCTTCCTAACGAAATCAGAATATCCCTTGGGAGAGTATTTCCTCATATAAGGATACAGCCGGGTTCTGGCGTACTCGACAAGGATCTCATCAGTCTTACCCATAGCTATATCGTTAGCCAGCTTATCACTGAAATCAGGACCGTATTTCTTTCTTAAGAACAATGTCTCTATGAACGTCCATGACGGGTTCTTCCGGGACAGCTTGGCGGCCATCCTATCCACCTGACTCCGGGAGCGGGCGGACATATGCTCCTTGGCGAACTTAATCTCATCCATACCCTTGTCGTATGTCACGGCATCCCTTAACGCATTACGGTAGGAATCTGTAACGCCACTCTCCACCGTATCGGGCATATTCATCTCAATATCCTCAGCGGAAGCGGCGGCGTTAATAACACTCTTGGCCTCGGCCAGACGGTCGTATAGCTCGTTTATCTTCCTTAATGACGATGACCCACGAAGACGATCGAAATCATACTCGCCATATCTGGTACTGTCCCGGTACTGAATAAGCAAAGGTCTTAACTGATCGTTGATCTCATTTATTGTTGCCATCGCCTCCTCTACCTTATCTATCCTTGATGATGATACAGATTGCTCCGTGATCTTATCAACCAGATTCTCGTAATAATCACCCTCCTCGGATCCCCACATATCCTTAGAGAAACCAAGATGACCGCCAGCCAGCAGGAACTCGAACGCCGCCTTACCGCCCTCTGACCGCTCTATCCCGCGAAGTATCTCCTTGAATTCCGCGGAAGCCTTACGACCCTCGTTGGTATTCCCGAACTCCTCGGTCCATGCCTCGTCCCATGCCTTGATCTCCTCGGACATCATCAACGCCTCGGACCCCTCTTCCTTTGGTGTACCGTCGGAATACCACTCGCTCTTGGCTATAGCCCTATCACGAAGGATATCCAGATAAGATCTCCATGCTATAGGATCGGATTGGAATGCCGACCAATCCACTTTCCCGTCTTTCACGAATTTATCCATAGCCACATATCTACTCCTGCGGATACGAGACATGAAATCGGATGTAGCTTGTGATACCCTGCGACCAAGCCTTTCCTCTACCTTCTTGTTCACATTCTCGATCTTATCGTAATAAGCCTGCACCATAGGTTTCTCACGATTCTCATCCAACCACCTATTTATCGCATCGAGATATCGTTGCTGATCTTCGAACGTCATGTCCGAGATATCGAAATTCTGAATGGTAGGCTTGAATATATGATATACTTCCTTCGTAATAGGTTTATCCCCATCATATCCTACGATATCGTCACGAGTCTTCACCTTAAGACCTCTATCGGATAGAAGAAGATCAATAAGCTGTTTCTCGGTCTTACCCATAACATTCTTAAGATCATATATATCAATAATAGCTTTCGCCTGCTCTGTCCGATACAGTAAATCGTATTTGGCGAAATCACGGGACGAATCAAGGTAATCAGAGTTCTTACCGTTTATCTTCTGTATAAGATCCTCATTATCCTTTATCCCCCATCCACGCTCTTTCATCATCTTCGTCATCTTATTGATATTAGCCACGCCCTCAACATGAGCGTCGTTATAAGCCTTGGCAAGACGTTGCCCTAACATGCCTAAGATAGCGTTCCCGCTATGTTCTAACGTCCCGAAAAACCGGGACATGACATTGATATCCTTATGGATGTTATTTATCAACTTCTTTATCCCATTCCAATATCTTTCCGGGATATTAAACATCCGGAGCTGTCCATCCAGCCAATCCTCGTTACGATCGCTACGAAGGGCGTTTATATCAGACATAGATGTCTCAGCCATACGTAATATATCATCCATATCCTCTACCATACCAACCTTGTTGTTGCCATAATAATCCGCCGCCTGATTATTGACGAATCCACGAAGATTCCTGATTAACGGTACTATCTCCCCATATACGTTATCGATAACCTGTATCGTCTCATAATCCAATCCCTTGTCGCTCTTACGCAAGCTACTGGCAACCGTAACCAAATACTCCACCTCAGCCTTGGCGGTCGCTATGACACTCTTGGTGGATAACAGGTTGTTGTTTTTATTAAGCTCACCCCCGACTTGTCTCACCTTCTCGCCTATATCACGAAGAAGGGAGATACTCTCACCGATCCTCTGGCTTTGGCTTGATCTCATCCTCTGCAATCTGGTGTATAGCCTTTCCAATGACCTACCGTTCTTGATCAGCTTATTAGCCACGTCAACGTCCGATAACGAGTACATGAGATGATCGCTATCCTTTAGCAGAAGCACGTCAAAGGCGCTTGGATCATCAGCTAACGCCGACTCCTTTATCCTGTCAAGTACCTTATTTAAATCCGATCTTTGGCTGGAGAAGAAATTACGTATAGCTCGTACCATCCTGCCAAACAAGGAGAGCTGGGCGTCCTCGGACGAGGTCAGATCCTCTACCGCCTGTTCCATGCCCGGCACGAACCGCTGGGCCAACGTCTTACCTAGGATCTCCCGCTTCACCATCCGATCCAGCTCCTCTCCTTGGTATTCCTTCCCATACACCTCATAGTAACGACCAGCGAACTGATTCCATAACGACGTGCCGACAACAGAATCCAGCACCTCGTCAATCTCCTGTTGGTTACGATAAGTATCGACCAAGAAATGAGCCACCTCCTCATTGAGATCCTCTACCGTAGCCCCCTCAGCCAAGGCGATAACCCCATTGGCCATGTCAGACAAGGCCCTAGCCGAAGGATCCACGCCATTACGCATCTTATACTTATCCATATACTCAGACATACCCATCACACGGATACCTAACGTGGATAAGATATTGGTGATATCAGTCCTATTCTGGAGATCCTCCGCCTTCTCGTTCTCGATAACCCCACGGACATTGCTTCCGTACAAAGCGTTATCCTCCATCATCAACGACAAGGCTAGTTCCATGAATCCATCATACTTGTTATTAAGCTCCTCAAACTTGCCTTGCCTTAACATACCCTTGATCTCCGATCTGCTTACCGTAACCTTCTCCCCGGACGTAGTGATAAGATCAAGATCATTACTTACCTCCGTATCAAAACCTATAGAACCCAATACGTTCATTTCGGAGGACTGACTTCCAAATCTATTTTTAAGGCTAGAGAAGGCATCCATAGCGTTATAGATCTTAAGACCATCAGAATTGCCGGCTCCAGTAAGATAATATCTATCCCCTAGCCTTATACGCTCCCCACTCAACATACCTTTCTTGATAAGGTAATTAACAAACCCTCCACGAGTGCTTACATCTGAGTTTGAGCTAATACCAAGGACCGGGATGAATGACTCGCTGTTATTAAGGGTTATGGAGGAAGAGCCAAAGGAGATGTCAGCTGTACCGGACGGGACGTCGCTCTCCTCGACACTGCCGGCCAAGAACCCGGCCTCGACCCGCCCGCCGGACGATCCTTTTATGGCGTTGGCGTAAGATTCGTGTATCTTTCCGTCATCCGATCTAAAGAACAGGCGAGGCTCACCGGAATCATATACCAATCTTGAAGATGGAGGAGTATAATTCTCAATATTATTTAACGGCAAGACATTGCCAGAAAATATGATCTCCCCGTCTATACTCCCGCCTTTCACCCTAATATTAGGTCGTTGCCCGGTAAAAGCGCTTTCCACGGCCTTCCATAACATACGGGCTGTCTCCTTAATGTCTATATTCTCCCTGATAGCCCTTATATCATCCCATGACGCCTCTTTCAGTATCGTGTCGCCAATATTATCCTCATTTATGGAATCCAAATCCACCTCCTGTACCGTGGATGTATCTACCACCGCCATATCACTGACCTCACCTACCTCTCCGGAAGTAAGATAAGCCACTACATTGTCGCTATTCCCAAGGCTTCTGGCCAACGCCGGGGCGTCCATATCACTTATGGCAGACAAGACCTTGGCTGACATAAGTTGCCCCCACTCGCTGGCGCTAAGTCTGGCGCTTATGGATCTGGCCGCCTCCTTATTCCTTGGCACGGATTTCGTCCAGTTCCCGAACTTAGACCTGAACTTATCGTTATAAATAGTCATATAAGCCTCAGCGGCCTTATTAAGGTCACTTACGGCGGCTATACCCGCTATCTTATCGAACAAGGTAGATACCTCTCCGGAAGGGGTCAAGACACGGGTTATCTTACCCTTACTATTTCTTTTAATTACGCAACTCGACATAACTTCATGTTTTTGACAAAGATAAACAAAAAGCCCCCACAAATAAGCGGAGGCTGATATTCTTGTGTTCCTTATATAATTTATGGCTTAATCCGTATTCTTACTATTGATGAACTCACTAACGCAATCACCAGCAAAGCCGGCTATATATGCTGCGTGTTCATCCTCTCCAACCTTAAAACCAAGAGACATATTGCAAAACTGACATACGCTCATTGCTATATGGAATGACTCGTGACATATATTTCTCATTATTAAATCATCGTCGCTCGAAAAATTCCAAAGTATGGCGAATTTATCGTCATCATCCCTATCCCTTACCAAATTCGCGAAAGACGCCTCCTTATCCATATCATCCTCATCTCCCCATTTCCCCTCGTGTTCAGGCTCCATATTTTCGAAACGATCACACAATGTCTTATAATCCAACCCAACCGTGATAATCAACTTTAACGGATATATCACGAAATCAAACTCCATCTCTCTCATAAACCCCTTAATTTTTCTACAACCTCAAAACACATCTTGCACTCAACCCTACGATACAACTGCCTTACGCCATCTATCGTAGTCCAATAACGATTCCCATCACGACGCAAGAACTCACTCATGACCTTAGTGTCAGCCACATCATGTAAATCGTATGAACCAAAACATAACTTACATATATCGTCAAGATCAAAATAAGTAACCTTATTATACGATATACAACGGATTTGTCTCCCATCAGGAATCTGAACATCGAAAACATCTATCTTATCCATATTAAAAATAGAGGGATACCAATCCCATCACAGACCTGTATCCCCTTATAATAAATTAGCGACGAAAGCATGGTGATGGACATGCGCCACAAATGTAATTACAAATTTTGTAAAAACAAAACCAAAAATCAAAATCCTACTGGTAATGATATAAATTCAGCGGGATCTTCTATAACTTGAATAGGCCCTCTATATTGGATGCGAGAGCCTACACTGTTAACAGAATTGCCAGAATCATTACTAGCACTGAAACAAGCGACACCTCCATTAGCATTGGCAGAATAATGAGAGCGCCTAGCAACACGCCAACCATAATTAGCCACAACGCCCGAGTCACAGTAATGTGTGGTAGAGGAAGCACTTACTTCTATAGGAATCATATCCCCATGTTCGCCCCAGTATACTTTACTTATATATCCATTTCTAGCCGATCCACCTATATCTACTGTACGATAACTAGCGGTAGGTTCTGCATCTGGTTCAAATCCATCATAAATATAGTAAATAGAACCATTAGAATGTATTCCACTCATCCATTCATACTTACCTCCGTAGAAATCTTCTATACCTAAGAAACTAATTTGAGTAGAAGTTTTGTCATCATTATTACCTAATGAGGACGTAATACCAATAGTTCTGGAATATGATCCATCTCCATATCCGAATTGACTCATTTCTTGAGGATTCCTGTTAGCATATTTAGCATAGAATAAATGAGCTATTTTGCAGTGAGTTTCATAATCAATAATGTCGAATCCACTTCCTAATGCTGTAGCATAATTATGAAACACCACAGAAGTTAAACGTCCAGTAGATTGTCCTCCCTTTTTAGACCATAATTTATTGCTAACATTTACAGCTTCAGTTACTCCTACAAGACATCTCCTAAATAATCCAGAATTTCCCCATTCAGTAATATTATCATCTAAGTCGTTATGGGTTAACGTAATTTCATGAACAAGGTTTGGGATATTATTAATGTCACTCAAATCATACTCTCCTCCCTTATGACTATATCTATAACTAGGGATATCGGTCATCCACTGTCCCATGCTTCCATCGAGCGAGGCTGCGGTAACGCCGTCATGGAACAGCTCCGAGCTATTCCCGTCAAGATAGCAAATGGCGACCCCGGTATCCGTTTTCTTCACCAGACACCTCCTGCCTTTGATCTATGAGGTGTCACCGCTGGAATTTATCAACGGATCAGAATTATTGTCATCTATAATAAAATTGACCTTATTAGATATAACATCAAAACACTCGCATGGAGCGTCACTCTTCAGTACCCCATACACCCGGTTATCGCTGGTTAACCACCGTTTCCCGTCACTCGTGATATAAGCCTGCCTACATCCCTCCTGATTCACCGTAAGCGTCTTCTTAACGCCTTTGGGGGTTGTTATCTCCAACTCAAGGGTACGGTCAAGACCTTTGTTCATTACCGAGCCAAAAGAAACGGCGGCGTCCCCGGTCCCGGACCCCGGACTGACGGTCAGAGGCTGGTCCGTCACCTCGCCTACCCCGTCCTTCCAATTAATATTCAAATCATTAGCCATAGTTGTATTATTTTTTGTTCTATTGCAAAGATAGCAAAACAAATAAACCCCAACCGGCTTTAGTCGATCGGGGTCTGAGTAAGCGAAAAGAAACTGATTATCGTCCCATCATTCTCAATACGGTTCTAGTCGCAGCTTGCGCCCATGTCCAGCTGTCATTAGATGTTACGTTAACCGTCTGTTGAGTACCATTTACATCCAAGTTAATAGTCTCCTTGTCAAGCTCGATAGTAGAGTCTCCAGCGGCTTGCGTTACCGTCACGTTAGCTGTCTGGCCACCAGCGGCAGTTACCTTCAATGTAGCTGTCAGTTCCTCGATCGTGACGTTGGCCGGTACGTCCGAGATCGTGATGCTCCAAACGAACTCGCCAGCGGCTCCGGGATCGTCGGCGATAATCGCTCCGTTAGCCGTAGTCTTTCCAGCCGCCGTGTAGTTATCCGGGAGCTGTAACGTAAGCCCGTTCTCCTCAGCCGGCGTGACCGCGAACGTAAGCTTAGTACTGTTAGACTTACCGGTGATGGTAACATTACCACCTGTCTTTTGTACGGAAGCGTTAGGGCTGTCTGATCTTACCACCTCAGCAGCCGCTGCCTGATTAACTACCAACGCCTTCTTAGCCCCGCCGTTCGTGGTGACCGTAAGGTTGATAGTGCGTTGAAGACGACCGGTGTGTTTATCACCGGAGAAATTAACCGCTTGATCTCCTGATCCTGATACCGGATCTACGGTTACGAAACCGAATTTTTGTGATGCCATACTTAAATATATTTATAAATGTCCTTTTATTATGCCAAAAATAACTTATATAATGTTAGCCATAAAATATGGGGGGGGGATAGATCGCACTACGACTACACCCGCTCCACGTACAGACCTATTAAATCCTGTAGATTATGGCTGAGAGGAGTTCCGCTATCCCTAGTACACTTATACACATCAGCGTTCTGAATGTAATACTTATCCTTGAATATCTCCATTGGAGGGAAATACGGGATAGGATCCCCTATAGTACCGGCATGTTCCTTATCAATAACCTTATACAAGGAAGCCGTATTTAGTCCGGGTTCCCATTCCTCCGACAGCGTATGTTGTTGGATAACCTCATAAAGGATATCCGTATCCTCCTTAACCACCCTAAGACAAAATCCGGTATCCACGGATAGCCCGAACTCCGCCCCTTCTTGTCCCCATATGGGGAATAGGACCTTAACATCCAATTTATCGTTAGAGGATAAGGATAAGTCTTTATTATTAACCACCATTCTAGAAAATTTTACAGCCACCTTCTGAGGATCAGAGGCGCCCTTCTCCTTCGCCTGTTGCTGGACGTATGCTGTGGTGACACTTATCTTGTCTGGATATCCGGATTGGACATCAATAGCCCTTACCTGCTCTACGGTAGTGGCTAGATTGATCTGCTTTTGCTTGTCCCCTAACGCCGACATAAGATCATTATCATACTTATCCATCATCCCGATCAAGATCTTGCCTTCCGTTATATCGAATTCCAGACCCATGATCGTTATCTTGCCAGCTATAGCCCCATCAGACAAGGCGTTACGTCTATCATGTTCAGGAATATAGATATTCTGATCATCCAAGAAGAACTCATATAGATTTCCGGTCTCATAAGTTCTTATCTCCTCGTATTTAACTGATTTCTCCTCATTAAGAAGCCTTGACTCATCCAGCTTAGCCTCGATAATCTCCTTGACAGTAGCTTTAGGATTAGCCTCCTTGAACGCCAGTTGCTCCTCCCCAAGCTCTATCCATGGGGCGGGAATACCTTTGGAGTAATCATCATAACTATAGCCCTTGGCGTAATTATCGTCAAGAGGCTCATCTTGAACCAACATCTTGGGATATATCTCCCTGTTTATATATGTAAAACTCATAGCTTATTAATCTTGTTCTTTAACGGCGATGCTATACTTGCCTGAAGCGTAACACCAGATATTTATCTCGAAAGGCTTGTTAGCCGTAGTGGTTATAGAAGTTCCGCTCATGCTGACATAATCCCCGGAATTAGGTATCGCTTGGGTGAAAGCCGCTGAGGGGACACACCTGATCATCAGCTCCTCCCCTACCTGCATCCCTGACTGCACGGATAGGGTGGTAGCGGCTGATAACGTAGCCGTGATACTTCTCTTGCTAATAGGCAGGTTAGCTAATGTCGTGACCGTATTAACCCCTATAAGCCTGTTCATGGTCTTCTTGTCAGCCGCCGCCATCAACCCGTTAGTAGACTCGTTGGCTACGGCGTATGTCGTGTTAGGAGGTGTAGCCCAAGTGCCATCTCCACGCATGAAACTGGATGTACTGCCATTAAGCTGTCTCAACAAGCCGTTAGCTGTAGTAGAGGCCAATCCGTATGTGGTATTGGTAGGTACGACCCACGTTCCATCGCCACGAAGAAAAGATGCCTGCTTGCCAGCGGCGGGAGCCGGAACTAATCCCGCAGCACCGGCGGCAGAAGCCGTAGCCGCCTTCATATTGGCGTAGGTAGTATTCGTATCCTTATAATAGGGGATACCACCCACGATAGGACAAGCCGTATATCCAGAGGCGCTTGTCACGGTACTGCCGTTCTTGACCAACCCCGTGGACCCGTTAGCTCCTACAACACCATACGTTGTATTAGTATCCGTCCAAGGCACGTTGACATACATCTTACCACTACTATCCAACTCCACCGGATAATTCTTACCATTCTCAGCATATCCGATCATCACCAATCCTAAGGTTGTGGTATTGGCCTTGGCGTATGTGGTATTTGTCGGAATCACCCACGTACCATCGCCACGAAGGAAGGAGGCTTGCTTGCCAGCGGCCGGAGCGGGTACCAATCCCGCCGATCCTGCGGCTGAGGACGTTGCTCCTCCCATGTTACTATATGTGGTGTTAGGAGGAGTTTGCCATGTCCCGTCACCACGAAGATACTTGGCTTGCGCTCCGGCGGCAGGTGCGGGGACCAAGCCGGCCTTTCCCGACGCTGAGGCAGAAGCGGCTCCCATATTGGTGTATGTCGTGTTGGTATCCGTCCACGGAACATTCACATACATCTTACCATTTCCGTCAAGAGCTACCGGATAATTCTTCCCATTAGCTGAGTACCCGATCTTAACAAGACCCAGATTATCGCTCGTGGCCTGTGAGTATGTAGTGTTATTGTCAGTCCAAGGGACATTCACGTACATCTTCCCATTAGAATCCAAGGATACGGCGTAATTCTTTCCACTAGTAGTATAACCGATCTTGACCAATCCTAAAGTATCAGCCGTAGCCTGATTATAGGTCGTATTACTATCTGTCCATGGGACATTAACGTAAGCATTGCCGGACGAATCCAGCTGCACCTTATAATTCTTCCCGGAAGTCGTGTATCCCACCTTAATACCGCCAAGAACGGTAGCGGAGGACGTGGGAGGTGTGAAGGTACTTGGTTTGCCCGTAACCCCTGACCAAGGCACGGAGGAAGCCTGACTGGCCGTGTAAGGCTCATACCCATCCTCACTGTTTAATTTAGACTCGTCTTTTATCAGATACATCTTACCTGTAGACGTGACCTTTACCGTATCACCACTTTGAGCCGTAGCGGTGGTAAGGGCGAATCTAGCCGTATCATTAGCTACCACGACCAATCTCTCCAAAGCCGCCTTAGGTAACCTATCTATGCTGATGGTTCCGGACGCGATCTTAGAGGCATCAAAATTAGCCAATGTCGTGGAGATAGTTACGTTGGCTCCGAAGTCCGATGAGACACTACCGGTAACAGCCCCGGACAGCGCTATGGTCCTAGCCGCCTGTAATTTCGTGGCGGTAGGGGCATTATCCGTCTTAAGAGCATATTTGGTAAGATCAATATCATTAGCCTTATCCAGAAGCTGCTCTATCTGCTCGCCATTGTATTTACCTTGAAAATCTGCCATATCATAATTATTTTTGCCCAAATATAACCATATATATAAGCACCAAGAAATCGAGGAGGGGGGTAGATACGGGCAGGTGTTAGAAGCTGCCGTCCCCATGCAGGAACCCGGTACGGAATATAATAGCCTTGTCTTTAAGTTTCTGGACAGACTCCCATTCCCACTCGCCCTCACAAGGTCTTATAACATACTTATTGCCCCAGATCTTGAATTTCCGTTCAATAACAAACATCTCCTTATCGTTAAGGACATGAAAGATACTCCCGACAGGGAAATACTTATCAGTCCTCAATATAACACGATGATGTCTCTCGTCATATTCAGGATCGCCTACGATACGTGCTTTATAAAACTGGAAGTCGTTTAACGTCCGATCCACAGGTTCTATCCAGTAATACCCCTTACCCATTGCTGTTTGCGATTTAATAATTATATTTGCGAAAAAGTAGTAACTCATAAGGTTTTTAGGTAATTTTCAACCAAGGGGGAAGGGTGTCCGTGAGGATATCCTTTTTTCATTCCCGCCCGCCCTACCTATGAACAAAAGATCTACCTCGAACAAATGTAATCATAATAAAGTTACGGGCAAAAAGAAACCCCATCGGTATTCTATCGCCGACGGGGTTCTTCCAACGTTGTATCAGTCTTATATCATCTCACTCCATTTGATTGTGTCACCGACGAAGCACCGCACCGCCAGATACCTTACGAACGCCGTCCCTTCCGGAGCGTCAGGGTCTTCCAGATAAGCCAATACAGCCTTGACTATTTTCTGGTCGCAATCCAGTACCTTAGGAAAGTAGTCGCTATAAAACATAGCGAACAGATATTGGACATCTCCCCAAGTGGCGTTATCAGGTTTCTTGGCCCCGCATTTATCGAACATCTGCTTAGCGTCCTCCATCGTCCATCTTCTCTTGGATCCGTCAGCGTTAAGCATCTTGTCGGCGGCTTCCCTAGCCAACTCCTTGGAAAAGTGATATCCATGGGTGTCTATGTACCGCTTATAATCCGGGTCATCAGCGTCTGCTCCTCAGTAGTAACGACTCCTGCGTCCCCTGCGCATATACGGCTCGGTGCCTTCGTACTCGTCACGGATGTTACGCTCACCGAACCATCCCCTGCGATACATTTCGTCCTCACGTTCATGGCGTTTCTCACGTTTCTCAAGCTCCCGCTCGTCACGTTCCAATTCCCTCTCACGTCTTTCGAGATCACGTTCACGACGTTCTAGCTCTTCCATTCTCTCCTCATGCTCCTTGCCGAAATGGTCGTATATTCCACCACCATAACCCATGTAAGTCCCATCGGAGCGGCGTGAGCGTCCCCTACCGCCTCTGCGGTCGTAGATCTCATCATCATATTCCTCTTGGCCGTTGCCTAAATCTATAACTCTCATATTAACCTAATTTTTTAATTAACAACTCTTTTAGCTCATCGAAGGAAGATCCCATCCTATCGACTTTCTCCTCAAGATTCTTGATCTTCCGGTCTTGATCCTTAGTCTGCTTAAAAGCCGGATTGATTTCCTCAAGGATCGAATCACAAGCCTCTAGCGTCCTCCTATGCTTATCGATACTATCGAGAATATCGGAGCTGGTTCTCTTAGCGGCGTTAAGCTGGTTCATGATCGGATCGACCGAGCAGGCCAGAGTTATGTTATTAGACATAGCGACATCCCTGCTCTCCGGTACGACATAGGTCATGGAAGACCCGTTTATCTCGACGGTAAGGTCTATCACCCTATCCTGTAGTTGCTGATATTGCCCCATCTGCCCCATCTGGGGTTGCTGGAACCTAGGCTCTGACACGTTAACCACATTCCCCATCCTGAACACCGGAATATCGGACGTATCCAGCGTATATACTTGAAATCCTTTCTTTAAGTCTCTAAACATATCTCGATTTTTAAGCGGGAGGGAATACCCTCCCATTAGACATCCAATCTAACCTATTACTCGTCAACATCCGTTTCCGAAGCTGACGCAGCGGTTGTAGGCACACAGCAATCCATGAGCCTCAATACACCCCTTACCTTATTGAAATAAACAAGGCGTTCGGTGTTGTTAACCATAGCCGCTCCGGTCACAGCCACGTTGATCGGGTTCACCACAGCCACGCCGGTTACCGGGCAGCATGTGTCGTCACCGACCGTGGATACGGTGCTGTTCGCCGGGACAGCTATCTGCACTGGCAACGCCTCGCCTGTCGCCGGAACCACCTGCCGGATTTTCAGCAGCAGAAGACCCTCGCATGGCAAGGATAGCCATATCCTTGGGTTGATGCCGAAGATGGTGTTGGTAGTAGTCACTACCACGTTCTTCGTGACCAACTCATAAAGAGACCCTATTTTAGAAACACAAGCCATTTTTAAATATTTTTTACTGTGTTTATAATCTTAAATAACTACATTCGCGTCTGGGATAGGCAGAGGTCGCGTCTTTGCTGATAAGGGTTTCTCTAAGTTTTCCCTTCCCATTCTCTTTAAAAACTTAGTCCACATTTTAAAAATTAGAGAAAATGACGAACGAAGAATTTATTAAGAACATCTCCTTTGAGGGAGAGGAATGGAGAGACGTAGTCGGATTTGAGGGACTTTATATGGTATCATCCTTTGGGAGAGTAATTTCCCTTAAAAGAGAAGTTAGAAATACACATTGCTCTTACAGAGTTGTAGGACAACATATACTAACACCAAATAAAAATACAAGTAGACCCAAATATATAAGACACAGTTATCATCTATATAAAAACAAAAGAAATAGAAAATCAATAACAGCCCATAGAATCGTAGCTACCGCATTTATCCCCAATCCTAATAATTATCCAGATATAGACCATATAGACGGAAATCCTCTGAATAATAATGTACACAATTTAAGATGGTGCAATCAAGTTATGAACATGAACAATCCGATCACAAGAAAAAGACTGTCTAACTCTAAAACAGGCAAACTAAACACAAAGAAAAGCATGCCTGTCGTACGAATCGGAAATGATGGAATGATTGAAACATTTCCCTCCGTGATGGAAGCATATAGAAATGGATATAATCACTCATCCATACTAAAATGTTGCAAACATAAAATGCACACACATAAAGGATGTAAATGGATGTTTTTATCCGATTACGAAAACCTTACCAGTAAATCAAAGAACGATATCTGCCAAACGTCAGACTAAAAATTAAATAGCTGCGTTCCCGTTGTTGCAACAACCATTATTGCAACCGCAACTATTGTTGCAACAACCTCCATTATACCCGTTAAATCCATAAGGATATCCGCCATAGCCATTACTTGCAAATGGGTTGCAGACTAAATAGCTGGGCACCGGGCAAGGACGAATCTGGTTAACAATGTTTTGAGTTTGAGCTTGCTGAGCGGCAAATAACTCCAACGTCTGTTTTTGTTCACGCAACGAATCAATCGTATGCTGCATTTCCCTCTTCTCAAGATCACAGAAAGCATTCTGAATTTGCTGAGATTGAGCATCAATCTTAGCACTCAAGATATTAAACTGACTTGTAGACTGTTCCCTGTTGTTGGCCAAACCGTTATTGATATTGTTCTGAAGAACATTGGTTTGCTCTAACGTCCGTAATTGATTGTCAAAGCCTTGCTGCGTTATCATATTTTGAGTAGCGCACGTGCTTTGGTTGATCAAAGAACTCAAATTGCAGCAGCAGGAGCTAATCTGGTTACCGATCTCACATCCTTGTTGCTGTACGGCGTTAATAACAGCCTGAGAGGTCATACCTACCTGACCAGCTACCTTATCGATAGCGCCTTGTACGTTACAGATAGCGTTTTGTAATTGAGAGGTAGAACAGTTAAGGGCGTTAGAGATCTGGTCGATAGCGCTTCTGTTACCTTGGATAGCCTGCATCAGTAACTCACGACCATAGTCGTTGTTCAATTGAGCCGGAAGACCGTTAGCGCAACATTCATTGCCATTGCCAAAGCCATTACCAAAACCACGACCGCCCCATAACCAGAACAGGACGATGATCCACAACCACCAACCGTTAGCCCCTCCGTACTGATCTTGGTTGTTACGACCATTCATCAGCGCTGCGACTAGATTCGGATCCATCTTATTTCCACCCAAAAGGCTGGTAAACATACCCGGAATCATAGATAATAAACCATTAGCGGCGCTACCGCTCCCGGAACCCATGCCGTCTAACAGCACGATTTTGTCTCCACTTGTACCCATGTCTATTTATTTTTGAATTAATAATAACCCCACCTGATGGCGGGCGTTACAAAGTTCAAAAATTAACAGTCCTAAAATCGTGATATGTGTCATCATCAAAGTACGTCATGTCTTGTAAATGGGATTAATAAGAACCGATACAAGACAAAAAAAATCCGGAGCGTATCACTACGACCCGGATTCATCGCAAATCTATAAAATCCAATGTTTCAATGCTCGAAAGAAAACGTCTCACGACGTCAAAGAGAGATTAACTACACGAAAAATCTCGCATCAACTTATTTGTATTAGCAGTGTATTCATTAACTATCTTACTGGATGAGGGATTATCCTCTATCCTTGACAGGCGGTTATCGTCACTCCTTACCGTAACATCACCCATCCTTCGTACCATATTTTCTTGATATGATGATGGATCGGAGTATATAAGATCATCGACGAACCTGTATATTGATCCATCAACCGTCTCACCTACCTTCTCATATAAACCGGATTGGAATGACACGAAATCATCATACCTTCCACGAGCCAAGAACGAACCGTCCGGTCTCGCCTCAACACCGCCGTTGACCTCCCTGAGCAGGCCCGGATTCCTTTGGTACAGATACCTATAAAACCCGGCATCCATCATCCTATCCTGTCTATCCAGATAGAAAAGGTTTCTCATGCTACTGTCACCAGACTCGATAGCCACATCAAACAACAGATCTCTTACCTGACCATCCGGTAACGACATCTCTATGTTTTTTAACGTGCCTCTGTCATGGTGGTTCAAAGATACATTATAAAGCCCATTAAAATCAAGAAAACGCAAGACGTTATTATATAAATCCGACTTTTTTAACCTTTCTTTGATCTTGGTTCTCCTCAATAAGGCACAGGACTTGATAAAATCCCGATCCTTTCCCTGTCTAGCCTCGTATCTCCTGAACTCCCGATCAATATCGACATCATCCATCTTAAGTGTTACGGGATGCTGGTATATCAATCTGGTAAGAATCATATTCTCGGTATTCGAGGATGAGATATTGGACATAACCAGCTTCTTTATATTATCCCTGACCACGCCAATATCAGAACGGGAAGCCCCTTGGGGGACCACGCCAGCCGGTAAGTACGAGGGCTGGGCTATCCCGATATCAGCCAGCACCTCATAGGCCTGATCGGTGTCTGTTATCGGAGCCGTGTTATGGTACGTATTCACACCCATATACAACATGTTCCTGTCATACATATCGGAAGGGGATGTTTTCCCGGACCTTACATACACCATCCTATCCCCGGTAAAGTAAGTATCCTGAATCTCATATATCGGATTCCCTTTCCCTGTTATCCTATCAAGATCGGAAATAAAGTCATCATATACCGGATCACCATTCTGTATAGAAGATAACATGACGTCCAGCGACGCCATAAGATCACGGATATCCTCCGGTCTGGATATAACCATCTCATCACTGATCGCCTCGCTTATATCAACGCCCATATCGGAAAGATCCATGGCTATGTCATATAAACGTCCGGCAACATCCTTGATGTCCTTAAAATCGTCCATATCGATTATCTCCCCAACCTTATCCCTTAGACCTTTCATGTCCTTAGGCATATTGATATACGGTATGGTGCTATTGGAATATGAGTCGGTAATCGTATTCCCATCCTGATTCCTGACCTCCATACGGGTCATATTACGATACGTGTCATACATCCGATCGGCGTAATCCTGATCCTCCTGATACCGGAGCGCCAAGGAAGGGTATGGGATGGAGGCGAAAGCCTGATCGAACTCCCGGCGGTCGCTGATACCGCCTACCGCCCTCATGATCGTATCCCTTACCTCCATTGGATTCAAGACCTTTCTCTTCCCTAACGAGTCATATGTATCCTCATATATCATATAATCATCACCAAGGCCCGACTCGGAGGACAGGAAATACATATCCTTCTCATTAAGATCCCCGTCAGACATAAAATCGACAACCCTCCTCATCATATCCCTTACCCGCTCATACGCCGATCGGTTGGTCATGATATTATCAATCTCATCGGCGTCATACATCCCGGATCGCTCAAGATTGTACCTATTGAGAAATATATCACCACCGGAGAGGAAATTGGATATGATCATATCATTAAGATCGTTGATATTATCGACTCCCAAGGAAGTAAGGGTGTTATTGATATCCTTAACCTCATCGGCCATGAAATTGCCAGCGAAATAGTTCTTTCGCTTGATAAATGACATAACATCATCATACCTAGGTTCCCCATTACTATCCAGATCATATTCTGATGACATGGACATCCAATCGCCAAAGAAAGACACGAAGTCGGGGGAGTAGGCCGTACCCCAGACCGATAAGGCCTGCTTCTGGTCGCCAAGCACCTCCATCGCCCTTTGGTATAATCCGGATGGTTGGTCGTTCGGGGCAAGGACATTATCTATCCCACCCTCCTTATTTTTTATAACATAACAAGATCTACCCACGTTATTAAAATCTATTTTATTAATTAGATTAATATTTATATCACAAAATGTTTACTCTAACTGGGTTAAACGCAAACCCACTATCAACTATCGTATGAATGCACGAATCGCCAACTACTTTTCTAGCTATCCCAATAGCTCCATTGATATCAGCATTTAGTAGCTTTCCAATAGAACTTTGGAACAATCCGCGTTTCTTTCTTCTACCTAGATAATCATCCTGTTTCTTTAGAGGTTCAAATGCCAGATGATCGATCTTTGACGTATAAGATTCCTCGTGAGTAACAACCTCTATACCCAGCAATTTAGCTTTGTATGTTATCTTATTAATTAACTTAGAATGAGGGATAGAGACAAAATGCTGGTTATTTCTCTTACCAATATTTATATTCTTCTTCCATTCCTTGTTAAGACCAACAATAATACGACCTATGTTATTCGATGCGCAGAAGTTCACGATATACTTGCTGATCTTATGCATCTTATCATCAATCCAACAATTACGATACAAAGAGATCCTTCTTATTCTCCTAGAAGTTCCCTTATCGCTAACATACGACATCAATCTGGCTTTCTTCTTATTATACCACCGATTCAATGATTTCATAACCCTGCCGTTTATAATGAAAGGCTTGACGCCTACATTACTGATACATGAGCATAAATTATTCAATCCTAAATCGATCGAAAGGAAATTATCCTTATCCAAGTTTAAATCTATCTCCTTTCTTTCATAAATTACCTCTACCACATAACATGTGGCTTGCGGGATTATTCTTACTTGTTTTAATTCATCCTTCTTTACATTAGTTTTTATCGGTTCAATAACATTCTTAACAAAATGAATATAACCATCATCCTTTATCCGACAATTACATTTGGTAAAAACGACCATGTTCTGCTTCTTCCCTTTTTTGTATTTTGGGAGATGGGAACGATGATTGCTATACTTACTAGGATTCTTGTCAAAATCTTTCTTATTCTTAATCCATAAATTAATATTCTTAAATACCTGTCCAACCACTTGTTGCGACACATTACATGGTAATTGCCTAAAATCAAATTGATTTTCCCTACCTAATTTAGTCGAGAGATCATATTCCTTCAAATACTCCTTATTGAAAATACCCTGCCTTACCAGATACAACACATAATTGTACAGCAATCCGGATTTAAGGCAGATATCCTCAAAACGATTATCCTTAATAATATGTCTTTCAACCAATCTCATTATATACACTCTATATATTCTTACTACAAAGATATAAAAATCCCGCCTACTCTCACGAGCGGACGGGAGCCAAATAACAATAATAACAAACCTTATGTTTCTACTGAAAAAGTACAAATCATTTTGCCGATCCTCACGGACAAGCAAAAACTCAATCCTAAATTATAAAAATGGAATTTATCGTTTAGCGAAAATATCTTTATCTGATCTACCGAGAACCCTACCTTTCAACTCCAAGAACCTAGGCATCCATTCCTTGGATATCTTAGACACGATCCACTGGAATCCCTTAGGAGTCACATAGACGGTGTTAGTCCCATAGAACTCATCGTCATCACGATATCTGTAACGAGCGTAACCACGATCTATCATCCTTTGGGAAAGCAACCATCTCTTACCGGTCTTAGCGAAGAACTTCTTATCCTCAAGCAATATTCGAAGATTCTTCTCGGCTATATCATAACCATGAGCCTCTAGCTTTTCCCGAACCTCTCTGATCAACATATCTGTCTCTTGGGCTATTTCGGCTGTCTTAGCAAACTCAACCATAGGAGCCTGTTCTTTGATGATGTTATCAGATATCCTTTTAGCCTCTAATGCAAGCTTAGCTTCTTTTTCAGCCCTTTCTCTAGCTTCCACCTCATCAGCATACATCCGTAAAGCCTCCGAATAGCTAGATGGTATTTTATTTATCACTTTATGAAAAACATCCCTGTAAACATTAAATACAGATCTAACCTTTCTAGCTATAAAATACTCCATACAAGATATAGAAATCATATAAACATTTACAGGTCTTCCTACTGTCGTATTTTCGCCATTTGTGGCTAAAATCTCATAATCAATACCTTGCATAAACTGATCACTACTTACTAAAGCTCTAACAGCTTTCTCCTTAGCCGAATAAACCAATGGCCATACATCATCTAAATTAACAGGGAATTTATCACCAAGTTTACTTAGATTTAAAACCTTTTCAAAATACGATCTGATAGATAAGTCATCACTCAAAACAATATTACACATAATACAAAACAACAAGGGCCGTTGGCGTCCGTTATTCCACCAATAGCCCTCATCTATCGCCTACGCCTAGGCGAGTTAATATCTTCTTATGGTCTAGCAACGGATAGACACCGCAAATATAAGACCTTATTTTGAAACTACAAACAAACAGGAGATATTTTTACAAAAATTGTAATCAATCGTATTCCTCTGTCATATATAAAGCGTAATCATACCTATCCTCCATCATCATCACCACCTTCTTGATATCAGATAAAGTTAATTTCTTTATCTCCATATTCCTACTATCCATCCTGACGAAAGAGTCCTTGAACTCCTGCTCGGTTATGGCATCCAACCTAAATAGATTGTATTTTATAAGTAACTGGGTTACGTCAAATATCAAGATATTAAGATCAACATCATCTTTCAACTCATTAAGTAGATCGCGCATCATGGTCTTAATAGCGTCAGTGTCAAGTTCCAGCTTCTCGGCTTCCCTCATCAACTTCTTAATGATGCCATTGTACTCGATTATGATATTAGCATTATCATCATCGGTAGGCAGAAGGATATCCATCGTGCACTCTATACCTACCTTATCACTAAGTCTTTTATTGAACTCCGTCATATAATCGAAAGCCTGACTTCTACTTAAAGCGTATGTATGGTCGAGCAACTGCCTTTGTCTGTTATTGACAAAATAATGACTGGTGTATAACATCATCAAGACCTTCACTCGCTGGATGCGCAGGTCTTGTATAATTTTACGGTGTAAAAAACTATCTAACTGCATAATATAAAGAGTCCCCACCGGGGCCATCACACACCCGACAGGGACCAACTTTTAAATATCTTACTCGTCAGGTGATGGACTGACACCGCGAAGATAAATCAAGATAATTTATTTAGCAAGGATCATCGGCTTCTTTTTCTCCGGATACGACATTCCCGTCGGAAACCAAAGACTTATCCTCGGCCGCCTTCGTAGGCGAGGCGAACTCCGATTCGGAACCGGACGGGTTGACGAACGGGGTCTCCGTATCCTCGAAGAACGTCTCATCCCTCCTAATACTCATCCTGAACTTAGGGGCTATGAAAGGATCGTTATTAAGATCGATATTGATCGTAACGTCATTCATCAAAATATCCTCCTTGGTCCTAGAATCGCCTATCCATCCTCTTACGTCAGCGGTCATAGGCATCTTACTAGCGGCTTCCTTGACAGCCCTTAACCGTCCCTTGATAACATCCACGTCTCCCGCCAACGGAATCATATACGTCTTGTTATCCAGCCCGGATCTGGCTATAGCGTTATTAAGATCCATTATATCATCAATACTTACTCCACCACCTAGCCCCTCTATAATTCTGTCAGCCATCGATCCGATCATGGAAGAGAATGACGATATATCCTGATTTTTCAATCTTACTGGATATAGATAATTTCTTCCGTTCCCTGTTTTTATAGCCACGACCGGGATACGTGAATTTTTATAATCACCATACTTATCCCTAACAATAGCCGTGCAGAACGGGAATATGTTATACTTGATATTATCCCTCATCGTAACCTCCCCATTCTCTATATATCCTACGCTCTCTACCTTGCCAACCGTCTCGTTGGTAAAGTCATTTTCGGATACCATCAACGTACCATTATCATCACTTATGCTAAAATTAGGTCTTCCCGGTAAAACGCTAGTGACTGTACCTGTAAACGGTATATCAATCTCTCCAGCTACAGATCCTACATTATCCCTATACAACTCAAAGGCCATACTCCTTAAATCAGCGTTACTACCTTTTGAGTCTGGATCATTAGCCTTAAGCACCGAGACAAAATTACCGTCACCATCCACGATCTTAATAACCATATTATTAACCAAATCACTACGGGCAGACTTGGTCTCGTCAGAATTAGGATCAACGGCATAAAGGCTATTGTATTTATCATACAATTCCTTGGTATAAGGATCTAACATATCCACCTTGAACCTCACGATATCGTTCTTACGAAGACTAGCCGCAGCTTCTTGATTTATCGACTCATTATTAGAGCCAAATGCATCTCCTGTATAATAAGGAACAACAGATCCATCCTGCCCCTTGCGATACACCATGAACCAGTTGGAGGTCGATAAGGCGGTCTGCCTCCCCAGTATGACACCGGTAGCGTTCTCGAAAGCCTGAGCGTCATCCTCGCTAATCATCCATCTTGAATGATTTTTAGACTCGATAACGCTGAACATGTTCGTCCCGTCAGTGAAATCCATCACCATCTTATCATCCATAACATATTCACCGGGCGTGACAAGAGCCTTAAGCCCGGATCCCGCCATGAATCTATCAAGCCTCATTCCTCCTACCTCATAATACATGACTCCGCCAATCTCTTTCTTCTGGGCCATCAACACTACCGGATTCTGGGCGGCATTGGCCTCCGTCCTGCCGGTGGATGTTCCGGGTTCGCTCTCCGTGAGAACATCACCCATAGGTATAGACTTATCATAATCCTTGACAACCATACTTCCATTATCATACAGCCTCATCCATTCCACGAACTGGAGAAGAGGCCCATCAGAATAGTTATTGATAATATCAATAGCCTCATTAAGTTTATCCTGATCAACTTCATTCCCGTTGTCAATATCATTCATAAGATCATTATAAGTCTGTATAGCCTCCTTAACCTGATCCTGATCAAGGCCATTGATATTTACATCTATAATATTATCAATAGCATTCTTGATATTATCTGAGACATCGCCATTGATCTTCAACCTATCTATCATCGACCTGATCTTATTGAGTCTGGCGATAGGATTATCCCCAAACCCTTTAACGATATCGTCGATACGATCCTTGTTGTTATCATATACCTGACGCTCCCTAGGAGACAGGATGTCCTCATTGCCGTTCCAGATCTTTATAGCGATATCAGTAGACCTATCGTCCGAAGGATTTAGAAGATCCTCGTCATCAGGGACATTCTCAATGATATTATCACCATATTGGGTATCTATTTCCATGGACCTGGCGATCATATGATTATAAGTCTTGAACATAAACGCCTCGTCCTCGCCAATAAGGCCATCATTAAAAGCCTTATCTATAGCTTGATCATTGGCATAAATGGCGTTAGCGTCAGGATTATCCGTATTCCTGAAATCGTATTTACTATCATCCTCCTCATAAGTCTTTCCCCATGCGTTCGATAATATCTTCATGAACCCGCGCTCCTGCGCCCGGATGAATCTTCTGTCACGCATACGGCGAAGAGACTCATTTATATTCTTATAAGCCACAAGGTTATGACGATACTCGCTAAGCAACGCCATCGCCTCCTTATGGTTCTCGACACCACGGGCAGATACTACATTCTCAAGATCAGTGATAGTGTTGTGCGCGACCATTAAATCAGAAGCACTAATCTGGCTATTAGATCGATCAGGGAATAATAAGGAGGATAGATCGACCTCCGAGTTAACCATCGTAGTCAACTTCCTCTCAAGGGCTATTTTATCCTCTGTCAGCTTAGCTAGCTCATCGGTCTTTTTAGCCAATTTATCTTTATTCCGCTCAAACCTTTCCTCGTCCATCGCCATCTGCTGAAGCCTTAAGATGCCTTTTTCAAGCGCCTGCATTCTTGACGTAAGCTCCATAAGCTCGCTAATAGCCTTGTAGGAATCAGGATTAAGATGAGAATAAACATCAAGAGCCTCACCTATACCATTTTTATACAACCTATTTAATTGGCTGGCGATATTATCCAAATTATCCTTAGCCTCAAGACCGTTATAAGCCATGTTAGAGATGTAGGTGTTAAATGATCTATTGGATATACCATCGGTAAGGGAGTCGGCAAATCTGCTGGCCATAGTAAAATTATCAACCTTCTTATTGAACTCACTGATAAGATTGGACTTATACTCATTTACCTGCTCATCTGTCATATTCATATCGGAGGCTATATCGCTATTAGGTATAGACTCGATAACTGTCTTGAAATTCTCCTTAGTATCATCTAACATCCCCATTTCCTGATCATAACGAAGACGGTTGAATACGGCATCACTAAAAGTCTTATCTACGATTCTAGAATTAGGTATATCGTCAGCGTTATTATCCGTACTTAAGCCTGATAATTGAGCGTTAAGAGCCATACTGCCACGAATAGCACGGATAGCGGCGGTAGTCAAGGCGCCGGCATTGGTGTTGTAGGCCTCCACCATCCCCTTGTTCCGGGACATGTCTTGGCTCCATTCCTTTATACCACCAATAGTTTTTCCTCCCATAACCGATCCGATAATCATACCGATGCCGATTTCCTTCCATCCCTGATTAGATCCGTAAGTCTCCTTGAACCCGTTCTTTATAGCCTCCATATAGCCTATATTCTGCCGGATAGCCATAGGATTGTATCTTGATTCTACCCAATCCTCGGCGGATTTACTAGCCACTCCCTGAAGACCTTCCTCATACAGACCCTCAGATACCGGACGTTTGATGATATTGAACGTATTCCCGGCTATTTTCTGCCATTTCTTTGGTGTTATAGCCCTTAGTGCACCGTTGTCCATTCTCTCGGCGCCTACGCCAAATATATTGCGTTTTATGAACTTATCCACGCCCAGATCCATGCCGAACATATCGCCGAACATAGCTATATTGGATAATGACAATATACCAACATTGGCGCCAAATACGGCATTAGCGGCATCGGCGTTGTCAGCCCTGAACTTCATAAGCTCCTCATATGGGACTTCCCTTCCATAAGCGTTACGGTAAGACTGCCTGAAATTCTCCTCAGCCTCCATCAACATGCTTCTAGCTTCGACAGATGCCTCCCATGAGGTAGATGTACCAAGGAAAGCGAGGGTGTCCAGCCCCTTGCCTATCCTCTGTCCAGCACGGGCGGCCCTAAGGTAAACGCCGAACGCTTTCTTGGTATCCGAAGCCGCTTTGCCTATCCTAGCCAAAGCCACGCCTGCCCTAGCTCCCGTACGAGCTAAGTTCATCAATCCAGCACCGGAATATACAGCTGATGATAACATGGCACCAGCGGTAAAAGCAAGACCGGATAAGAAATCGTTAGACCAGAAATTAGCCGTAGTCATGCTCTGAAGAAAATTCATATCCCGCTCCTCTCGATTGTAATAATGAGCTAGACCATAATCCATCTTCTTATCCTGATCATCCAGCCATCTCGTGAAATCGTTATCAAATACGGCGTTAAAATTACCTCTGGATACACCGGCGTAAATACCATAAAAAGGCTGGATAACGCCGCCTAATCCGTATAAAGCAGTCTTACCCGCCAGCTTACCCAATCCTCTCATCCATTTCTCGGTCCTACCTTGGCTCCTAGATAGACGCGTGTCGTTATCTACGCCGGGAATATAAGACTCGTATTTAGGTATCCAAGTACCGCTACTGAGTCGATATCTCGAGTCCTCCAACGATATCTCCGGACCAGTAAGATTAAACCTGCCCTTATAGCTTTGATCAGAAGCCATATATCCTAATGGGGACATATGTTTCATATCATCATAATAATTTGTCTTAACAGTATTCTTGATCCTCTCCGACAATGACGGTATCTGGGACTTTGATCTCTCGGAAGCAGAATACGGATCCAATACCGGAGGTAAGTCACGATCCGGTATATTATAGGGATCCGATCCAACAGCCTTTATATTATCCACGCTCATAGTAGGATACCCGTATTTGTTGGCAAGATCCCTTCCATTAGTAGCATTATTATCGGTTTTAACTGTTTCCATTATTTCCACTAGGTACTTATATACTTTTCTACACCAAAAGCATATTTTCACGCTTCATCGGGACATTGTTGAATCTGCTTACACGAAACCGATTCTAAAGAGGTCTCTCCACGTGCTTCAATTCCCGGCGTACCTCCGGTATCGTTTGTTAATCATGACTATATAAAACTGGTGTAAAATTATATATAATCACCTTCTACTATTTCCGTTATTCCTGTTTCTTATCTCCTGATCAATCATACTAGCTATAGGTGATACGAAGCTCTCGAAATCATCCGTAGTAGATCTACCTTCACTTCTCCAATATACTTCATTCTCCTTGCTAAGTATCTGTTGCCATGCCATGACCAAATAATACTGCGGGCAGAAGTCGATCTTCCTTGCTACCTCATCAGCATAGTTAACGCCATCCAGATCAATTGAATACAACGGGGTATTACCCTCTCTAGCCCCTCCTTTGCTATATATATCAACATTTATCCCAGAAGAACCATTATTATACTTATATCCGGAAGCCCTTAACTCGTACATAGAAGCGTTATCGAACAACACGTCAGTAGCGATCATCATCTGATTCTTCCTGATATTACCGTCATTTATATTCGTAAACATATCTATATAAGGCATTACCGTGTCCTTGGCCCCGCTAGCGTAAGCGAATGGAGCTACCAACAATGACTTAGCCATCTTCCCATAAGCGTTGTTGCTTGAGCTGGCGAAAGATATGGGTACGACACCGGAATCATAGGTCTCGGACGGGATGCTTACATCCTCTTTGTAGAAAGTAAGTCCATTCGCAGCCAGATCAGCCTCGCTTACCTCAACAACAGATCGACCATCACCTCCATTATTGCCAATGATCTGATAATTACCATCACCTATAGGGGATATGGTAAACGTTATCTTCGTATTGGCATTATCCTTATCCTTGGGGATAAAACCGCCACCACGGGTGAACAGGTCACTAATCTTTATATAATCATACTCGGCTTGGCTTTTAGACGGATAATCGCCGGAGAAGATATACTCACGCTCGGCGTACTCATGACGATATTGTCTCAAGTAATCCTCGCCGGCTCGCTTGGCGTCATCAGCCAACCTTCCCAGATCGCCACGACTCCATTTGTGCCTAAACACATCGTATTGTTCTTTCTGCATTTCGTCATACATGGCCTTAGCTACGGCCACATTCCTTTTATTGCCATCAGACAGCCCATCAGTCAGCACCTTTATCATATTACCGTCATCAGAAACATCCATAGGAATAAGAGATAATAAATTAATATCATCCAATGTCAATGACGTACCCATCAAATCATTTATCCTATTCACCAATACAGCCGCCTCTCCAGAATTGACATCCCCTAAAACAATAGGGTTATGGACACCAGGAGTGGCCGCATGAATAAGATCGGTCATTTTAACACTATTACTAAGAATAGAGCTATATGCCGATAATTTAGCCCAATCATTTAATGTTATGTCATTTATCCCATCTATATCAAAAACCTTATCACCATTGCTGTTGATATCTTCAAGATTAAATGTCCCAAATCCGTAACTAACATCTATGCCTGATCCACCAAAAGATTTAGCCTCTTTCTCGACTATAGCGTCAACGCCATCCAAAACAGCGTTCTCCGCCTTATTGAATCCATCATTGATCTTATTATACTTCCCTCTTTGAGTATTTAACCCAAGAAGCTTCAGGTAACTATCCTGACCATTGTAATCAAGCAACTCGTTCCTTGACCCTCCATTGGCCTTGAAATAAGCCATGATAACCTGATCGTTATCCATATCCTTGACCACGTTACTATTCTCAGGATCAGACGCCCATGCGTCGATCTTCCTTCTAGCGTCATCTGACAGTGACTTAACAAAATTACTCATGCCGGTAGTTACCGCCCTCTCATTGGCTATAAACCCGTTCATGAACTCATCGCTTATATTCACATTTTCAAGATTGGCGCTCTTAGTAACCACGGTAGGACCGGTCGTGTTATCACCTCCGTCACCCCCATTCTCCGACCTACCCAATTTGCTGGCTCTCATCAACGCTGCTTTCTCCATGGCTAGATTATGCCTTTTTGTCTCATTGAACTTAGCTCTCTCCATCATCTGTTGATTGGCCTTGAAATAATAATCATCAACACCCAACGTCTCGTATGAGTTATTATAAGACCATCTCAGCCCGACGCCACGAAGGAACTGCTGTCGTACCATGAACATGCCGGCTCGCTCCGGGCTGTAGTTGCTACCGATAACGCCCTCGGCCTCCTCCACGAAATCATTTCTCTGCTTGATAATATCCGCCAGCTCCGACTCCAACTTAGCCCTCTTGACCTTGTCATTGCCAACGCCCTTTAGCTTGGCTCGTATGGATTCTTCCTTGACACTGAAATCATCAATATACCCTTTAAGGAAATCTGAGGTGCTTTGAACATTAAATAAGTCAGGATTCGTTCTAGCCATATATCTTCCCTCTAATTGCATCTGAGCCTTACCGTTCTCAGATATAGAAGCCATGGCTATATCCCTGACCTGAGCGTAACTCATCTCATCTATATACATCTCACGCATCTCGCCCGTCCTGTTGCCATTGGAATCAGTCACCGGTACATTGACTTTCTTCCCCTTGTTAAGGGAGATGAAATTCTTCATCTTCTCATCAATCTCAGCGTGGTAATCCGTATAAGGGGTATAATGTATAGGATTAAGACGTGTCCCTACCTGACCGTCATTCATCCAAGCCACGGCATCCGCAAAAGCCTCAGCCTCGTTTATAGGACTATACATCTTGGGATTGTTCAGCTTCATATCCTCCATCTTCTCGCTAAAAGCCCGGATCTCCCTAGTGCCGGCAATAGCATTCAACACACGGGTATCCAGAGCTTCTCCAAGACGAGCCTGTATACTTCTGGCTATACCGTCAGAAGCCAAATTAGATTTACGATACACGTTATTCACGTCCTGTATCAGCCCATTTAACCTATTCTGAAGATATTCCCTATCCTGAGGTTTTATAATGTCAGAATTGATAATATAATCAGCATACTCGTTTATAGCCTGCCGATTGGTATCTATCTTCTGCTGCATGTACCCCATCCCCTGCATCATGACATCCATGTTGTAGGGCGATACATACTTGCCGTAATTCCTTAATATACTATATTGTGAAGCCATCCTTTATCCTTTCTTGCCTTTAGTTACTTCCTGAGCAGGATATAATCTCCTATAACTCAATATATCTCCTTGAGGATCAGCGATTAATTGTCCATTGGGACCAATCTTTGCATCCCCAAATATAGACCTTAATGTATTCATGGTCGTAGCCGTATTCCACTTCTGCTGGATCTCGTCATTTACGCTATCGAAATACCTAGCCCAGTTCTCGTCATTTATAGCCAATCCCTGCAATATACGTTGCTGGTAAGCTTGACGTTGGGCTATATTCTTATCATACGTATCAGCCCAAGTACGGGCGTTTACATTATCAGCCCAAGCCCTTTGAGCCACGTTCCCTTGTTCTACCTCATTAATGTATCTACCTATATTGGAACTCATGATAGCCTGTAAGTTGGATGATAAAGCCCCTCTCTGGGAATCCGGGACATTACCCATCTGATCCAATTGTGATTGGAAAGCACGATTGGCCTCAACCATATACTGATCAGCCGATCTCAACACCGGATCCACGGTAGGAGCGTAATGCCTTTCCATACCTTCCGTTGTCACGGCTCCCGGAGTCATCCTGAACACCTCAGGGAAGTCAAGGCCACCACCCACTATATTCCTGTTCCCGTTACCATTATTAGTCTTACCGGTGTTAGTACTGGCATTTGTATTGGTCTTAGGGAGTGTATTAGGATCAATCAGCTCAGGCATATCCAACTTAACATCAGGATCCTCCACATCACCTATATCCATAGGACCGGGATCCACCTTATGAGGGTCAAGTATAAAATCAAGACCTTCCATTCCTTTCATGGATCTCAATGCCTGCATCTTAAGCATATCCTCGCCAAGTATCTTATTAACGACATCCTTGTTCTTGTCAGAGAATAGTTGGCTAAAATGGGTGATACCAGCATCGTTAAGAGCCTTATGCTGTTCCTCTGTAACAACGTCTAGACCGATCATAGGGCGAGATGTGGTAAACAAACCTAATTTATTATCTCTCATCCTATCATGATATGCGGCTTTCTTGTCTTCCGGGTAATTACCTTGACTATCCTCACCGCCAAAGGAAACGAGCGTCGTGTAATCCCGAAGCGCCTCGGCGTTGGCGATGATCGGGTTCTCCGCCGTAGCCAAGCCCATCCAGCTACTTGTCTGACCGTAGATAGCGTCTTGCAATGCCCTAGCCCTAGCGCCCTCTGAAGCTCCCATATAAGCATCGTAAGCGACCGGATTGAATGTCTTATAATAATTCAACCTCTCATCCGTATTAATACCTCCATAAGAGCCATCAGTTCCTTGGCGTTGATAACCGAAATAGTTAGGATCATTGTTGAACCTATTCTCAATCGGGCGGAAAGTTAATTTACGACCGAACAAAGACGTGCCTCCTATCTCCATCTTCTGGCGAATACCAGCCACTTTCTTAAGCAGCTCTTTCTTAGCCTCAGCTATATCCTCCTCCGTAAGACCGTATTCTTTCATAGATCTGGATATGATGTTATCTATCTCACCACCCTTGGCAAAATAAGTATCCTCATCCTTCTTCATCTTCCGGTCTTCCTGCTCCTTGTATATGACGTTAGCGAAGTCCGTAAATCTTCCCTCTAATCCATTAACGATATCGTTGCTATCATTTATAGCCTTGGATAATACGGAGGCGTTCAAACGCCTTGTATTCTCATCGTCTATCTTATTATTTTTCTCCAGCTTCTCCAATGCCTTTTTCTGGTCATCGTAAGCTGATTTAAGACCGATCTTAGCCTTATACCTGTCCATTAACGTAGCATACGTATCCTTAGGCGTGGCTTTGATCCCATACGTATCCCTGATGTATTTGGCGAAATCCGGCTCTATGGTTGTGTCGTCGGTAATAACCTTCGTCCCCTGCTCCAAGGAAACGGGGGTTCCACCATCGGCATGCTTCTGCCCCATGGCCTCCATCGGCGCCTCTCCGGGCTGCGTCACGTACTCACCCTTCTCGACCTCTACGTTGGCTTGATCTTCCATCGACTTAGGTAACGGATACAGGTACTCACCGGTAAGGCTTCCGCTATCGAACCTATTATTAGGCCCTAGATAAACACCCCCACCATCCTTGTACTGCATCTGGGATTGCCTTCTTTGCCTAGCCTCACGCTCCTGAGCCAACCTGATATTAGTACGAGTACCTTTCTCTGACGCTATCCCAGAAACCACGTTACGAGCCAACCCCATGATACCACTAATTCCTGAGGCTATGGTGGTTATCGTATTAGCTGTTTTAGCCCCGGTGGATAAATCTCCATATCCCTCGCTTCTCATACGCCCTATACCACGACCCATCTGAGTGAATCTAGACCCTATATCATCAGCACCATAGTAAGGGATAGTGGTAAAATCAAAAACATCCGTACTACCAGACTTATCAACCTTCTTATTACTGTCAACCAAAGCGCTCAAATCACTTGTATCAATGGTATTAATATCAGGCTGCTGAATATCAAATCCTATCCGGGTAGACGAAACCAAAGGCTCCACTCCAAGACCCTGAAGACCAACAACATTACCGGGCATGACAGGATCAACTTCCCCGGCCTTTTGATATTTAGGTATCTTCCTCTTGATTACATACTTGCTCATGCCAAATCATTTTTCGTTCTGATACAAAGATAGTTTAAAAAAATAGAGACTCATCATTTCACAACGATGAGTCTTTTTAATATCAATCTTTTAAACACGTTATAGGATTACTCCACTTCTTTTTCCACTCATGACCAAGATAATCTATAAGTTTATCATAAGTATCTACAAAACCACCATCTATAACCCCGGTGATAACATTCTCTACAGCTACTATGTCGTTTAACTGATTCTTTGTAGCCGTATTCCTTATCCCACTCTCATGCTTGTTAAAGACAATAAAATTAATAGCCTTAGCTACCCTTGATATCTTATCAGACAACTGACTCTTGTCGCTAACCAACCTGGCGACGGCCGAACTCATCTTGATATAAGCCTCGCCAGCGGCATTCCTGTCCTCTATGAATCCATCATGCAACCATATTATCACCTTGGCGTATATCTCTGGATCCAATTCCAATGCTACCATAACAAAAAAATACGGATTTACATACCATTTCTGACCCTCCCCCTTTCCTCTTCGGTAAGCCATTCCGTATTTTTTGAGATCGGTTATCTTATTGATTTTCAATTCATGGTTTTGTACCGTAAGATTTCTTACAGTACATATATCATTAATACTCAGCTCCCTAACAAGAGCTTTCATCTTTTCCTGAAATCCATTAGTAGCAAACAAATGATCAAGCCTTCTAGACTCCAACCCCATAGATTTACGTTTTTCATTCAAGGCTTCCATAACTTCCGTTATGCATACAAACCCGTCCTTGGACATAACAGAAATGTTCCTACCTAATAATTCCCTACTCTCTGATGATAAAATCAAATTACTTTTCATACCTTTACTAAAAGTTTTAAATTAATAAATGCGCCTATCCGCTCGTGATGAGTAGGTAGGCGCACAAATATAAGCAATACTAATATTATTACAAAATATAATAGCCTATATTATAGATAATAAAATCTTGAAATTTTACATATCTCAAATAATTACAAGATGCTAGATCCTTTTTACAAACAGTGATCCTATAGCTTTCACCAGATCGTAGAAGCCGGCACTACTGAACCCAACAGCTACCCCATACAGCAATGCCTCCCACCATTCACTCCCTATAAGCAATGGAGACACCTTTAGAAACCACGCTAATATACAAACCAGCATACCTATGACTACGGCGGATAGGACTTTAGCCCATTTATGGGTGTCAATATACGGCACAACCTTGGCTAACTGCGTAGCTGACATCGTGACGAAAGCCATAATACCGGTAAAGGTAGTCAGATCAATAGTAATAGACCCTTCTGATGGGATTACCTCTTGCGCCATCAAAGCGAATGGCGTCAATAACATAGCAAATAAAAACAACAATCTTTTCATATCTAAAACGTTTAATGATTTCACAAATGTAACATTAATTTTGAGATCTACTCATACCCTTTATATTCAGCATCAACCCCGGTATCATATTAAGCACCAACTGCCTTTTCGCCTGTTCCTTACGCATACGCTCGGCCTCCGCTATCTGCGCCTCTGATTGGGGATCGTTCTTGATATTATTAGCGATACCCTCTATAGCTTTCTTGTTGGCGCCTGATTGAGCTAGCATCTTATATAACAGGTCTTGACCTTCCTTCTCCCACCAACTATTCATGGAAGGGCTGGAAGCCAAAGAAGGATCGGCAGGGACTACCTTCTCAGGCATGGGCTGCTGACCTCCGTCCCCCGTGCCCGAATCCCGCTGTCCGAACTCGTATCTCATTGGCTCGTTCTCCGGAACACCATACCTATTAGCGAACATATCAGCGAACTCAAATCTCTTCTCATTTCTTAATGTCGATCCAAGGGGTCTTCCGTATCCTTGATTCCATGCCACGGTAGCGTCCTTATAATTCGTGGCGTTATCAAAATCAGCCTTCGAATACATATAGTAATTATATATATTGCCTTGAGCGTCCTTATCAAAGAACTTGCCTTGGTTCATGTAGTTCCAGCCTAGCCCCGGTACACGACCTTGATACTCATCCACAAGATAATCCAGCTGTTGGGTTAATGTCGGCTTCTTACCGTACCTACGCTGTAGCTCTTTCTTTCTAGGCCCAAGCCATTGCTGGATGCCAAAATCACCGGCGGCACCTAGGGCTTCGGTGTCCCCTCCGGACTCGGCGGCGATGTTCGACAGGATACCGATAGCTTGCGTTTGTGGTATTCCCTTCTTGTCGGTCAGATAATCCCATATCTCGTCATATACAGCCATCTTACTATCCTCTGATCTACGAGGATCAATTACATACTTGCCAGAACCATAAGCCCTCCCTGTATTTACCGAACCTCCTCTATCCTTTTTATCAATACTACCATCTATCTTAAATACATCCCCATTCAAAAGAAACTGGACAGCGGGATTGAAATCATATACATCCCTATATCTGTATCCGCCCATATCCTTGTCACGATATATCGTATAATCACCAAGTACACTATGAGGACCCGTCTCGTTCTTATCAAGTCTACGATCCCTATAATTATACTCATTCACGACACCATACCCCTTATCATAAAGAGACCTCAACCCTTTTATATTCATCTCGTCCGCTGATATGGCACCCTCTCTTACCCTTTTCAGATCCTTATATTCCCTCTGAATCCTCTCATACTCCTCTGGATCGGCATCACTTAAAGCTTTTATAAGTCCTTCATTGTATTCCTTAGTTTCCTTATCAAACAGACTCCTATTCACATCAATCCTATTCCTTACGATAGACGAATCAGGTATCATCCTATTAGATAATTCCTTTCGTATACTATACGTACCATCACCATTATCTATCAATACAGACTCATCGTAAGGGAGTTTATTGTATTTAGCCCAAGCCTCATCACTAGTTCTTGTGCCTAAATCATCATTATCACTATCGCTATATAACTTGTTATTAAAATCACCAGATATATATTTCCCGAACATCTTCATAAAATGAACAGGATACTCATACCATTCCGGATTCTTCCCCATAGGATCTATTGATGAATACGCAGCTTTATTTATGCGAGTAGGGCCATCAGTATACCTTGAATTAGCGATATCATATATTATTGACAAAACCGGGTGAGCAGAAGCTACGTAATTATCCAATACCCTGCTCCCGAATCTAGGTCTATCAAGAACAGACTCTCTTGTTTCTCCTCCATCTTGCTTCCTCTCAATTTTTTCTCCCCATAGCCCATATTTCTTCCTAGGCCATATGCCGTCTATGGCATCCACATAACCAACGGGATGCTCCCCTTCCAGACGCCGGTCCCGTCGCTCGTCCGCTGGGTACAGGGCGTTGGCCAACGGCTGCGTGATATGACCCAACCCCTTATCCTTGGAACTCGACATAGCATCCACCACAGTCCGATATACAGGTCTTAATTTCTCAGGTAAATATAGCCCCGCCTCATCAACCAACTCACCGATCTTCTTATTTATACCCCTGATACTGAAATTATAATTACCCATGCCATTATTCAACGGGGACAACGCACCTCTTATCCCATTCATGCCTTTAACTGCGGCTCCTCCGCTAAGGATATCAAACTCCGGGGACACGTTTCTCAAAGGACTATCATCCATACCCCTGAAATACATAGGACGCTCACCTCTTACGACACGATCAAGATCCTCCTTATATAAATCCTTTATCCATGAAGGAATTTCCTCTGGTTTATCTTTCTTAGCCATAAATCATGTTTTTCACAAAGATAGGAATAATAGCATGTAGATTAAAACAGTAAGCGGATACATGATTCATATCATCTACCCGCCTACATCCTCAATGCATGTGGTAAGCCGCTAAAGCTTTCTTAGCCGAATCCCTCGACTTGTACTTGGCCGGCCATAATTTACCGGTCTTGTTGCTAACCACTCGCCAATCACTCCCTACTTTCTTGATGCATCCCGATTTTGGGCACTTACCCGTCTTTTTACCGCCAGTCTTTCTTACCGCCATAATATTAAATATTTAAATTACAATAGCACTCACCTCATAAGTATTATAATCAATTTTTATCTTACTCATTTTTTGAGAATTCGAATCAAAAAATATCAAATAAGCCGCATCGTAGATATAGCTTGCTGTAATATCTGAATTAAACGCCGCCTCAATACCGGAATCAGACATACTATAGGCGATATACATATGATCATTGTTTAGGATATAACCCTTTATCTTGTCATATGTGGATTTAGTCATAGATGATACCAAGGTGACGGAATCAGGTTCAAAAATATAACTTGTTATATCCACTCCCCTTATATCCTTATACTCCCCATTATCCATAAGGGCTTGACTACCATCCCCACCCGCTTTAAGAGTTATATCTATATTTGAATGATTGCCATTTGGAGACTCAATAGAACTAGATGACAATTGAATGCCTCCATGTCCATTTCCACGAACATTCATTATGGATTGAGCAATACTAAAACTCAAATCATCATTAATAGTGATAAAAAAACCAACAAACCCAGAACCTACGCAAACCATGCTGCCTTCCACGATGATATTAATCGTGTTACCAGAAGGGTCAAATGTGCAAATAACACAATTTACGGGGAATGGGCTAGCTTTTAAAAAATAATCATTAGGTTGAATATATTTAGAAACAAGATCAACGCTATCAACAAACAAACCCATGAAGTTGTTATATTGAGATTGTGTCAAAATCAAGGGACCGTTCATATCGACATCTGTCAAAAGATCAGCTAAGGTATTTAAAAATATATCCTTGGCCTCATCCTTGACCCGAACGTCCTTCCATGTACCATCACCACAAAGGAAGGAAGTCTGCTTGCCCGCGGCTGGGGCCGGCACCAACCCCGCAGCGCCAGCCTCGGACGCCGTGGCGCCAACCATATCCTTGACCTTATCAAGTCTACTGTTTATTTGATCACCATTGTATTTACCTTGAAAATCTTCCATATAAATAAATTATTAAATCGTATATAAACATAGGTGTAAAGTTATATATAATCACCTAAATCAATAAACTTTCTCCTCATTGCTAAACCAACGAACTATCATCTTGAACCGGCTCTCAATGTCATTCACGAACCTAGCCAAGAACCAATCGCCACGAAGACGATCCCGCCACCTCCGATGATAATCGACAGCCCTGGGGTCGATCTCCCGGCCAATGTCATTCACATCCTTAACCCATATCGGAAGATTGTTCGTATCGTCTTTGACCTCGTTAAAATAGTCATTTATATTTATCTTCTGATCAACCTCCGTCACCAGTATCTCACGGCTATCATCATTGGTTATAGGATACCTTAACCGCTGGCTCATATCGTTCTTGTCGGCGATAACCATCCGAAGCTCACCGCTGTTGTTGGTATCATTATAAAACCATGCCTTATTAAATCCAGTAGTCCTAAGAATTTGGTAATTAATCTCATCCTGATACCTTCTGGCATCCATCCGATACTGGTAGTTGGTGAGGATCTTATTCACATACTGCTCACGTACCGGAACCTCTATAACAAACGGATATAGCTTACCATAAAATACTTGATACGATTGGTTGGTCAAACCATGAGACCATAAACCTATCTCCTGACTTTCACTTGAGTAGTTCTTTCCGGACTGGAAATAATGCTGGTGCTCGATATAATAATCAGGGGTGTAGGATAAATATGATTTCCACTCACCCTTCAGGCAGTTATATCCAACGGTGAACGAGACGTCCGTGAAATGGCTGGCGTCCTGCAACTCCACCGCCTGTCCGTTCCTGTAGAACCGGCCGCCACGGAATTGGTACTCGCTCGGATTCCCTACCGGTATATAATCTTTCTTGGTTATCAGAACCCTCTTAAACCTATTATCCCAACCCATGGACAACCCTATACCAAAAAACTTGTTATCAATATCATAATAAGACAACTCAGCGTCCGTATCAGCGTTATATATCCGGCTACGGATGATCTTCATCTGAAGATGCTCCTTAAACCAGTTTCTAAGCCCCGGTGTGACCTCCGTAAGATTCCTACCATTAGAATCTACCTTAAACAC
>UMHJ01067341.1_pt1 | contig 39454 bp, 46 predicted proteins | sample 1965511 | NCBI WGS metagenome assembly UMHJ01 (sample SAMEA4836096, study PRJEB28245) | human gut metagenome | biome: gut microbiome; material: fecal sample | place: Denmark | collected 2008
CTCCAAAGGGACATTGACCGGAGAAGATATTAAAGCGGACCAGTGCTACCTACTTCTGGCATATCTCATTCTGAACCACAAAAAGAATTCCACTGTTGACACACTGGCAGAGATCATCTGCCCATACGACGAACTCGATTCGCCATATAAGGTCGTCAATAATATCGTTTACCGCCTGCGGCGTACTCTTTCCGTCATCGGGCTCGACAAGCTGGTCATCGGGAAGAATGGTACATTCCAGATCAATCCCAACTTCAATATCCATACGGATTTCGACCGCTTTGAGGATGCCTGCATTCAGTTGAAAACAGAAGAAAACCCGGATATGCGGCATTCCCTCTACCACAGCGCAGTCGATATATATAAAGGACAGTTACTCCCAAGATGTGAACATGAACTGTGGCTGATGCAGCTGTCCATGTACTATCAGTCGTTGTACCTGCAGATCACCAAGGGATATGTCCGGCTGAAGATGGAGTGCAAGGATTATATCCTGGCGCAAAAGACGGCTATTGATGCTCTGCGCTTCGACCCGAAGGACAGCGAACTGAACATGTATGCGATCCTCGCCATGGGATTTCAGGGAAATCTCTCTATGGCACAGACATACTACACGGCGGCGAAGCCCTATCTGGCGTTAGAGCATGCCGAGGTCATCAAGAAGTATTTGAACATAAAATGAGAGCAACTTGAGGTTGTTCCAGAGGTTGCAGCTGAGGTTGTAGCAGAGGTTACGCAGTAGGTTGCTCCAGAGGTTGCGGAAGAGGTCGTACATGAGGCTGCCCAGTAGGTTGCAGCTGAGGTCATAGAAAAGTCATACAGGAGGTTGTCCAGCAGGTCACGGCTGAGGTTGCCCGCCCGTTATCATTGGTTATCGGATGCGTCCGATAGATGATGCGGGCGGGTGATTTTTTTGCTGTGCAGAAGACGATATTACGCCGTTGGTCACCACAAGGCCGGTTTGCGCCCCTTGTGCACGGATCTGTACGGCCCTCCTGCGCCGCGAACCGTCTATCATTCTAATATTGCGTCCTGCTCCCGGAGCCATTGTGCTCCGGGAGCTTTTTTGCATTTCGGGGCACTTTTGCCGCGCTGCCGTGGCCCTCCGTTTTCGAGATTTGATTCGCCACCAAATCTTGAAAAAACGGAGGAGCAATATGTTCAATCGAAAGAGCATCTACGCTCTCAATAAGAAAGATCCCAACGCCATCGTCTATACGGATGCTGATGGTAATTTGATTCGCCTGACCCGTGATGACTTTTCCAACGAGGAGGAGTTCCTGCGCTGGAAAAAGATATCCGATATGGATTATCACGGAGAAGAAAAAGTTGACCACCTGTACTATGATGGCACGCTCCCGCTGGAGAGCTTGGCTGAGGAAGTAATTGCGGTTCCGTCCGCCGAGGAAGGTTACATCACAGAAATTGACCTATCCGAAAGACATCTTCTGGAGAATCTTTTACTGGAAGGAATGGGAACTAAATTGACCGAACGCCAGCGAACGAGGCTCTGGCTCTATTGCATAAATGGAGTAACAGCGGCAGAGATTGCATCATTTGAAGGCATAGCACAACAGAATGTCTCAAAGTCAATCGCTTCCGCAAAAAAGAAATTGAAAAAATTTTTGAAAAACAGGGTGTGAAACCCTCCTTTTTCCCGCGATAGGTGAAGGGATAATTTTTCTCCCTGCTATGAACCTTGATAAACACCGTCTCAGGCGGTCATATCCGGCAACTTGAATACATTAGCTGACGGAGCCAGCGTCAGGCCGAGTGCGCGAAGACCACCTGTGCGGAGCATCTCCGCATCAAAGGACGGCCAAATAAGGTGCAGAGCGATACCCACTCAGGCCAAGACAGCTTTGGCAAGCTGTTCCCGCCATGATCCCGTCAGCCCACAATGATACTCCTGTACGCAGCTCCGGGCGTTCCCCGGAGGGGTGAGAGTCCCGTGATGTGCGCCAGCACAGTTCAAGTTGCCGCCCCGCCTGGGGAAGTAGTGTCAAGTACAGGCAAAGGAAAATATATACCGCGCAGGCTAAAGCTGTGCGCTATGGCCTGCGCGGATTCCTTTACTTAGTTTGTAGCAGGAGAAAAATGGAAGCTACTATGGATAATGACAACATCCACTCCGCATACCGCGGAGACATATTCTATGCGGATCTTGAACCGGTACGCGGCTCCGAGCAAGGAGGCGTCCGACCGGTGCTGATTATTCAGAATGACATAGGCAATCGTCATAGTCCCACGGTCATCGTGGCGGCGATTACCAGCCGCATAAAGCATCACCGATTACCGACCCATGTAAACCTGAATGGGCGACAATGCGGATTACACAATGAATCCACGATCATGCTGGAACAGCTTCGGACATTAGACAAGCAGCGCCTGCTTGGGTATGCGGGAACTGTAGGAAAAGGCAAGATGCAGGAAGTGAATACCGCCTTGGAGATCAGCATTGGGATCAAGGATATACTACCTGACAACAAAAGAAAGCGAGGAAGCGACTATGGTAAATCAGAGCACAGAGAAGAAAAACACCAGGCAGATCCAGATGACCATTGAGGGTCATAAGGTAACGATCAGCTTTGCTCAGGAGGCCAATCCGACCCTCTCTGCTCTGGTACGCAACACCCTGCTGGACGCATATATCCGAAAGAACGGGCTGTGCAGTGAGGAACAGCCTGCATAAAAGAGTGGTTCGGAAATGCTTCTCTTCGTTGTAAAAACGCTTATCATGTGTTATACTATGCAAAAGGGGCGTGATGACCAGTGACTTTTGCAGACTCTATTATTCAGCTTCGCAGTGAACTGCGCATTTCGCAGAAGGAACTTGCGGAACAGCTGAATATAAGTGTTGCGACCGTCAATCGTTGGGAGAACGGAAGAACCGAGCCGAATAAAATGACACTGTTTGTGATTCGGGACTTTTGCAAATCCAAGAATATCGCTTTTGCATTTGACACATTGAAAAGTGTTGAGAGGGGTGAGCAAAATTGAATCTCGGACACGAAACCGAAACCTTAGAATTTAAAAAGACTACTGGAGAACTGAAGGAAGGCGTCGTATCAATTGCTGCCATCCTGAACAAACATCAGAAAGGCGAACTCTATTTCGGGATAAAACCAGATGGGACGCCTATTGGACAGCAAATTTCCGAAAAGACCCTACGGGATATCAGTCAGGAGATTGCAAACCATATCGAGCCGAGAATCTACCCGGAAATCGCAGTGGTCCATATTGATGATAAGGATTGTATCCATGTCAGCTTTGAAGGGCACAACACACCATACTTTGCCTATAATGTGGCCAGAATCCGTGTCGCGGATGAAGATAAGGTAATGTCCCAGCAGGAATTGACCGACTACATTATGGAGCGGCAAAGCAGCGAAGGTGTATGGGAACGCAAAGTTTCTGAGTGCTTGACAAGCTCGGTGGACGAGAACTCTCTCAAAGAGTATATCCACCGCGGTCAAGAGTTCGGCAGAATCAGCTTTGATTATTCCGACAGGGATACGGTGCTGGGTAAGTTGAGCTTGACTGCGGGAAGCTACCTGCTGAACGCAGGCATGGTCCTGTTCGGTGAGACACCTTACAATGACCTGCAAATGGCGGTATTCGCCGGAACGGAGCGGCTCACATTTTTGGATATTCAGCGTGAGCATGGAACGATCTTCGAACTCGTTGACCGTGCCGAAAAGTATATTTTCAAAAATATCCGCTGGCGGGTAGAGTTTGGATCTTTGCAACGCAAAGAAATCCCAGAAATTCCTGTGGATGCCGTCCGTGAAGCGCTGATCAATTCGTTTTGCCACAAGGAATACGGAACCGGACAGAACAACGAGGTTTCCATATACAAGGACCGAGTTGAGATTTATAACCCCGGTACTTTTCCGGCAGGCTATGAGCCGGAGGACTTCATCTCTGGTCGAGAGCGCCCTATCCGCAGGAACCCGCTGATTGCACAGACACTTTATTACTCCAAGAATGTTGAGAGCTTTGGTACTGGACTGAAGCGTATTGCTGATGCGTGTGACGCTGCTGGATGCAAATATAAATTTGAGGTTTTGAAGTCCGGATTCGTGGTTGTTTTCTATCGGTCCGACGAGAATTTTGACACGACTGGAACGGATACCACTCCAGTTACCATACCAGTCAACACTCCAGATAAAGATATTCGGAGTAAGATTGTTTCTCTGTGCCTCAATGCCCCTCAGACGCGCGAACAGTTGATGCAAGCCTGCGGAATGAAAAACAAAGCACATTTTCTGAAAGCATATCTGAAGCCGATGTTGGAGACAGGAGAACTCCAGTTGACAGTTCCTGATAAGCCCAATAGCCGGAATCAGAAATATATTGCAGTCCGTCATACCACAGGAGAAGTACGATGAGCAAAGAAATCTATACCTGTGACGCCTGCCACTATACCTTCGAAGCGGAAACCGGATGCGACCAATGCCCGGACTGCGGCAAAAAGCGAGTGCGGCCTGCCGATGAGCAAGAATCAAAGGAATATCTGGATCGTCAAAAGCACACCGAGAAGTGGAATTGAGAAACTGCGGAGGAAAAACAAAATGGTTACCAGAGATGATTTGGAGCAGTTGGTAAAGAATCGCGGCCAAGAGGCTGTTGGCGCAGCTGTCGTCAAAATCCCTGACGAGGATGTGCGTCCGGCTCTGATGCTCATGGTTATGATATATCAGAAATCGGACGAAATAAATCGTGAGATATTTCGTCGAGATCAGAAGCGCATTGCTGAATTGGAAGAAGAACTTGAAAAAGCCCGCGCAGAACTCCATCGGTTAGAGCAGGAAAAATAAAATTCTTTTGTCATTACGAGCAGGCTGCAGTTTAAAGCTGCGGCCTGCTTTCTATTCTCGGCAAGCTGGCGCTTGGGCAAAAAGTCTTTTACTCAAGCGCGATTTTACCGGATCGGAGGCCGTTTCTTTGTTGCTTATATTTCGAGGTTTTGATAGCTATTCAACCTGAAATGTGAGATAATCAAGGTGGCAAAATGCCGTGTACTTTGAAAAGTGAATACATGAAAAGGTGTATCTGAACCTCTCACATTTCTAAATCATTCATTGAGAGGAAGGATACATTATGGCTGAAAGAGTTTGTTGTTCTTATCAAAATGTACTCAGCATCCAGAACAGAGTATGCTGTCTGTACCGCGTCTCCACCACCAAGCAGGTCGACCACGATGACCAGAATCAAGCTGATATCCCCGTGCAGAGAAAAGCCTGCCGTGAGTTCGCAGAGCGGATGGGCTGGACCATCGTGTACGAGGAACAGGAAAACGGCGTGTCAGGCTTCAAGGTCAGCGCCAATGACCGTGATAAAATTCAACTCATCAAGGAATATGCCGAACAGGGCAAATTCGATATTCTGCTGGTGTTCATGTTCGACCGTATTGGCAGACGAGCCGAAGAAACGCCTTTCGTGGTCGAATGGCTCATCAACCACGGCATTCAGGTCTGGAGCGTCAACGAAGGTGAACAGCGAATCGACACGCATGTCGACCGTCTCACCAACTACATCCGCTTCTGGCAGGCAGACGGTGAGAGTCAGAAAACCTCCATGCGTACCAAGGCTGCCCTCGGGCAGATGGTACAGGAAGGCCGCTTCCGTGGCGGTTCCGCCCCTTACGGCTATGACCTGGTACCCAGCGGCACATACAACAAGCGCAAGCATGAGGTCTTCAAACTGGAGATCAATCCTGATGAGGCAAAGGTCGTGCGCATGATGTTCGACCTGTGCGTCGGCTCCGGTTACGGCAGATTTAAAATCGCCAACTTCCTGTCTGAGATGGGCATCAAGACCCGTGACGGGAAGAACTGGCATGAAGCTACCGTCGGTCACATTCTGCATAATATCATGTACACTGGCGTGCTTCGGAGCGGCAGTACACAGTCTAAAGCATTCCCTGATTTGCAGATTATCTCACCGGAGAACTTCGAGCTGGCGCAAAAGCTCATGGCTGAACGAGCCAATGAGTGCAATGCGCTGCGAACCATGCCCCGCAACACCAGGGGGCAATCCCTACTGTCCGGCAATGTGTTCTGCGGACACTGCGGCGGGCGTCTGACGCTGACCACCAATGGGACAACTCGGATCAACGCTGCCGGTGAAAAGGTTGGCCGCAAGCGCATCCGCTATGTGTGCTACAACAAGACCCGCAAGCGCAGTAACTGCGATGGGCAGACTGGCTACACCATGCACATTCTGGACAAGATGGTCACCGACATTCTCCATCAGGTATTTGATCGGATGCGGTCTGTAGAGGAGAACGAGATCATCTCCCGTACCCACCGCAGTGCCATGGTCAGTCTCAAGAAGCGCCTTGCGGACGCCAAAGCAGAGTCTGCTAAGGCTGCCAAGGAATATGAATCACTGAAGCTGGAGATCATCAAAGCCGTGCAGGGTGAGAGTGCGTTCCCGATGGAAGTCCTGTCGGAGCTGGTCAACAATGCCCGTACCAGGATGCTGGATGCCAATGCTCAATTGACTGAACTCAATGAGGAAGTCGAGAAAAGCAATCAGCGCATCGAAGCCATCAAAGCGGATTACCGCCGCATCATGGAATGGTCCGAGATGTTCGATGGCAGCGACATGGATGTGAAGAAGATGATCGCAGGATACATCATCAAGAGAGTGGATGTGTACTCCGATTATCGCCTGCACATCAAGTTCAACATGAGCTTCGCACAGTTCGAACTCGGATTGGAAACAGAAGTTGAGTATGCAGCACAGGACATTGTTTCATGAAAAAAGCACTGCCTGACAGTGCGCTCATTCAGCCTCTCCAATTGACAACAGTTCCAAAACACGCTAAAATAATCGCAGAAATGCGTGTGGGTGGATTCTGATGGAGATATGGCCCCAGATGCCTGTGGGGGTGCTTAACCGATCACTCGTGAGAGCGCTTGACTGGCAGTCAAGAGGTCAGCGGTTCGATCCCGCTTATCTCCACCAAACGGGTGCGCTGAGTATTCTTAATAAAGACTTGCTTTGAAAAAAGCGAGTTTTTGTTTTATGCCCACTTCTCTTTTGAAGCGGGCTTTTCTTATGCGGCGATTGCCGAAATGTCCAGCCCAGCGCTGAACTGCTCAAAGTCAATGTTGAAGTCGATATGCAGCCGATAGTCCCGATACACCTCCACACGCCGGATCAGGCAGCTCACGATCATTTTCTTTGACTCCATGCTGGCGCTGTCGTACATATCCGCCCATGAAATAATATCGTCATACTGAGCGTTTAAGGCGTCCAGCATGGCCTGTCCCTCGTCGTAGGCCGCCTGCGCCGCCTCCATAGTATGCTGAACTTCGAGACATTTTGTCTCACAGTCAGAGATCAGAGAACTAAGCAAGTCCTGCGGAAAAGCGCTTTCGCCCCGGAGGGATTTAATGACCTCCGCCCGGAGCATATCAAGCTCGGCGGCAGCCTTGGCATAGTCGGATTTAGCGCTTTTGAGAAGCGCCTTCCGTTCTTCCATCTTTTCACGATAACGGATATTGACGATCTCGCTTTTGGGGATCGCTTTCATCCGCTCAAAGATCTGCCGTACTACCTTGTCAATGATACCGTCAAGAATATGCGCCGTGTAGCCAGTCTGTCCGTCACACTCGGTTTGTTTGCGGGTCTTGCCGTAGCAGATATACCGCACACGCTTTACAATGCGATGAGCATCTTCCTTGCACGGGTAAGCCTTGCCGTTGGTGGTGAGCGCCAGCCGGGAACCACAATGCCCGCAAAAGACATTCCCGGCCAACAAGGATTGACCACGGGTATTCAGCGGTACACGCCGTTCCTGTTCGGCGGAGTTGGCGCGGGAGGCACGAATGTGCTGTGCGGCCTCAAACAGCTCCGGCGCTATGATCTGCAAGTGGGGCAGCGTTCGGGAGCGGCTTTCGCCGCTGCGAAGCACCCCGGTATATGTAAGATTGCAAATGATACCCCGGACGCTGGCGTGATGCCACATTTTACCCGTTCTCGCCCGATAACCAAGGTTATTCAGGTAAGTGGCGATCCGTTGAGCGCCGAAACCCTCATGCACATATTTGTCAAAGATAATCCGTACCACAGCGGCCTCGGCCTCGTTGACAGCCAACTCAAAAACCTCGTGCTTGCGTTTATTGAAGCGCCCACTCTTTACAAGGTCATATCCATAAGGAGCAAGACCGCCCTTGAAACCGCCATCCTCGACGAGCTGGCCGAGAGCGGTTTTTGTGCGGATTGAAGTCTTTTCGCTTTCGCCGTCAGCCTGCCAGAAGCGGATGTAGTTGGTGAGCTTGTCCGTGTGATTATCAAAACGCTGCTCACCCTCCTGCGTACTCCAGACCCGGATGCCGTTCTTAACAAACCATTCCACCACGAAAGGCGTTTCGTCAGCGATACGCCCGATGCGGTCAAACATGAACACAAGCAGAATATCGAATTTCCCCTGCTTGGCGCGTTCCTTGATGATTTGCAGCTTGTCCCGGTTTTCGGCTCTAACCTTATGCCCGGACACACCGTCCTCCTGTTCCTCGTGAACGATCGTCCAGCCCATTTTTTCACAGAAGCGATGGCACTCTCTGCGCTGCATGGGAATGTCGGCTTGGCTTTTGTCGTTGTAGTCCACCTGCTTGTCGGTGGACACGCGGTATAGGCAATCAACCCGATTACCTGTCATCATTCTGTTTTCTATCATATTGATCCGTCCTTTCATTTGTCGATGGGTCAATGAAAGAACGCAATCAATACGCGGGGAATATGAAGTTTTCAAGGTACATAGGGACTACCCCCACTATTATTATCCCTCTGTTCGGGAGGGATTGCAAGGATGTCGCCAGAGCTATTTTTTGCCGTATTGTTGGCAAAGGAAGATAGTAAAATCTGCTTTACATGATGGAGCGCTGCCGCATTTTTGCAGTCTGCAAAGCTGGCGGTGATGGCGTAGCCATCCACAGCAAATGCGGTATGTTGTTTTCTCTGCTGCATAAAGACCTCCTTTTCAATTCTCGGCAACAGGGAAAGGCCAGCGCCTCATAAAAGCGCTGGCCTGTGGCTTATGACCTTAGGACGAAATGTCCCAAGGTGTTTTTGAAAGGCGGGAGCGCCGCACCCGCTCCTGTTGGCCTGTCATAAGACAGCTCATATTCAATGCGGCGCTCCCTCACAGCGGACAGCGACGATCCGTGACGGAGCATCAACTACCTTGCTGCGGAGAGGTGAAAACTACCTCTCATATACCAAGGACAAAAATCGGGCAAATGGAGATACCCTTAGAGAAATTTTTTCAAATATTTTCTCATGGCTGCCTTACCGCTTTTGACGGAATGGCGGACGGCGCTCTTGTCAACGCCCTGCTCCCGGGCGATCTGGCGGTAGCTCTTGCCGAGGATCAGATGCGCTTCTACACGGACGCCCTGCACCTCCGGCAGAGAATTGAGAGCGTTCCACAGGTGGACGAACAGCTCCATACGATCCAGAAGCTCCTGCGGGGTCGGCTCATGCAGGCAGACCGAGTATTCGATCCCATCGTCACAGTCGAGGGAATACTGCGCCTTATTGCGGGTCGTGCGCCGCTGATGGGCTGCCTCATACAGCTTGTCCGCCTTCAGCTCGGCGGCCACTTCGTCGGAAACTTCGATGTATTCATCATGGGTGTACCAAGCGTAAAAGTCCTTCAGATTGATGGTCGTCATTTGTATTTCCTCCATTCGGTTCATGTGTGGGTGGGTGAACAGAACGGAGGAACGGCGGGGATCGGCAGCCGGGACTGGCTGTTTTGGGACAAATTGTCCCAAGGTGCAGGCATATAAAAACGCCCGCACAGCATGACGCTATGCGGACGCACAAAACAACATTTTCACTTACATACTGACAGATTTCGCATCCATAGCCGTATAGTCCCGACGGTGGAAGTGCGCTTTTTTTAGCCAGTATAGATCAAATGCACTATCAATAAAGAAAAAGGACACGGCGATACCTCCTTGGATACCGCCGTATCCTTAAAAAAGGGCGACTTTACCACACCCTCCGTTGATCCATTTTTTCAAAAGGAAAACGGCGGCTTGAAATATAATATTTCAAAACCGCCGCTTGATTTTAGCACGCAAAATCGTCATCGAATGGCGGTTTCATGTGTTCCGTTTCACTTATCTCCGTCGCGCTTATTCTCTTTAATTGCCCGCAACAGGCAAAGTCCCATAGCCAAAACGGGCAGCAGCACCCGCAAGCACAAAAAGCCTTGCGGATCACCGAAATGAATATTTGCATCCAGAAGCAGCCCAGCCCCCCATGCTATCAGCGTAAAAACAATAGATGTGATGTACATAACAATATTTCCTTTTTACTTTCATCAATGAGTAAACGACTCTTTATAGGTTGCCGTGGTATCACCCGTTGTTGCTGTGATTTTCACATTATTTGTTCCGTCCTGCCGTGCAACGGGATACGGGATACTAATATCGACGGAATAGGCTTCACCTGGCTCTAATGTAACGGCTTCGGTTTCAAAGGCGTAATTCTCTCCATTGAGAACGATTTGGGCAATCATATTCTTATCAAAGCTCACCGAATAATCGCCGATATTTTCAACGCTCCATGTGAATTTTAAGCCTTCTTCATCATACACGCCTGCGGTTGCCTTTCGTATCCCAACTTGCAGAATATCATTTTGAGGAGCGCTTTCTGCTCCCGGCAGCTCACTCTCATTGACGGGAGTTGCTTCAAGTTCCTTATTCAAATTGTTCCAATAAGAGCCAATATCCGCACTTGTGAAATACGCAAAACCGCCTGCTTCTGATTTCAAATTGCCGTTTTTAGCTCCATAGCAGGCGTAAATCAAATCATAACTTGTCCCATCCGAAAGGTTAAATCTAAAGCTGGTCACATCCGCTCCAGCAGTTTCCTCAGCCGTTTTGTCTTTTAGGGATAAGCCCTTGAACATATCATACAAGGTCTTTATATCACTTTCAGCAACAACTACTTTCTTTTCTGCCGATGCAGGCGCTCCGTTGTAGTGGTACATTTCAACGCTTTCGACATCTTCAACCTCAAACGGGAAGTCGATGTTGACCTTTTTTCCGTTACAGCCAACAAGCCCCAGCGTTAGGATCAGCGCAAAGATTAAGGCGGTTATCTTCTTCATTTCATACTCCTTTTTGTATTTGGTTATTAGTGATGATTTAGCCGTCACCTTTCATTCGAATAGTCAATAATGATTTTTTTGCAATCTTCGCACTTGAACGCAAATACGGTGTTGGAATTATCCGCTGCGCCATTGGAAAGGCAAGTGCTTCCCTTGCCCAAAGAAGAAAGTGATGCAACAAGCTGCTTCTTCAATGTCCAATACACGCCATCCCGACATTGGATATAACCCAATGTCATTTCTTTTTCACAATAAGGACACTTCATAAACTCTTTCCCCTTCCATCTTTCAAAGGCGTAAATCGCACGCGTTCTGTTTCATTTATCTCCGTTGCGCTTATTCTCTTTCATTGCCCGCAACAGGCAAAGCCCCATAGCCAAAACGGGCAGCAGCACCCGCAAACCCAAAAAGCCCTGCGGATCACCAAAATGAATATTTGCGTCCAGAAGCAGTCCGGCTCCCCACGCTATCAGCGTAAAAACAATAGATGTGATGTACATAACAATATCTCCTTTTTACTTTCATCAATGAGTAGCCAAGTCATAAATGGAATCCTCCTTGGTTGTCATTGGGGTATCACCCATATAACGCACAAGGAGGAAAAAGGGGACAATATTTTTTGAATTATTTTTTCGTAATGCTTGCGGCGATCTTTACCAGCTCGTCCGTATCAATAGAGCCATAAACCGAGAAGAAGCAGCCGTCCCGCTCAAAGCAAATATAACTCATACCATCTTTCTGGAAGAAGTAGCCTGTTACCCCGTCTTTATCAAACGGCTCTATCTTTGCGTTTTCAGTATCGAGATAAATCCGACTATCTGACTGACTGACCACAATACTGAAATTCTCCGACTTGCCGATGGCATATTCATAGAGAAGAAATCCCGATGGTTCACCCGGCAATTCAGTCGTGTTTTTCAGAATTGCTCCATCCGGAAGATAGCCAGCCTGATATTCGGTCAAGTCCTGCGGCTCGTCCAGCTCGTCACCGTGCAATTCAAAGATGCTGTATTTTTCAAAGGTTTCGATTACCCACGAAATGACTCTTTCCCGGAATTGGGCATTTGCCACCATGCAGGTCGAGAATAGCAAGGTCAAAGTGATGGCCGCAACCGCAACGGTTTTCCAAACCTTTCTGAACGCAATATGTGTCCAGTTGTTTCCTGCCGCCTCATCATCCGCATCTGCTTCAAGTTCGTTGTGCAAATAGCCCTTTAAGGCAATATGACAGGCTTTCACGAAAGTATCATCGGAAATCATACAGCCTGCCTCAACGCCTATACTTGAAGATAGCAGTTCTTTCTAGAAGCGAAAGCGCCCCTTGGCGTTTTCCAGATGGAAAAACATTTCTGTCTCCTCCGGGGATAAGCGGAAACAATATCTGCTCAACAGCAGGACGCGCCCCTGATGGGGCAGCAACAAGATTTTCTTGCTCAACTCATGGATCTGCTGTTGGTGCAAATCAATACAAGCGCAGTTGTCATTCTCAGCAGCCGCGAGGGTGTCTGCGGTCTTTTCAAAGCTGGTCGCCGCCGCTTCTTGAAGCAAAGCCTGCCAACTCATATCCATAGTTTTACCCTCCCTCATACAGTTTTCTGAGCTTCTTGACGAGCCGCTGTCCGCGTTTTTTAGCGGCATCCTCTGAAATGTTCAGTAGCTCTCCGATCTCTTTGTATCCCATTTCCTCGGCGTACCGAAGATAGACAAAGCGCCGATCATCAGGGTCGAGCCGGTCTATCAACTCGGTCAGCTTACGCACATCGGCATTGTGAATACACTCGTCTGCGAGGTCATCGGAGTTTTCATCCGAAACGCAGTCCCAGCGGTCAAGGTGAACGCTATTGTTTACCTTCGTCGTTAGGCTTTTTTAGTGTTCCGTCCTGCATAATAATCACTTCATCGCAAATTGCCTCGATGTCATCTTTGTGATGGGAAGTCACAATTATCAGCTTTCCTTCATCGCGGCGCTGACACAGCAATTTCCGAAGAAGCAGGACGGACTTTTCGTCCAACGCATTAAACGGCTCGTCTAAAATGAGAGTATCCGGGTTTTCCATGAGTGCTTGAATAATCCCAATTTTCTGCTTCATGCCTAGAGAATACCGGCGCATAGTTTGTTTTGACTCCGGGTCAAGCTCAAAAAGCCGCATATACTCTTTGATCGTATCATCGGAGACTTTCTTATTGATTGCTGCAAGTTGTTTCAGATTTTCAAGGCCCGTCATATAGCTGAGAAATTCCGGCTTTTCAATAATAAGGCCGAGTGAGGGCGGAATGGATATGTCCCGATGCAATCTCTTTCCGTCAAAATCAATCGTTCCACTTGTAGGGATAACTAACCCAGCAAGCGTGCGGAGTAGCATAGTTTTTCCACTGCCGTTGTATCCAACGATCCCATATATTTTTCCATCCAAAAACAGGCAGTTGATATTATCTAAAACCTGTGTATAGCCTATTTTCTTAGATACCGCTTTTAGAATAATCTCCATTTTTTCACCTCACAGCTCCTTCAAAAAATATCGTATGTACGGTTTAGTCGCAAAAGTAATAAAGTCGTTATTGCAAGGAAGACCGGCAGTAGCACAAGTCCAAGAGGTTGGAAAGTCCATGAGAAAATCAGCCGTATTGTTATCCCGTTTCGGTTCGTAACCGACTGAATTACCTGTTCGTCTATGAGCAAAAGCAAATAGGCAGATATGAAGGGCATTGTCGATAGCATCTTATTTTTCGTTCGCTTTAGCATTTCTGAAATGTTTGCTAATAGAAAGAAACTGAGTAGATACCGTATGTATGAGGAAAACATATCCACAAATAAATATCTTTCACCATGCCAAATTGCTAAAATATAGATCATGGAAAACCATGTAGTTAGATATATAACTGCGAACAGGTATTGTTGAAGAAGCAGGAACAGGAGATATTGATTTCTGCTCTTCATACGGATAAAAGAAGGCTTCTTTGTGCTCCCGTCAATCGTTGATATTGTCCAGATAAACGGAGGGACGAGCAGATAGCAATATACTCTGTCACCGAATACCTGTGCGACTATTTCTCCACTTTCTGCTGCATACAGTTCATAAAGCGAAGAAGCGGCTAACACTGCGGCCATATACAACAAATAAAATGGTACAAGCCGAATCGTTCTTTTTCGGAATAAAATCATATAACATCCCTGTTCCTTCTGTTCCCAATGAAAAGGCAAACAATATCAATAGCGAGTAGCGCACCGAAAATAATTGCAATATTCTCTATGGTAATTACAAACGATGTTGCTCGTGCTACCATCGGTTGTAGTGCCATTGTGACACTATATGTTTGAGCCGCCGTCTGTGTTAAGTAATCAAGCACATACATAATTATCGGCGGCAAAATAAACGCCATGTATTTATTTTTAGCCTTTACAATCATTTGGATGGCGAGATATAAAACAGTTAGCAGGGATAATGCAAACGCATGAAGAATAACATAAGTAACTGCCTCATAAAGCGGGCTTTTTTGAAAAAGTAATGCCGAAAATGTTCCCATGTGCGGGATCATAGTTTCGCTTAGCTCCATACTCGATGGGCAAGTCACATACACCAAAAAAAGATTAAGCAGAAATAGGAATAGCGTACTAACGAAAGAAACAAAAAACACAGATAGAGCTTTGGAGCAGAAATAAACCCAACGCTTTTTCTTTGTGATGATAATTCCATAAATGGCGGTTTTGCTTTCATCAAAAAACACCAATCCTGTTAGCAAGACAGGGAAAAGCCAGTAGAGCGTGTTAAAAATTGTGCTGCCAGTAGTCCTATTCATAAACAGCCACCACATGAACGGGTTACTCTGATATGCAAAATGTGATTGCATAGTAATGGGATCTATCACAGCAATGACAAGCAATATTATCAAGGCCAGCAGGACAAGCCTACTTCGATATAACTTTTTTACATCTATCCAAAAATACTTCATGCAATCGTCACACCCTTTTCGTTCCGCTGTATTTAGGAGCTATAATCTCGATTAAACGAAATCCTCCTTGCTCATTATCATGGGTTGCATCACCCATATAACGCACAAGGAGGAAAAAGGGGACAATATTTTTTGAATTATTTTTTCGTAATGCTTGCGGCGATCTTTACCAACTCGTCCGTATCAATAGAGCCGTAAACCGAGAAGAAGCAGCTGTCCCGCTCAAAGCAGATATAGGTCATATCATCTTTCTTGAAGGAATAGCCCGTTAGTCCATCTTTTTCAAGCGGCTTGATCTCCGCATTTTCAGTATCGAAGTAAACCCGATTATTCGACGGAGTAATCAAAATTTCAAAGTCCTCAGATTCTCCGATAGTATATCTATGGATCACAACCTCCGGCTCTTTGTTCGGCTGCTTAGTCGTATCTTGCAGAATTGCCCCGTCCGGGAGATAGCCAGCCTGGTACTCGGTCAAGTCCTGCGGCTCGTCCAACTCGTCACCGTGCAATTCAAAAATGCCGTATTTTTCAAAGGTTTCGATCACCCACGAAACGACCCTTTCCCGGAATTGTGCGTTAGCAACCATGACCGTTGAGAATAACAGGGTCAGCGTGATCGCAGCGACCGCAACGGTTTTCCAAACTTTTCTGAACACAATATGTGTCCGGCTGTTTCCCGCCGTTTTATCATCCGTATCTGCTTCAAGCTCGTTATGCAGATATTCTTTTAAGGCGATATGGCAGGCACTTCCGAAAGCGTCATCGGAAATCATTTGCTCTGTATTGACCCCCATACAAGAAGATAACAGCTCTTGATAGAAGCGGAACCGCCCCTTTGCGTTTTTCAGTTGGAAAAATTTTTCTGCTTCTTCGGGGGACAAGTGAAAGCAGAACCGGCTCAGAAGCAGCACAATTCCTTCATGCGGCAGGGATAAGATTTTTTCACTCAATGTCTGAATCTGTGCGTAGGATAAATCCACATAAGAGCGTGTGCGATTTTCGGTCGCAAGAGATTCGGCGTTTCTTTCAAAGCTGACCGCCGCTGCATCGTGAAGCATAGCCTGCCAACTCATATCCATAGTGTTACCCTCCCTCATACAGTTTTCGGAGTTTCTTGATAAGCCGCTGCCCGCGCTTTTTTGCGGCATCCTCGGAGATGTTCAGCAACGTTCCAATCTCCTTGTACCCCATTTCCTGTGTGTACCGAAGATAAAGAAAGCGTCTGTCATCGGGATCAAGCCAATCCATTAACTCGGTCAGTTTACGCACATCGGCATTGTGAATACACTCGTCTGTGAGGTCATTGGAGTTTTCATCCGAAACGCAGTCCCAGCGGTCAAGGTGGACGCTCTGCTGGGAATGACGCAGCACATCAATAGAAGCGTTTTTCACTATACTAACGCAGAAAGCCGTCATTTGGGGACAGGGTAATTCAGAAATTTTTTCGATGTTGTCCATGATTTTGACAAAAGCGGTAGACACAACATCTTCTGCGGTTTCTTCTGATTTTACGATTTTGAAAGAAATGCGCTGGAAGTGGACACGATGCTCATGGAATATCCGCTCTACCAGCGCCCGCTGTTCATCATTCAAAACGCCAAATAGGAGTATCATCATAATAGATTCCTCGTGGGTAATTCGTTGTAGCCTATCTTTATCGGGCAGGAAAACGCACTTACACAAGTGTTTTTCTCACGACACGATATTTCAAATTATACCACAGAATAATCCTACGGAAAAGAGGGGAAAACGAGCCAAGCCGATGACACCGCCTCCGTTTTTCGTGGGGTTTCCGGGGGACGCACTAACGGCAAGCAGGGCAAGTGTAGCCACACTTGCTATTTTTGCATCCCGGCGGGCTGCAAAAACGCTTGTTGGGGAGCCTCCCCAAACCCGGCCTTGGGACATTTTGTCCCAAAGTAATCTGTCTGCGTCACCGTGCGCTATCGCTCCTGTTCCTTTTTGCGCTGGCCGTCCGTGACACCCAGCAGATGGTCGATGTTGGCCTTGACCGCCACGGCTTGCCGCATTTCCTCCTGCGCCGAACGGTACTCGGTATAGAGCGCCTTTTTCTGCGCCGCCAGTTGGCGGCGTTTTTCTTTTAGCTCTGCCATCTTGGGCAGCTTCTCGCCGCCCAGCAGCTCTCCCATCGTGGCCTTGGCCGCCCGGTAGTCCGCCAGCTCCGACTCATGCTCAGCAAGGTATTTCCGGCTATACTTGGCGGCCTTATACCCGTCAAAGACGGGGCGGGTCTTGGCGTACCGTACCACGGCTCCCATCAGCTCGGATGTTGCGGACAGGTCAGCCTCCGTCCGCCGAAGCTGCTCGGTTAGGGCATGAAAACGGGAAACGGCGTTCTCGGCCTTTGCGGAGAGCTGGTCATACTCGGTGATGTTCTGCTCCTGCATGAATTGAAGCGCCGCCGCCATCTGCTTGAGGTTATAAACCTTTGCCCACCGTGCATAGGCCGCCCCCTTGCCGGAGCGCAGGCGCTCCTGTATATCCACGATCAGATTGACACGGCGAGGGGCGGCAGGCGCAGGAACAGGCTGCTCCGGGATCGGGCGCTCTCCGGCGATGACGGCCTTGATGGCCTCGGGATCGTAGCCGTCCCCGAGGGTGGACGCCCGCAGCCGGGTCGCCCGCTCCTGCCCCGGAACAAGAAAAGAGATCGTACCGCCGCGCCCATGCTTGACCGTGAAGCCAGATACCTCCATGAGCCGGAGAAAAGCGTCAAAATCGGCGGGGCATTTGGCAAGAGCTTCATTGATGGCAAGCCGCAGCTGCTCCTTGTACGAGGGCTGCCGCTCCGTCCCCAGCCACGCCCCGTAATGGAGAAAGTGCCCCTTGCTGTGCAGCTTGGGGTTGGTGATGACGGACAGATCATTTTCAAGGCAAATGCGGTCAGAGAGCCGCCGCACCGCACGGCCAGAGCCGATAAAGTCTCGGAACTTCCGGGTGCAGTCCAGCGAGGTCGAGTTATAATAAATGTGGTTGTGGATGTGCGCCTTGTCCGTGTGGGTGGCAACGAAAAAGGCGTACTTGCCCTTTGTCCAGCGCATCGCCGTTTCATAGCCGATGCGGTTGGCCTCCTCCGGTGTGATCTCCCCGGGCTTGAATGACTGGCGGATCTGATAGCACAGCACATCGGCATCTCGCCGCTGCTCCCGGCCTGTGGCAGCTTTGTACTTTGCTTTGCTTAAAAGGAATTCGGCATCGGCGGTCATGTGGTCGCAGCCGTAGGACGAGATCAATTCGCCGCCCTCGGTCTTGTCCGGGTTTTGCCCGTAGTCAAACCGCTCTTTCAAGGACTGCGCGATGGTTTCGCCCTTGCTGATTTTGTGCTTCTTGTAGTAGGTCGTGGCCGTAGGCAGTCCTCCTTCCGATATGACAGACGGCGGCTGTGGTCAGCCGCCGTCGTTTCAGCTTTGGGACATTTTGTCCCGAAGTATCAGCCGGTGATGAAATCCCGCAGGGCGAACTTGGCCGAGTGCAGCTTGTCCACCAGCCACTCAGCGATGGCGGGAACGCCAAAGGGAGAAACGAGGAACGCAAGGACGAGGAACACGATCCCGCCCACCGTCTGCCCGCCGATGAACAAGATCAGGGAGAGCAGCGTCAGCACAATGCAGCCCAACTCGCACACGGCGGACGCCACGCAGAACAGGAATGTGACCATAGCGGCCAGCAGGGACAGCGCCACCATCACGGGGGCGGCAAGGATTTTGAGAATGATCATAGCAGCTACCTCCATAAAAAAATCGGCTTGGTTTGTCCTTCTACCCATATTATACCGCTGGGGAAATAGGCCCACAAGGATGTCGAGCTTTCACCGCTTTGGGACAAAATGTCCCGAAGTCGTGAAAGCCGGGGAACGGCGCAAGGCCGCTCCCCGACAGGTCATAGGCTCACCACAGCCGACAGCTTTTTCAGCAGCTCGGACAGCGGCTCCCAAAGGTCGGCATAGTCCTTTTGGAGCGCCGCGATCTCCGAGGGATAGATGCCGTAGGTGTTGGCATGGGCGGCCACTTGATTTAGGTTGTTGGCGCACCGCCGCTGCAAGGCCACCAGCTCCCGGATGTCCGAGAGGTCAACATGGAGGACATAGCCGTTGAGCGCCATTTTCCGCATATAGGCTCCCATGTTGGAGATCCCGGCCTCGGCCATGCGGTCAGCGATCAACGCCTGCTCCTCCGGCGTCACCATCACATGAAGATGGACAGAGCGCCGCCGCTTTTTTGTCAACGCTCCTCACGCTCCCGGCTGCGGCGCTTGGGCGGGTGTTCCCGCACCTTATCCAGCGGCTTTTCCGACCGGGGCGGCACAGGCAGATTGTTGATGATGCCATCGATCATGTTCCCGTTCTGTTCCATCGCAAGCTCGGCGTTCTTGTTGGGATTGCGTTCCTGCTCCATGAATGTCCTCCTATCTGTCGCCCCGGTCAGGGGCGTTTTTCTTTGGGGCAGCTTGCCCCCGGTCAGCCTCGGCCTGTTTTGCGGCGGTTTTCATCTGCTCCCGGATCGAACGGGGTCTGTCGGGATTGTCGGGCGAAGGCCGCAGCTCATAGTCAGACGCCTGCCGCTTCGTCAATGGCCGTGTGTAGGTCAAATGCCCCCACGCCAGAAATGATCCATTTTCAACCGGGACACGCTGATCGTAGTTGACGATCTCATCCGGGGCGTTGCGGGGCGGCTTGGGAAATGTCCCAATGTCCACGGGACGCTGAGTAGAATAATACTTGTAAAGGCCGGGAGCCTCGGTCTGCTTGACACCGACATTGTAAAGGCGCTGGTACTCCTGCACCCGCGCCGCAAAGTCCTGTTCCAGAGCGGCGCGGTCGCTGCCGTAATGCCCCCATTCATACTGCCGCTGGCCGTCCTTGTCGTCATAGCAAGCCCATGTGACATAGGGCGAGGGAGCGGTAGGATGATGCCCCAGCGCAAAGCCCCTGCCGTTTTCCAGCATGACGGCCTTGATGATCTCATAGCCTTGGTTTTTGTCCATATACCCTCCTCACCGTGATACATCTTTCTCCGCCCGTTTCGCAAAGGGCTGGAGCTGATAGGGACTTTTGCCGTCCTCCGGGCGCAGGAAGTCCAGTCTCGCGGCGGCACGGATGGCGTTTTGATTGAGCTGCCGCTGCCACGCGCCCTGGCTGGGCGCCCACTTGAAGCCCTCGCTTTTGAGCGCCTGCCGGGTATCGGCATCCGGCTTTTCCTCAAAAATGAGCTGCAAGCGGTTTTCCGCCTCATTGACCCTGGCCTCGCCGCCGGGAAATGTCCAGCCCACAAACTCCGCCTTGTGGCTCAGCTCCTCGATGCGCTGGCGCACACGGCGGATATTGGCGTTATTGTTGGTGAGCAGATAGGACGGAAACGGAACGGGATCTTTGCGCCAGTCTTGGGACATGGACGCCTTGACCTTTTCCACCTGCTCCGCCGTCAGCTCGGGGCAGCCCTCCAGCGTCTTGTGCTTGCGATAGTAGGCATTGACCGCCTTCATCATGGCCTGCTGGGACTCCATCCCCTCCAGTTTTTTTGTGAGCTTTTCCACGGCAAGATCGTCATCGGCGCTGATACCGCCCCGGCCTGTGGAGCGGATCTTGTCCAGCAGCTTTTCAATTTCGGCATACTCGCCGTAGTTGCGATCCCGGGCGGCGTTCTGCTTGGCCTTTTTCGCCACGGGGAAATTGCCGCCCCCGGTGATCAGAATAGACGGCACACGGGCGTCAATGGCGTTGCGCTCATTGAGGTTTTCCGCCAGCCTGCGGGCGTAGCGGTCAACAAGGGCATCGATCTTATCATGGTACATGGGATCGACCTGCGCCTTTTGTTTCTCTGCCAGCGCATAGGCTTCATCCACCATCTGCTGATAGCCAGCGGTGGCCGAGCCGGGGGCATAGTCGGAATAGCTGTTCATGTCCTTTGCCCGCTTTGCCGCCGCCTCGCTGATCTCATAATATTTAGGCATTATTTCTCCTTTCAGCTGGAACTTCGGGACAAAATGTCCCAAAGCCCCGGCGCTTGGATGTGGAAAGCATTTTTGTGAAAACGAGGGCGGACGGGAAAACATACCGCCCACCCCAAAAGCGCCCCGTAAAAGCCTTGTAAATGCAGGCGTTTTTCGGGGCTATTTTTCCACGCACTACCTCCGTTTGCGGCGCATATATGCCCGCTTCTGCTCCCGCAGGGCAGCCCCGGCACAGGCTGGGGAGCAGTACCGCTGCCGCCCGTCCGGGAGAAAGGCCCTGCCGCACACCGGGCAAGGCCGGGTTTCCGTGATACGCTCCACGGTCAGCGACCTTCCCAACACAGGATCAAGGGGCAGCACCGCCGCACGGAAATAGCGGCAATAAGCGCCCGTCCAGCACTTGCCCAGCATATAGCAGGGACAGTCCAGCGGCAGGCAGCCATAGTCTTTATCGTAGTTGGCGCACCATTTTGTCACCAGCTTATGAATCGCCGTTTTTTCCTGCCGAGTCAGTTCACGGCTCATTTTTGCCCCCCGCCTTTGGCGTAAGCTGCTCCCGATAACAGAACATACAGCCGATCCCGTGCCAGTAGGGGCAGCCGTCGCAGCGGGAGCGTTTGGGCGGCAGGTTGGGCGGAGCACCCTTAAAGTAGCTTTTTTCTTTCATAAAGTCCTCATAGGGGCTGTTGGTAAATCTCATTCCTCGCCCTCACTTTCCGTTTCGTCCTCGTCCTCCCAAGGCGGGGTATCGTCATAATCGTCGCCGTAGTCCTCCGCAGCGTCAGCGGCCTGCTGTTTCTTGGGACGATAGATTTTGAAATACCAGCCAGTTCCACCGCCGATGACCGCCACGGCCAGCGCCAGCAGAAGCATACCGCCGTTGCCCGTGGCCTTAGGCTGTTCCGGTTCGGGGTCAGGCTCCGGCTCCACCACGGGCGAAGGCTCGGGAGCCTTGCCCTGGCACTCGCCCATGTTCACGGCGCAGACGGTACAATCCGTGTTGATAGCACCCACAGCACATTTATCCGCACAGGAACACTCCGGCAGCTCGCCGCCCGCCGCCTGCATCGCCGCCAGCAGATCAGCCTCGTCCACCATGTTTAAGAAATAGGTCTGGTACTGCTCGCCGTCCTCGTCGGTGGGCTTGTCATAGTCGATGACGATGTAAAAGGTGCTGCCGCCGCTGGTTTGCACCGTGATGAACTGCTTGTTGGTGGCCTTATCGTAGAGCAGGTCACGGGTCACAAGGTTGCCGTCCTCGGTGAAGCCCTCGCCGGGGTCAACGGTTTCCATGGGCGGCGGCTCCACAGGATCAAGCCCGTCCCATTCCTCACCGCCCCCAGCGTAGGCCGTGACCGCCATGCCGCACATCAAAACAGCGGCGCAGAGCGCCGCCGTCAGCTTCTTCATCCACTTGTTCATTCGCTGTCCTCCTTATCCGCAGACTTCGGGACATTCTGTCCCAAAGTGCCGCCGCTCTTGATGGTCTGGAGCAGCACGGGCAGGTCGGTGAGCGAAACACTCATGCCGCGCACGATCTCCACGATCTCGCTGTTCTCGGCCTCCAGCTTTTTCTGTTCCAGCTCCTTGAGCCGTGCCTGCTGCTCGTTGATTTTGGCCGTGACCTTTTCGATTTCGGCCTGAATTTTTGCGCTTTTGGAGATAGCCATAAAAAACCTCCTATTAAAATAATTTTCCGTAGGCGTAAAAATGGGACTGCCAGTAGCTCGTGTTGAGGTTGGCGTAGCTGATCGGGTCGCCACAATGGAGCATCCAGCCATCGCCTACATAGATGCCCACATGGGAGATCCCCGGCGTGTCATAAGTCCCCGTGAAGAACACCAAGTCGCCGGGCTTGGGGCTGCTCGTCCGGGTGGAGATGTTGTATAGCCCCTGCGCTCCCAGCCGTCCGAAGTCCCAGCCGCATTGATTGTAAACATAGCTGACGAAGCCGGAGCAGTCAAAGGATGTGGACGGGTTGCTGCCGCCCCATACATAGGGGTATCCCACATACTTCTCCGCCTCTTTCAGAATGGCGGCAAAGGTTTCATCGGCAAGGTAGTCCTCGGGGATTTCATGCGCCGGGGGCTTGTTGGTGTACTTGCCCACATAGGGCGAGGATGGGAACAGGTCGGGGCGGTTGCCCAGCGTCGCCATGTAGAGGGCGTACCGGGACAGGGTTTCCTCGCCCATAATGTAAACGGGCAGATGGGAGAGATTGAAGTTTTCCAGCGTCACGGTGCAGATGTAATAATCGTAATACACCCGGTAGGTGTCGCTGTGGGTGTTACCGTCCTCGTCCGTCCAAGTGTCTGTTTCCAAGTAATACCGCCGTTCCACCACCACATCCTCGGTCAAAATGTACTGGCGGTCAAAGAGCATTTGGAGCGTTCCGCGCACCTCGTCCAGCGTCCACTCGCCCTCATGAAGCGCACAGACGATGGACAGCAGCACATAGGGATCGTGTTCGATGGTGTCGAGGTCAAAGTGATACTCGTCATAATCGTGGGTGCGGGTGTAGGTGTCAAGGTAGCGTTGCAGCTCGTCCTCCAAAGCGCAATAGGCGGCCTCCGCCCCCAGCAGGTCAGCGTCCTCGGCGGCATAGGTGGATGCGCCGATGGCTCCGGCCACGCCGTTGCCCACCGTCACCAGCGAGGACATACACGATTGCAGCACCACCAGCAGAAGAAACGCCGCCAGCAGCAGGAGCAGCCCGCCGGGGTGTTCCTTGATGTAGGCGGACACTCTTTCTGTCAGCTTGCCCGTGACGGACGCCGTACCCTCGGCAGCCTTGCCGGTCTGTCTGGCAGCCTCCCGCGCCTGCTTTGCGTACTGGCGCTTGATCTTCTGCTTTTGCAGATACCGGGACACCGCGCCGCCCTCCTGCATTTCCGGGTGTTCCTCCACGGTCTTGCGGTAGTAATAATCCGCCGTGGCCTTAATGTGCTTGCTCTCGGCACGCTCCACCGCCTTTGCCGGGTGTCCCCGGATGGCCTTGCGGAGCTTGCGCCTGCCAAAGCGGTACACGGACTCTGCTACCAGCTCGGAACGGTGTGCGCCCTCTGTGCCGACATTTTCATGCTCGACCTCATAGAGCTTACCATGCACAAAGCCGTGGACGCCGTGTCCGGCGGTATGGGCAAGGCGTTTGACCGCACCGGGCTTTTTCGGCGGCTTCTGCTTTGCCAGCTTCTCCCGGGCGGCGTCCAGCTTCTCAACCCGGCGCTCCATCCGCAGCTTGGACGCCGCCGTTTGCTCCTGCCGGCTCTTTCTGCGGAATTTGGACTTCGGGACATTTTGTCCCGAAGTGGGGTTACTCGTCTGTTCGCTCATGGGCAAGATCCTCCGGGCGGGTCGTCAGCAGGTCATAGATCTCCCCACGGGGGAAACGGTCTACAAACGGGATGGTGACATTTCCATAGAACAGCAAGCCCTCGCCGGAATTGGAGTGCGTAATATAGGAGAGCTGATGCTCGGAAATGCCAAGCTGCTTTGCCAAAATTGCACGGTCGCTCTGCGCCTGTGACAGCAGCACCATGAAATCCGTGTTGTCCAGAATGTTCTCGATCTCCCGGCTGGCCAGCAGGTCTTTCACATTCTGCGTCAGCGCCGAGGGGACACAGCCCTTTTTGCGGAGCATTTTCCAGACCGCCACAAAGTAGCTGGCCGTCAGCGGATCACGGAGCAGGATATGGAACTCGTCAAAGTAGCACCAAGTCGCCACGCCCTCGGCGTGGTTGGCGTTCACCGCCGCCGTGACAAATTCGTTGGTGGTGTGCATGGCGATCTTGCGGAGGTTTTCACCCAAGCCCTTTAGAACGATGCAGACCACACGGGAATTGAGGTCAACATTTGTGGGATGGTTAAAGAGATTGAGAGAGCCTGTGCAGTAAAGCTCCAGCGCCGTCGCCACCCGCCGCGCCTCCGGCTCAGGCTGGCGCAGCAGCTCCTCATACAGGTCTTGCAGCAGCGGCGTTTTGGCTGTTTCCAGTCCCAGCGCCATCTCCCGGTACACCAGCCGCACACAGCGGTCAATGACGGTTTTCTCGATGGGCTGCAAGCCCTCCTTGCCGCCCACGATCAACTCACACAATGACAGCAGAAAATCCGCCTTCATGGAAAGCGGACTGTCCTCGTCGTTGATATTCATTTGCAAGTCCATAGGCGAAATGTGGTGCGGGCTGTCCGGGGCGATCTCGATGACCTGTCCGCCCAAGCGCCGCACCAGCGGGGCATATTCGCCCATCGGGTCAACGACAATGATGCGGTCATTGGTGGCAAGGAACACATTGATCAGCTCCCGTTTGGCGGCGAAGCTCTTGCCGCTGCCCGTAGAGCCGAGGTACATTCCGTTTGCGGATTTGAGCTTTTTACGGTCAGCCATGATGACATTGTTGGAAAGAGCGTTCATGCCGTAGTAGAGCGCCTGTCCATCCATGCGAAGCTCCCGGGTCATAAAGGGAATAAAAATGGCGGTAGAGCTGGTGGTCATGCCCCGCTGGATCTCAATGCCGTTATAGCCCAGTGCCAGCGAGGACACAAAGCCCTGTTCCTGCTGCCAGTCCAGACGGCGCAGGGCGCAGTTGTATTTCTGCGCGATGCCGCTCACCGTGAACACATCGTTTTCCAGCCGCTGCCGGGTGGGAGCGAGGTTCACCACCGTAAAGGTCAGCAGGAACATTCGCTCGTTGCGGCTTTGCAGGTCAGAGAGCAGCTCGGCGGCGTCCTTGGAAAAGGTAATGAGGTCAGGCGGTAAAATCTCCATATCGTACCCGGCACGGACAGCCTTTTTCTGCTCCTCCGCTTTCATGCGGCCTATGTCGGAGATCTTTCCCTTGATCGTCTTAATGGCCTTGAGCTGATCCACCGTCTGAATGTGCATGGTAACAGTCAGCTCGGCATCCAGCTCCAAAATCTCCGCCAGCAGCTTATCCGAAAGCTCCGACGCCATGATCTGCAAATAGGACGCCGCGCCCCACATCTGGCCGACACGGAACGAACGGCTCTGCCGGAAGTCGAAGCTGTCCGGGGCGATGTAGTCCTTTGTCCCCATGCCCGTTTTGGGAATGTCTTTCCACGCAAAGCAGAACGGCTCACGCCCGCCCGGGTGCATCTGCCCATGCAGCACCGCCAGCCGATCCCGGCCATCCAGCGGATGGGACTGGACGCCCAGCCGCTTCAAATTGCCCATGACATCCGCCTCCACGCGCCCCAACCGGGGACGCGCCTCCGCCACGCCCTCGGCGGGCAGGCCAAAGGTGATGTACTTGTACCGCTCAATGCCGTTGTTGCTCTTGGCGATCTGGCCTTTGAGCATCTCCACATACTCGCCCCGGATGCTGTTGAAGTCATCTTCCTGCGCCGGGATATTCACTTTGTAGCGGTTGGCGTTCCGGCTGCGGCGGTTGACAAAGGAAAGCTGGAACGGCAGAGAGCTGTCAAAATAATTCAGGCACGCGCTCCACCCGCTGATAATGGCAGTCTGATCCTCCGTGGACGCCACAGCATAATTGATGTCCTCATATTCCAGCGTCTTTGTGTAAAGCCCGCCGGGGAGCTGGCAGATCCCGTCCGGGTGCATGGCGATATAGGGAATGGTCTGCTGGGCGGACAGCGCCCGGTGTTTATTTGCGTTTTTCTGCTTTTTTGCTTTGCTCAATAGGCTCCTCCTTTCGTGCAAATGGGGCGTAGATATTTTCCGTTCGGTACGGGCGAATGCCGGGGCGGGTAAACCTGACCCGGATGATGTTGCGGATCACCTTTTCAAAGGGCAAACCGTCCTTTTCATACATCGCCAGCAGGAACGCCGGGAGCATGATCGTCAGCATAGCGAACAGCGCCCCGGTGTTGCCGATGGCCTGCCGGGTCAAAAGATAAGTAGGAACACCGATAGCCGCCCCAGCGCCGAAGCAAATGAGCTGCCGCTTCGTGAGGTTGAACGCGACCTTTGTCTTGATCTTGGAAAGGTCGTTCGGGACATTCACATAGGGCATCAGTCAGTCACCTCCAGTTTGGGACAATTTGTCCCAAAGTCCGGGATCGTCGACTCCACCTCGTTGCCCCACACATCCCAGCCGGGAGAGGTCTGCCGTGCGAATAGCTCCACACGGGGCAGGTCGCCCATGAGGGCAACGATCTTATCACGGGTTTCGTCCGGCTTTTTGCTGTGGGCTTCAATGGGCGAAATGATAAACTGGTGGATGTCGGCGGCCTGCCGCTTGGGGTGTCCCTTGGTCGCCAGCAGACAGATCTCGGCGTTTGCCCGCGTCCAGAAGCCCAGCCCATAAAACCAACTGTCTGCCTTGCGGTTTTTCTTCAGCCAGACGAACGCAACGGATTTATAGGTGAAGCCCCACGCACGAATGAGCCGCAGAGCCTCCGGGAGTTGGGGAAAGGTCGCCCACATAAAAAGGGCGCTGTCCTTGGCCGCAAGCTCGGCCACAGGCAACGCACACAATTCATCAATGCTCATGGTGGGATAATGATTTTCCGCCGCGCCCTGTACTTTCTTAGCCGAGTAGCGCCACGGCGGATCAGCATAAATGATGGGGTATTTTTCGATAGCTATTCTCCTTTCTCGCCCCCGGCCACGGCCAGCCGCGCCTGCTCGATGCGCTGGGCGGCGATGGTGTAGATGGAGGGGGCATTTTCAAAGCAGACGAAGCGGCGGCCTGTGTTTATGGCGGCAACGGCAGTCGTGCCGCTGCCCGCGCAGATGTCCGCCACCACCGCTCCTTCGTCGGTATAGGTTTTGATGAAATACTCGCACAACTCCACGGGCTTTTGCGTGGGATGGATGCCGCCCGTCACCGTCGGCACGAACAGCACATTTCCCGGATAACGCCGCCCGTCGCTGGACTCTGAGCCTGTCCGTTCAAACTTGCCGTAGTTTGTACTGCACCCGCTGCGGGGATTGGTCTTGCGATACGGCTCCCCATAGGTGAATTGCGGATGGTACACCGGGGACTTCTGATAGAACACCAGAATGTTCTCGGACTTTTTCAGCGGCGCACGGTTGGCATTGAGAAAGCCTGTTGCCCGGGACTTGTACCACACCCACTCATAGCGGAGCATGGCGAGGTTGGATGCGCCCAGCACCTTATCAAAGGGGCATTGAGCGAAAAACAGGATGGCTCCGTTGGGTTTCACCGCCCAGCGCACCGCCTCCCACAGCTCCGGGAGCGGCAGCGGCACATCCCAAAAGTTCCGGGTCGTGCCGTAGGGCGGATCGGTCAAGAGCATATCCACGCTATGCTTTGGCAGAGAGCGCAAGCCCTCGATCCCGTCCATGAGATGCAGCGCATCCAGCTTTGGGACATTTTGTCCCAAGGTCATATTCACCCCTCCTTTAATGTGCGCTGAACACGCTGCGGGCGATGGAGCCAGTCTTGAACAGGCAGAAGCAGAGCAGCACGGAATAGCCCATGCATCCCCATATCGCGCCGATGGGGTCGCCGCTTGTGGCAATACCCTGTATCAGCACCGCGTAGATGGCAACGCAGACGAGGATCAATAGTCCTTGAAAGCCCACGGCGAAAAGGGACTTCAAATAGTTCTGCCCGGTACTGCCCAGCTCCCGGTTAGAGAGCGTCGCCACGGGGATGGGGGCTAAGCTGGTCAGCAGGTATATCTCGATCATGCGGCCATAGACGATGACGAAGATCACAATATTGATCGCCCACATGGTCACATGAATGAGTAGGGATTGCAGCCACAGCCCCAGCAGAGAGCCAAGCCCCAGCGTTTCCAGCGTGGCCTCCAAGTCAGCAAGCATGGACTCCGAAATGTCCGTTGAGCCTTGCACGATCCCGGCTGCCCGGGCGATGACGCTTTGGGACACATCGAACACGGCCATGACGATATTGAAAGTGTTGGACAAAATCAAAATGGCGCAGGCCGTTTTGAATATCCACTTGAAAAAGATCCAATAGTCAAGATCATGCAGGTTGTTCTTCTCGATAATGAGCTGGATCAGCTCATAGGTGGCAACAAAGGTCAGGATCAGACCGGCAATCGGCAGTATCACCGTTTCAGAAAGCTGCCGGATCAGGGAGAACACCCCGGCGTTCCATGCCGCCGGGGTGGTTCCCACTTGCACCGCAATCTCTCCGACACGGGAATTGACCGAATCAAAAAGCCCTGTGAGGTTGCCCATGATTCCCTCGATCAGCAGCTCTTTTAGCCAGTCTGTCAGCCAGTCGGTGAGAAATCCCATGCTTTACGCCCTTAAAACAGGGTGGACAGCAGAGGGATCAGGGTCGTACCCAGCACGATGATGCCGCCGCCCGCCATGAGCTGCTTCATACCCTGAGACTTAGCGCCGGGGTTGTCCGAGCCATAGCCCTCCAGCAGATTGACCACGCCCCACACGCCAAGGCCAGCGCCGAGGGCAATCACAAGGGTCTGCAAAGTGGTGATGGCAGAAGCGAAAAACTGCATATATTCCTCCGTTTCTCCGGGATATACCCGGCCATGAAAAAAGCCGCCCTTGCGGGCGGCAGCCTACTACCTTGGGACGAAATGTCCCAAAGTTTTATACAAAAGCGTCCGGGTCGTCGAGGTCGTCATAGTTGAGGATGTCCTCGTCCTCGTCTGTGAGCGCCTCGTCCGGCACGGACACTTCGTACACCTCACATTCCTCGTTCATGCCCGGCCGCCTGCGGCGGTCAATGAGCCTGTCGAGGTCAAAGGCGTTTTTCACTTTATCGGCCTCCGCCGTAAAGCGATAATTGGGGTGCTGTTTCAAATCGTATTTCTTAGAATAGAACGGCGGCAGCCCTCGGAGCTGCAAAATGCACCGATCTCCGGGCATGGTAGCAAGCTCACTTGGGGTCATCAGCTCCCGCCCGAGCCGCTGGGTGTTCTGGCTGTAACTTTCGGACTGCCCACGGGAGCGCCCCTCGGTCTGCATGGAGATGGTGGCCTTGCCCAGCCAGTTCTCGGAAATTTCCTTGATGGTGGAGCTTTCGCGCCCGCCGAGGAACAGCACACTATCCATGTTGCCGAGGATGGTTTCTGCGTTCTTATCGTAGATGGCCTTGCATTGGGCAAGCTGCTGATATAGCAGGCACAGGCTGATCTCACGGGAACGGATGACCGCCACCAGCTTTTCCAAGTTTGGCACCTGCCCGGTGTTGGCCGCCTCGTCCCACAGCACCCGCACATGATGGGGCAGCCTGCCGCCGTGAACATTGTCCGCCCGTTCGCACAGGAGGTTGAACATCTGCGAAAATGCCAGCGCCACAAGAAAATTGTAGGTGCTGTCCGTGTCGCTGATGCAGAAAAATGTTGCCGTCCGGCGATCTCCCATGCGGTCAAGCTCCAGCTCGTCATAGGACATGATCTCCCGGAGCTGGGGAATGTCAAAGGGAGCAAGGCGAGCGCCGCAGGAAATCAAAATGCTTTTGGCCGTCTTGCCGCTGCTTAGCTTGTATTTTTTATACTGCTTCACCGCAAAGCAATTCGGTTTGCGCTGTTCCAGCCCCTTGAACATATAGTCCACGGCGTTGAGAAAGTCCTCGTCATCCTCCTTGACCTCCATGCCGGAGATCATGTCCACCAGCGTATTCATGTTGCGATCCTCCTCGGCTCCCTCAAAAATGATGTAGCCCAGTAGGGCGCAATATAAAAGTGTTTCCGCTTTCGTCCAGAACGGGTCGCCCTCCTTGCCCTCGCCCTTGGTGTTGGAAATGAGAGCATTGACAAACTTTAGAATGTCAGCCTCGGTCTTGATATACGCCAGCGGGTTATAGTGCATGGATTTTGAAAAATCAATGCTGTTGAACACCTTAATTTTATAGCCCCGCTTTTGCAAGAAAGAGCCGACCTGCCCCAGAACACCGCCCTTGGGGTCTACCACCACATAGGAAGAATGAGCTTGCAGGAGTTGGGGCGTAAGCCAAAAGCGGGTCTTGCCCGAGCCGGACGAGCCGATCCCGCAGAAATTAAGGTTGCGGGCGTTTGCGGGATTTTTCGGGCGGGTGTTCATGGTAAGCCGTTCCGTGGCGGTCAGCAGCATATTGTTTTCAAACTTGGGATCGACAAAGGGCTTGATGTCCTTTTCGTTTCCCCAGCGGGCGCTGCCGTACTCCGCATCCCGGCGAAACTTCTTTGCGTTCTTGCTTTTGAAGTAGATCAGCAGGCGGAACGCCACCGCCCCCACAATGCCCACCAACCAGTCAAAGAGAGCAAGGCCGGGGGCAAAGTCGGCAAAGGCCGCACCGATGGTCTGTCCCAGCCCCAGCAGCTTATGGGCAAAATCGCTGCCTGCCGCCAGACGGTAGGCCGTCCCCAGTTTGAGGAACACCCAGCCGATGAACACATAGGGAATGTTGGGCAGCACATATTTACGGAGCTTATCTGTCATGCGACACCTCCTTGATATGCTCCTTGGGCGGCTTTTCCTTGGCAAGCTGCTGTTCCGCCTGCTTCATCTGTTCGGGGATCGTGGGCTGGCGGGACTTGGCCTTATCCAGCACCTTGCGGGAATATTCCGAAAAGCAGGCGGTCATAGCGTCCGCCTGCCCGGACTTGAAGAACAGCAGGTATTTCCCCGGTTCAGTTTGATAAAAGGCATAGTCCACATTCCACTTCCGGGCTACCCGGTCAAAGAGTTTTGTATCCCCGGACAGTTCAAGGCTGTTGGTGGATGCGCTGTGCGCCATGAGTTTTTTCACGGTCTGCTTGCCGTGTGGCGTCTGCTTTGCCCGGTGTGCCTTGGCAATTTTGCGTCCCACCGCCCGAACAACATAGGCAAGCCCCCGAGCGGTCAGCTTCGACGCCTTTACCGATATGGCGATCGTGCGCCGGGAAATATCTTCGTCTACCAGCCGTCATCGCCTCCTTTCACAGTTATAAAATGGTAAGTCCGTGTTGCCTTAGTTGAATTGTTCACATATCTCGGATATAATGAAAACTGATTTATGAAGTCCAATGCCGAGGAGATATTGTTATGATAGAGACTGTATTTAGCAAGAGCGCATACGGAAGTCTAAAGCTGGCACAAAACTGTGGTGCAGATAAACATTCAAGCGCATCCATCGGCCTTGTTTTATCAGGCCGTACAAATATATCCCCGGAAGAACTTGAAACATTAAAAGCAGATGCAGAATTGCAGGCTCACCGCAAATGGGAAACCTCAATTCCGTTAGGTGGAAATCCGGCGGATGTCTATTGCATCGATGTCGCATGGAGCATGGGTGATATTTCCGATGATGAGATTGGCAACAACCGCAAGAGCGTATTAGAACAAGCCTTCTTTGTTTGGCCGAACAGAGAAGATAATGAACAATATATTTTGGAGACACTCCGCTCAGCGAAAACGGCTTTGCACGAAATCCTTGACCGCGCCTCTCGGGGTGAGCCTGTGCGGATTTGGTATAGCCATAATCCCGATGAAATTTGCGGGTTCTATTGGCTGCTGGCGCAGCTCAAAAAGCTGCCCGCAATCGGCTCAATATATGCTGTCAAACTGCCGGAATGGGAATACTCTACCGATAACACCCTTTGTACGCACATTGGTTGGGGAGAAATCTCGCCCGAAGAATGGGGGAAATATCTGCCTCTGCAACGGGAGGTCAAACCGGCATTATTAAATGCCTGTGCTATGCGCTGGAAACAGCTCCAACAAGAAAACGCCCCCTTGCGTATTTATCTCAACGGAAAACTTCAGAGCGCTTCGGAAAATATCTATGACAGTTTTATTCTGCGAGAGGTGGACGAGCAAGCGGACGAATTTTCAGAAGCAAACCTAATTGGGAATGTCCTGGGCAAAAATCAGCTTGGCATCGGAGATGCGTGGATCGCGCTGCGGATGGAGAAGTTTATCAAAGAGGGAATGTTCACTATTGTGACAACTCCGTCTGCGGATGATTTGATCTATCATCGCACGCTTCGTAAATGCCCCTAAATAAATGCTATGTGTTATTTACGGCACCGATAAAAGGCGAGCAGACTAAACTGCTCGCCTTCTTTTCCGCTTTGGGACAAGTTGTCCCAAAGTCAGCGGTCATCATGCTCCTTTCTCGGGTGCAGGCGCTCGCCCTCCAAGGATGAGCGGTCTATGATCTCCTTGTAGGCCGTCATCTGCTCCCGGATATTCAATTTGGGGTATGCAAAAATGCGGTGTTCGGCGGGAATGTCCTCGATGCCGTGGTACACCTCCTTGAAGTCGCCGCTGCGGGTCAGATAGCCCGTGGGGGCGAAGTGACCGCCCTCGTTGATCCGCATATCCCGTCCGTAGGCTTCAAAATCGAAGTAGGGTAGCACATTGTCCGGCACATCCAGTAGTTCCATGTCCTCCACATAGATGCGCCCCAGCGTTTCATCGTCGGTCACGCCGGGGTGTAAATCGTAGCAGTCCAGATTGTGAACAAGGTTGATGATGTCCTCTACGCTGGAAGTATGGTCGCCCTTGTTGAGCGCAGCCTCCAGCGTTTCGATCTCGTCGCTGTCCAGCTCGGAAATGAGATGCGCCAGATGGTTCAGCTCGTCCAAGTTTTCATACTCGGTGAGATAGTCGTATAAGCCCATCACATCGCCGTCAAAGGCAGTGATGAAAAATTCCTCATACAGCACACCGTCCACGCCGATATTTTTTAGAAGCGATTGCACCTCCTCCGTGGTGGCCGGAAATTTCAGCGTTTCACCCACAAGCTGCCCCTCGGCATATTTGCCGAGGTTGGTGATGTAGGCTTCAAATACCGTCATTTGCACCTCCTTTTGTCAGCGCCTCCGCAATCCCCGCCATGATGTACTCAGCACAGGGCAGCGCGATGGCGTTTCCCAATGCCCGGTAACGGTGGGAGGATAGAATTTCCTCGCCGTCCGCGCCGTACTTTGTCCAGCCTTCCGGCAGCCCCATGAGCCGCTCACATTCCGTTTCCGTGGGAAAGCGGACGCAGCCCCCGGCAGGATCGTTCTCATACCAAAAGGCAAAGGGTGAAATGCCGCCCGCTAACAGAGTGGGAAAAGGGTCAGTTGGCAGTCCGAAGCTGTTTCGGAACGCTGTTTCCGTCCGCTCCTTGGCGGACGCCCGCATACGGAAGCATTGAAAGGGTCGGGTGACTGGTACGCGCCGCCCTGCTTCAATAAAAGAGCCTCTATCTCCGCAGGCGGCGGGCAGCCCGCGATCTCCGCCAAATGCAGGAAGTGACTGCATTGTGCGGGGCTTAAAAAGTATTTCATGGGAACGCCGTCCTCCAAAATCTGCCACAAGAAAGATGCGCTGCCGTCGTGCCAGTCGGGGGCTTGACCAATGCTGGGCGTCCATGAGCCGCCAGCAGAGGTCAGGCGTTCGCCCTCGCACCATTCCGGCTCCTGCCCATCTTCCAGAAGCAGGCATTGAAACATCGGTGTCTGTGAAAGCGGATAGGACGGCTCTAAAATCCATCCTGTCATTTGATGAAAACGCTCCCATGACATTTTCCCAAACAGCGATTGCTGGAAATAGACCATTTGTCGCCTCCCTCATTTCACGGATAATGCGGATGGCTTGAAAGAACAGGCTGGACTTTTCTCCCGCAAGCCCCTTGCGGTTGCCGATCTGCGAGAGATTTTGACACGGTGAGCCAACGGTGATGATATGGACGGGCGGGAGATCCCGCCCGTCCAGCTTTGTCACATCCCCCAAATGCGCCATATCGGGAAAGTGGCGCTTGGTGATGGAGATAGGGGCATTTTCGATCTCACTTGCCCATACCGGCTCAATGCCGCAGCGCACCGCCGCCAGCGGAAACACGCCGATCCCGTCAAACAGGCTCCCCAGCCGGAGCGCCGTCATCTTATCTGCGCCCCTGTCCCTTGACGGTCAAAATGCCCTCAAGGGTGGTGGCGGTGATACCCAGCCGCTGGGCAACGGCGATGTCGTTCTTCATGGCCTCGGTAACGGTATGACCGCACACCACCAGCACATGAGAGCGGCGGAGCAGGTCGCGCCCCATGTCAATGCCGCTCTTATGCTCCTCGGGAACGGCGTCATTGAGGAAAAGCGGCTGATAGAGCGTCGGGCAGATGGGCGAAAAGCCCGCTTCATACACCGTGCGGCAATACTGCGCCGCCAGCTTTGTGTTTTCGTGGTCGCTGCCGCACCATGCGGCGGTGATATATGCAAGGGGTCGTTTCATCCTGAAAACCTCCAATTCTATAATGTAGTGGGTCAACCCAAACCCCACGCCCTTTCCCATTCTTGGGAAAGGGGGCGGCTCTGGAGGATATACCCCCGCCGCTTGCCGGAGAAAAAGCATAGCCGGGACAGACGGTCAAGGGCTGGCCGCCGTAAACGGCGGTGCGATGCACCCTTGACAGCCCGCTCCCGGCCATGCTGAAATACAGGCGGCGACGGGGGATATAACCACAAGAGCCATCCGGGGAAACGAAAGACCTCGGGACAAAAAGTCCCAAGGTCACTTTTCAAGATCCGTTTTCTTTTCGGGCTTGCCCAGCTCGGGCGGCTGCTTGGCCTTCCAGTCATCCAGCAGAGAAATGATCTTGTCTTTCATTTCCCTTGGGGACTTGTCCTTGCCGAAATACTTTTCCAGTTCCGCACTATTGATGATCACCTTGTCTACCTCCTTTTTCTCCTGCGACAGAATACCATCGATCACATCACCGTTGAGCTTGCCGTCCTTGTCCAGCTCCCGCATTTTCTGCGCCTGCGACAGCGAGGGCGAGGACTGCTGCCCCTCGATGGATACGGCGATATACCTTTGATTTTTGGGGCGGATGAATGAGATCTCCACCGCCGGGGTGAACGCCAGCTTTTTCTCGTCCACCATTTTCTGCAAATCCGGCACAAGCTCGGTCAGGCGGATATACCGCTGCACCTGCTTGTAGTTCATGCCGTTGCGATCTCCCACGACCTGCGTAGAGCGTTTTCCGGCGTCCTTGTCCTCCTCACCGGGGCGGGAGCCTTGGTGCTTGATGGCCTCTACCTGCATTTTGAGCGACTGTGCCTTTTCGGTAGGCAAAATGCGTTCACGGTGGCGGAGATTGTCATCCGTCATGGCGAGGATGGCTTCATCGTCCGTCATGTTTCGGACGATACACGGCATATTCGCAAATCCGGCAAGCTCACTTGCCCGCTGGCGGCGGTGGCCTGCGATGATTTCATAGCCGCCATCCTCACGGGGACGCACCAGCGCAGGCTGATTGACGCCCGCCGCCTTAACCGACTCCACAAGTCCCTGCATCTCCGCATCGTCCCGGACACCAAAGGGATGATTTTTGAACGGATGCAGGTCAGACAGGTTGAGATAGACGATCTCCTCTTTTTCGGCGCGGGTGGCATCACGGGGCGCAGACGGCTCCGGCGTGACCTCCGCACCGGCGGGAGCGCCGCCCTTATCCACGGCAGGATTCTCCGGGGCAGGCTTACTTTGGGACTTTTTGTCCCGAGGTTTGGACGGCTTGGTCTTATTGGGAGCGGCCTTGCCATCCTTGGGCGGTCGGCCTCTGCCGGGTTTGGCAGCCTTGTCCTTTTCCGTGGGCGGCCTCTGCTTGACCGCCTTTTTCTCCTCCTTAGCCGCCTCGTCACGGGCAGCGGCAAAATCCACCACCTTGCCGGAATGTGACGGGGTGGGGGCATCCTTGCCGGGAGCAGGCGGCTGCTTCTGTTTCTTTTCAGCCTTGGGGACTTCGGGAGCGGCAGGCTCCTCCACCTCGGCGTGGGTAACAGCGTCAGCGGGATCAGGTACGGCATCGCCCATTTCAAAGAGCGCCGCCTGCCCCTCATGCTCCAGCATGACCGCCTCTGCGTCAGTCAACACAGGCTCGGGAGCAGACTGCTCCGGCACGGCGGCATTTTCTACCGCAGGAGCGGGAGCCTCGGCGGGCGGGGCTGCTTCGGGAATGTTTTTCTTATCATCTGCCATTTGCAAACCTCCTTTTCATGGCATGAAAAAAGCCAGTCCGCAGACTGGCCGGGTGGAAGTGACCTCCCTTCGTGGTGTTATACATGAACACGCCCCATAGTCTCTGTTTGGGGTAGTGCTACATTCAAAAGTGTGATATGATGTTAAAAACTTTTAGATATAAGGGGTGTGAAGAAATGATCGAACAACTCGTGAATGAAATCAATGGCCTTTTGCGAGATGGCTACCCATATTCGGCGTTGGGCATTGCGTTAACTCTTCCAGATATTTGCGGGAATATTGCCTATCCAAATACAAAAGTAGCTGACCACTATAAGAAGTGGTATAGTGAATATGTAAATCCGATAAGTGCGCTTAAATTCAAAGATGGTTTTGATGAGGAAATTTGCTATAAATTGCGCTGTGCATATCTCCATAGCGGTAATTTTGATTTAGGTAATGCTGATGCAGTAAAGAATATTAATAAGTTTGAAATTCATTATAATCGAGATCCAGACCTCAGATTTGTCCAAGCTGCACAGGCAACTGATGGAAAACTGAGTTTGGATATTGATTTGGGTGTTTTGTGTTGGCAACTGTGTACTGCTGCGACGGATTTTTATAAAGCCCATCAGAGCGAATGCAGTAAAGCAACGATTGAGATTGAAGATACTACTCCATCCGAGGACGAAAGGAAAGCGCTCCGAAAGCTAATAGAAGAAAAATGCGGCTACACCTTTGAGGAACTAAAAGAAATGAAAAGGAAAGATCCCTCATTTGAATTGGACTTTGATTTTCTAAAATAGCCCCCAAACAGTAAGCTCCCGCTGCCTATAAAGATTTAGGCAACGGGAGCTTACCGTTAGAATAAAAACCTCTTGCTGACTGCCAGATTGATACTTTCAATTTTAGTCCGTTGTAGTTTTATTTGCTGCTCGCATCTCTTCGTCCAAGTCGGCAAACATCAGCTTTAGCAAGATGTCTGCCTTGCTTTCACCGTCTTTCCTGTACCGTGGCTCAACGATAAAAACTCGACCGCCAATTTCGTATCGTTGGGACTCTCCGGCAATATATTCTTTTTCCATGCCTGCACCTCCTTTCCAACATGGACACAAAAATTATATCATGCCGTGGAGGGGCACAAAGCAGAAAAATTATTTTCCTTGATATACGGGCTTTCTTTGACTATAATGAAAGACATTCAGGGTGTGTTTTGGGGTTGCCCGCGTATTGAAGCGCTCTTTTGGCCCGGTTTAGGGGGGTATGTAACCGCACTAACCGGGAGAGCGCTTGAATGGCATTCAAGAGGTCAGCGGTTCGATCCCGCTTATCTCCACCACGAAAATCCTGTAATCTTTGAGATTACAGGATTTTTTCGTTTTAAATTTTTCGTGGGCGCTATGCAACAGGGTGTGAAATAAATCGAAAAATTTGTTCTATTTCATACTCCGTTGCACACTCTCTGCACAGTCCTGTTTATGGGACTAGCGCTCTGATAGTATGAAAGCACAGAGGAAAACCGGCTTTGGGAAAGGAGAAATGATATGTGTTTTTTTGCGCTCATATATCGCTCATATATATTATTGTTGGGCTGGTTCGTGAGAGCTATCTGGAGTTTGTTGCTGCGCAGTACGATTGCGATCAATGCAGACGGATGGCGGAGAGTAAGCGCAATGGGCGGCTGCCCGCGGACTACGAATGGTGGGGGCGCTAGCGCATGACGGCGCCCGAGCTGCGGGCGTGGATCGACAGCCTGACGCAAGACATTGACTTTGCCTATCGCGGAAAATTCGGGTCGATCTGCCCATTTCATCGTGAGGATATTGCCCTGTGCTATGACGGCTATGCGGTGGATGCGCACTCCGTGGACGAGGCGATGACGCTGCCGTTCATCTGCGGGCGATCGCTCAGCGAACTTTGTGAGCAACTGGATATTTGACTGCCGCCGCACACACGGCGGTGGAATGGGGGAGCATGACAATGGAATTGAGGCAAGCAAAAGCGCTGCTGACGGAGCTGGCGGACGGCGTCGACCCGCTGACGGGCGAGTGCCTACCGGCCGACAGCGTCTGCAACCGGCCGGAGATCATCCGCGCGCTGCACTGCGTGCTGCAGTATGTGTCGGACCGGCCGAAGCGGTCTGCACCACTGCCCAATGCGGGCAAACCGTGGACGGAGGCGGATGAAGCCGCCCTGATGCAGATGTTTGACGTAGGCTGTTCCATGGAGGAGATGCAGGCGCGGTTTCAGCGCACAAATGGCGCAATCATTCGGCGTTTGGAGCGCCTCGGCAGACTTCGCCCCGGCGAAACAATGAAATAAGAAATCCCCGGCGTGCGGTGAATACCGACGCCGGGGATTTCTTACTATACATTTATTTGAAAACCGTGTCAGGTTTTGGCCGCGGACGGCGGAGATAGAACCGCTGCAGTTCTTTGATCGTGTAGTTGGTGCCAAATTGGCGATTGATGAGATTGCGCGCCATACCCCAGTTCCAGCCGTGCTCGCCAACGAGCCGGTACAGGACGTCGAGTATTTCGGGCTGCAT
>UMHJ01061026.1_pt1 | contig 39007 bp, 41 predicted proteins | sample 1965511 | NCBI WGS metagenome assembly UMHJ01 (sample SAMEA4836096, study PRJEB28245) | human gut metagenome | biome: gut microbiome; material: fecal sample | place: Denmark | collected 2008
TATTCTTTTTTCTTTAATCATAGTCTTCTTACAATTCAGCATAAAAGTTTGTTTCAGCGGCTGTCTGTTCTTGATGAGGAATTAGTATTTTAGTCTGAGGGAAAAAGAGGGGATTGTCCAGAAGTCTATGGTTTTCACTAGAATAAACATCTCCAGAGGAGAATATTTTCCCACTGGATTTGTAGCCGGTCTTCTAAAGGAAAAGGAATTGTTAACGGAATTATAGAGAAAGAAATCTTATTAATCGGAAGGCTTTGACCTTCACTGCTATTTTTTTATGGCGAATTTCTTATGGGGAAACAGTTCTCTGATTAAAAACCATAGCCTTCTGGACAATCCCCTTATTTCCATCCAAGATTTAAATACTAATTGTGGATTTAGAGTAGTCAGAAAAAAGAAATAATACCATATCCCAGATGCGGCTTCGGAGCGTGTTTAAGATGCGGATGAGCATTTTAAACACAGCGACTACAGAGCAGATGGGATATGGTATTATTTCTTTTTTCGTCTATACAAAATCTACAAATTAGTACTTTATTTTATAAATTTGTCTATTGCTTCATTCAATGCTTCAATTGCTTCGGTATCTTCTGTTTTTATCGCATCGACGATACAGGTTGACATATGCTCTTTTAAAATAACTCTGCTCAGGCTCTTTATTGCGGCATCAACTGCTGCTAACTGGATAAGAACTTCACTGCAGTCTCTCCCCGATTCAATCATCGTCTTAATCGACTTCATATGGCCGATAATACGGGCAATACGATTCAATTCATTTTTTACGGTTTCTGGATTGTGAGTATGTGTATGAGCTTTCCCATGCTCATCTACATGTGTATGTTCATATATATGCTGTCCTACATATTCCTGCATATGTTCGTCCATATAAGCTGCTTCATGAATATGATATTTATTTTGTGTTTTATCTTCGTTTTTTATATATTCGTTTTTATGAATATGTATTTCTCCTGAATTTATTTTTCTATTTTTGTTGTTTGTATTTTCATTTTGATAATTTTGAATATGTTTATTTTCCATTTTTATTTTACCTCGCAGTCTTAATTTGTTTCAGAAATAATGTCAGTATCAAAAAAGAGTATTCTTAGAAATCAAGATCATTTTTAAAGTTCAAATATCACAATTTTTTCTCTGGAATCATTTTTCTGAAATAGATCTCTGCAGTCAATTTCATCTGCAAACATTAATTCATTTACTGTCATTAAATAGGAGATGTATTCATCTGACGGATAATAAAAAAGTAATTTCATTTCCCGAGGATTTTCGTAGTAAGATTCTAATATTTTATGCATTACCTTTTGTAATATTTCCAGGGAAAATGGATTAAAGAAATAGATTCTGTCCACTTCTTTTGGTACAGCAAAATATTCTGCATTTTCCGCTTTGAAAGATACTCTTCCTGTAGAAATAGCACTTTCTTTATTTTCTACTGCCTTATTATAGATTCTTTCATCATATTCCACACCAACAGATTTGCACCTGGTCTGATATGAAAGGAAAAAGTCTACACGCCCTTTTCCACAGCCATAATCAAGCAGTGTATTATTTTTTCGTATGATTCCTGTATTAGCTAATCTTTCTAATACAGAATATGGTGTAGGTTCATATGGATAATGATATTGATCTGCGTTAGAATCATCACGTCCCATTGTATGTATTTTCAGTAATTTGTCCCATTTATTCTCTCTTATATCTTCTTTCTCTTTCATATTTTTCCGCTTCCAGCCTTTCTATATAATATGTCTAATATGTCCGATATATCTGATTGATATTCCCTACTTTTTACTTATGCACTCTCGGAATCTTTTTGTGCATACTTTCCCATTAGTGTACTGTATCATAAGCTGATTTTCAATCCAATTCCTGAAAATAGAAATTCATATTTTTTGAATAGAATATCAAATGTCATTCTTTTCGGCAAAATGTTAAACTTCAACCAAGTCAAAAAACACCAATAAAAAAAGAGGAGAGGTCAAAATGGAAAACAAAAGTAACAGTGGTGTAGTATACCAGGGAAAAATACCAGGCCGAGTAAAATATTGCTTTGCTTTCGGTGCATTAGGAAAAGATTTGATCTATGGAATGATCGCAACCTTTTCTATGATTTATTTTACAGATATCATTAAAGTTGCTCCTGCTTTCATAGGAACCATGTTCTTTGTTGCTAAGTTATGGGATGCTTTTAATGATTTATTTATGGGTATGATTGTTGATAATACGAGAAGCCGGTGGGGAAAATTCGTACCATGGCTTGTTATTGGAACATTAATCAATTCATTTGTATTTGTTACTGTATTTACTGATTTTCATCTATCTGGTGTGAGTCTTTGTGTATTCGCATCTGTTGTTTATGTCTTATGGGGAATGACCTACACAATTATGGATATTCCATACTGGTCTATCATTCCTAATCTGACTTCCGATCCAGAAGAACGTGAAAAGGTATCTGTTTTACCAAGAATTTTTGCCAGTATCGGTCAGTCCCTTATCATTGCTGGTTTCGGTGTACAGATTATTAAAGGACTTGGTGGAAATTATATCGGATATCACAGATTCGCATTAATTATCGCTGCTACATTTATATTCACAATGGCTGTCTGTGTTATTAACCTGCCAAAGAAACAACAAAATACCGGAACAACAGAAAAAATGAAATTCCGCGATATTTTTACTGTAATTAAAAAGAATGATCAGTTAAGATGGGCTGTTCTTTTAATTTTATTATACAATGTTGGAATTCAAGCTATTATGGGTGTTGCTACCTATTATTTTAGCTATGTATGCAATAATGCCGGAATGTTATCTGCCTTTATGATCAGTGCATCCGTTGCAGAAGTAGTAGGATTATTAATCTTCCCTAAAGTCACAAAATTATTATCTAGAAAGAAAGCATTTTTACTTGCATGTACACTTCCACCAGTTGGACTTATTTTACTGCTTGTTGTTGGATTTGTCTGTCCTTCTAATATCCCTTTAACTGCTATTGCCGGAATTATCGTAAAAACCGGTACTGGTCTGGAGCTTGGATGTGCTACTGTTTTCCTTGCAGATGTTGTTGATTACGGCGAGTATGTCTTAGGAGTTCGAAATGAAGGTGTTATATTCTCCCTTCAGACATTAATCGTAAAATTTACTGCTGCTTTCACAGCATTAGCAATCGGTTTCGTATTAGAGTTAACCGGATATGTTCCTAATACTGTACAAACTTTAGCAACACAAAATTCCATACGTATACTGATGTGTATCGTACCTGCTCTTGGAATTATTCTTGCTTACGTTGTATTTAAAACAAAATATAAACTTAATGATGAATTTATGAAAAAAGTAATTTCTAAAATTACAGGCTCTTCCACCTCCTCCGAACAGGAATAACAGGATACTGTACAAAAATATTATAAGTAAGGCAAGTTGATTTTCCTAAAAAAATAATCAGCTTGTCCTTATTTATGTTACAATTTAAATATTATAACCTGAATATTAACATTCAAATATTACACAAAACGAGGAAAAGATTTTGATAAATTTCAGCATTATTTTAGCAGATGATGAACAACAAATATTATTTGGCATGAAAAACGGTATTGATTGGGAAAGCCTTGGATTTTCGGTTGTCGGAACCGCTCAAAATGGCAAAGAAGCTCTGGAATTAATAGAAGAATATCATCCAGATCTTTTAATCAGCGATATTAAAATGCCTTTTATGGATGGTCTGGAACTATCCAAAATTCTTCATGATAATTACATAAATACAAAAATTATTCTTTTTTCTGGCTGGGATGATTTTGAATATGCCAGAACGGCGATCAGCTATGGGGTATCCCAATATCTTATGAAACCAATCGACTACGATGAAATGCAAAAACTTCTAACTAATATACATGAAGAACTTGAAAAAGAATATGCAGAAAAACTGAACCGAACCCGTCTGGAAAATATTTATGCAGAAAGTATTCCTCTTCTTAGACAACAGTTTTTTACACAGCTTTTGACCGAACCTGTAACAGATGAATACTACGACTCTCAGATTAAAAACCTTAAATTAAATCTCAATTATACTGTCTTCCATATTATCACTGTAAAAATAAGAACAACTGATTTAATTGATGTTCTCTCTGAGCTTTCTATTAAAGAGATGATAAAAGAAGCTTTGGAGAAGATAAGTTCTCTCTATGAATTTGGAATTATTGATAAAGAAGTCTTTTTACTATGTGGAAATAAAAAACATGATATTGAACGAATCACTCGAACAATACAAGAGGCTTCTGTTTTAATTGAACGTATTTTTCATACCAGAATATCCTGTGGAATCAGTTCCTCTACAACTACCATTAAAGAACTCCCTCTGCTGTATCAGCAGGCTCTTGAAGCGCTTGATTACAACGTTGTTATTCAAGAAGAAAGTTATACTTACTATAATGACATTCTGCCTCTTCAAAAAAAAGAGGAAGACTGGAATTCTGAAGTAGATTCTATCGAAAAGATTATTACACGTTGTTCTGAAGAAGAATTAAAACAAGCTGTTATAACTATGCTTGAACATCTTCATTCTTCACATTATAACTTAAGTGAATATCAAATTGTTGTACTGGAAATATCTTTTTCTCTTTCTCGTCTTTATAAAAAATATCAGCTTACTTCCGATAAAGAGTTTGCCGGTTCCAAAAAAATGGCTGTGAAAATTCTTTCTTTAAATACGGGGGAAGAACTTGATAACTGGCTTATTAATTATTTTCAGTTAATACGTACATTAATAGAGAAAAAACAAGTAGATAACAACGTAATCTTAGCTGAAAATGCAAAAAAATTAGTAGAAGAAAGATTCCAGGAACCTGATTTATCCGTAGAATCCATCTGTCAGGAACTACATGTAAGCTCCTCCTATTTTTCCAAAATTTTCAAACAGGAAACCGGCTCTACTTTTTTAAATTATCTAATTAGCAGACGAATGGAAGCCGCAAAAATGTTACTTGATGTCACTGACTACAAAAGCCATGTTATCGGAACGATGGTAGGTTATCCTGAACCAAATTATTTTAGCTATGTCTTTAAAAAGCACTGTGGTATTTCTCCAGTAAAATATCGAAAACTTGGAGGAAGTGTCAATGAAAAATAAAAAAATGAGCATTCGAATTTTATTTCCGCTCATCATGTCTGTATCAATCGCTTTTTGTATCATAAGCTGCATGATTTTATTTTCGCATTACCTCTCTGCTTATTTTATTCAAAAAACTGTAGAGGACACTAACAGACAAAAAAATGTACTTGCACAAAATATTGAAAACGAAATTGAATCCATCAATGATACAATTAACACGATTTATTATGATACAATTAAAAAATATGATCTTCAGGATGAAGCGTTTTCTTCGATATTATCGAATATAGAAAACAGTTCTTCAGAGTATATTAACGGGCTTGCCCTATATGATATCAACGGAACTTCTTTATGGCATTCTTCGCATTTATCAGCCACACCTGCTACTCAGGAAAGCTGGTTTACACAAGCAAAAAATAATATCGAAACAATTTATTATGGTCCAAAGAAGCTCGTCTATCCTGATAAAGTAAAACATGTATTCCAGATCAGCCGATATGTTGAATATATTGACCATGGCAAAATGAAGCCTGGTATTCTTTTAATGCAATATTATACAGATTCTGTCGATGCAATTTTACAACATTATAAAAATACGCAGACATCTTACTGCTATTTATTAGATGATAATTCGGCTTTTCTTTACCATCCTTTTATGCAACGCATTTCCTCCGATCTGTATAAAGAAAGAACTATCAATATAGCCTTAAACTGTACAAATTATAAAATACATAAATTTCAGGGTACTAAATGGCTGATCGAACGACAGCAGATTGGATATACCGGCTGGAATATTGTCCTCGTCAGTTCTTTGTTCAATATACATACAGAAAATATAAGTGTTTATTATGTTGTATGGATTATCTTACTTATGGTCGGTATATTTCTTGTTTTTATGGATATTTTACTCTTTCATGAGTTCACTAATCCTGTGTACCGGTTACTTAACACAATGCGAGAATTTGGAAAAGGAAATTACCAGGCAAAAGCAGAAGAAAATGGCATCGGAGAATTAAAAACACTAAGCGCTCATTTTAATATCATGGCAGAAAAGTTACAAAAACAAATGGACGAAATCCGTAACAATGAACGTGAACAACGAAAAATGGAAAAGAAACTTTTACAATCTCAGATTAACCCTCACTTTTTATATAATACCCTTGATTCCATCATCTGGATGATACAGAGTGGTGAATATAAAGGTGCAGAGCAGATGGTTTCTCTTCTTGCAAAATTCTTCCGTATTTCCTTAAGTCAGGGACAGGATATTATCTCACTAAAAAAAGAACTAGAGCATGCAACCAGCTATCTTTCTATTCAAAACATACGTTTTAAAGATAAATTCGATTTTTCTGTACAGGCAGATGAAAATCTTTTACAATATCTCTGCCCTAAGCTGTCCATTCAGCCATTACTTGAAAATGCTATTTACCATGGAATGGAAGGAATTTATGATGATGGTGAAATCCAGATTTCTATCTATGAAAAAAACTCGCTCATTCATATTGATGTAATTGATAACGGGCTTGGTATGCCTCCAGAAACGATTGAATATATCATGCACAATAAAGTAGTCTCCAGCAAACGTGGTTCTGGTATCGGTGTACGAAATGTCGATGAGAGAATTAAATTGATTTTCGGCAATGCATACGGTGTTGTTATTACCAGTGAACTTGATGAAGGAACAACTGCCTCTATCATCATTCCGAAAATAAAGAAAGTTGAGGATATTGGATATTGATGAAAAATAATAAGAAAAAATATGTACTGTTAATTATATTAATGCTTCTGATTGCATTTTTTTCTTCCCAATGTATGATGAACCCTACAAACCTCAAAAGCAAAAATACGGTGGTAGTCCTGCTGTCCTCTTCCTATAATAAAAAAACTTCCAGAATTTTAGATGCCCTGCGCGATTATGCCTGTAACAACTCTATTACTCTCGACTTCTGGTATAAAGAGCAGCTCTCTGCCAAGGATCTGGATTCTTTAGTAAAAAAAGAGACGGACAATCGTGTAATTGGCATTCTTTTGATTTATCCGGAAGAATATATGACAGAACCTAACAAACATTATGACTACAGTAACCTATTAGCAATTACAGAAACGATGGCGTCATCCTTTATTCATTATGCTACCTTTGAGAGAACTACAGAAAAAGCCTACTGCCTTCCAATTACTTCTCAAATAATAAAAAAAATTGCAGAAAGCAAGCATTCTCATATCTACATTAAGAACACTTATAAACTTGGATATAAGAGTATCCAAATGATTGACTCCTACTCTCGCAGTAAACATATGCAAAATATCATTATTTCATGCCAAAAGTTAGATAAACAGACTATCGAAAGTGGAAAACTAAACTCTCTACTGGCAAATTAACAAAAATGAGGATTTTAGTTATGAAAACAAATCTTTTTAATTATAATTCCATTTTGTTTACACTAATTATTATTTTAATAAGCACTATAACAATATGGAAGCTACCGCAACCCCAAAATGAGTACACTCATATAGGCATCGCTGTCTATGACATGGATGACACCTTTATGAGCGACTATATTGACAAACTTCAGAACGAACTTGAAACTTGTACTTTTAACGGCAAAAAAATTCTTTATGAAATCTTTGATGCCGAAGGTAATGCCAATCGCCAGGAACATCAGCTTCAATACATGTATGAGCAGAACTTTGATGCCTTATTGATCAATCTTGTAACACCTTCTTCTGCTGCTAGCGTCCTAAATGAGACAGCGAACCATAAACTTCCTGTCATTTTGTTTAATAGAGAAACAGACAAAAAAGATTTATCTATTTCCAAACAGACATGGTATGTGGGAACGCAGGCAAAAAAGGCTGGTGCAATTCAGGCGGATATGCTTCAAAACGCATGGAAAGAAAATCAGAAAAAATTAGATCATAATAAAAACAATACGCTCGATTATATTCTTATTGAAGGAGAACAAACACATTTTGATTCTATAAGAAGAACAAATGGTTTCCTTGAAAACAGCCAAAATCTGCCTCTCAATCAGCTCGCTAATCTCTCTGCTGACTGGCAGCGCCAACTTGCGACTGAAAAGTTTGCAAACTTAGATAAAACACTCATTCATTCTGCAGAAGCAGTTATATGTAATAATGATGATATGGCACTTGGTATCTATGACTATTACAAGCAGCATAACATGAGCCTTCCCCTGATTATCGGAATTAATAATAATCCCGAAATGCACCAGAAAATAAAATCCGGAGAGATATATGGTACAGTTGATAATGACATAAACAGCCAGATCACACACATATGTAAATTGCTTAAAGATATTTTAAACCATAATACCAGCGATTATGCTAATATATGGTACAGTACACCTTTTGCCATTCAACGCTAAAATTACTTACGCTCGGAATATCAACCGAAAACCGGTATCCAAAATTCCGAGCGTATATTTTATAATATTTGTCGTTTAACTCATTAATGTTTTATCTTATATTTTATATCGCTTAAATATTTCTAAATATTCCTTTTCCACCTCAGAAAATGCTCTTACCGTATAATCAGGCTCTACATGAAGCTTCGGCTGCCTTTCTTCTAATTCCTCATCTAATAAATACTTCAGATCATACCACAATAATGCATTATCAATTTCTTTTATAAGCTTTTCCTCTTCTTCGCTCAGAGGTGTTCCTAAAAACTTTGTATAAAGTACATCTAATAAATGATTCTCCTGCTCTTTATATTGCTTCATGTTCTGTTTTAACGGCCTTGGCACATCTGACATATAACACTCGCTTGCATCATGTAAAAGCGCAGCGAGTATACTAAACGATCTGCATATCCTTTTGCAGCCGCCTCCTTTGCACATAAAATACAATGTTCCCCTACAGACCAGAAAGAACTGACATGTCCATTTCCTCTGCATATCATTGAAAGGGCATGTGCTATGTCTTTGATATCCATATCCGCTGGCTCCGGATTCACAGGATCAAAATGCCTTCTCGTGTATGTAGTGATATAGTTACTCATAAGCGCACTCTCCCTTTCTAAGCCTAATGTACTAACTGTGCAATAATGTTCACCAGAAGCTTCATATCGATTGGTTTTGCGATATGCTCATTCATTCCCGCTTCTTTAGATTTTATCCTGTCTTCTGCAAATGCATTTGCTATCATTGCAACAGCTCCAAAAATTTATCATTTTGGGAGCTTAAACTGTGTTATAATAATGTTATGATGCTTGAATTACGAGAGTAGCGTTTAGCTGCGGAGTAATTCGTAACATCCATTTATTCTTAACTAAATCTCAGAGGTAGTATGATAATGTCAAAAGATGAATATTTAATTACAGATGCGCCCCTTAAGGCGCTGACTATTTTTGCAATGCCGATGATTCTCGGCAGTTTTTTTCAACAAGTTTATAATATGGCCGATTCTATAATCGTTGGTCAGTTTGTCGGTTCCTCTGCACTTGCGGCTGTTGGTGCCTGTGCAGCACTTACGAATGTTTTCATTTGCATAGCACTCGGAGCAGGTGTAGGTGCCGGTGTACTTGTAAGCCGCTATTTCGGTGCCAGAAATTATAGTAAAATGAAAACAATCATATCCACATCACTAATCAGCTTTTTGATTCTAAGCATAATCCTTGGTGGCTTAGGCTTTTGTTTTTCTCATTTGATGATGAGTCTTTTGCAGACACCTGATGATATACTGAATGAAGCAGTGCTGTATCTGCGTGTCTATTTTGTAGGATTCCCGTTTCTGTTTATGTACAATATTCTCTCCACCATGTTCACTTCCATCGGTGAATCAAAGATTCCTTTAGGTCTTCTAATATTTTCTTCTATTTTAAATATCTTTATGGATCTTTGGATGGTGGCAGGTCTTGGTCTGGGTGTATTCGGTGCAGCCCTTGCCACACTGATCTCACAGGGTATCTCTGCAGTATTTTCGCTTTTAATCTTCCTTCATCGAATTCGGAAATATAAGAGCTTCTTTAACTGGTTTGACAGACAGGAACTCTATGCAATGCTTCAAATTGCCGTACCGTCAGTTCTCCAGCAGTCCACTGTGTCCATTGGTATGATGATAGTCCAGGCTGTTGTAAATCCATTCGGTACACAAGCACTTGCCGGTTATGCGGCAACAATGAGAGTTGAAAATGTTTTTTCACTGATATTTGTATCCATCGGCAATGCCGTTTCACCATATGTTTCTCAGAATCTTGGTGCAAAGAAACCATGGCGTATTAAAAAGGGCTACCGCGCTGCATTATTGTTAGATGTATGTTTTGCATTCCTCGCCTTCCTGGTTATTGAAACATTGCACACGCAAATTTCCTCACTATTTCTAGGAAAAGATGGAACAGCCTTAGCCTATCAGGTATCCAGTGATTACATGAGATGGCTCGGTTATTTCTTCATCTTCATGGGAATCAAGATGGCGACAGATGGCGTCCTTCGTGGACTCGGAATCATGCGTCCATTTCTCATTGCAAACATGGTAAACCTTGCTATCCGTCTGTCAGTTGCACTGATTTTTGCGCCACGTTTTGGTATTGCATTTGTCTGGTTAGCTGTACCAGCCGGCTGGCTGGCAAACTTTCTGATTTCCTATGTGGCACTCAGAAAGTCTGCAAAAGATTTATAAAAATTCCCTGATCTGTTCTACAATAATCTGCATCAATCGGTTTCTTGCTTCCACACTCGCCCATGCAATGTGCGGAGTAATAATAAGCTTTTTACTGTCTTTTATTTTTGCCAATGGGTTTGTTTCACTCATTGGCTCCTCACATAATACATCAAGACCTGCTGCTGCAATTTCACCTGTTTCCAATGCTTCATATAAATCCTGTTCTACTACAATCGGTCCTCTTCCAAGATTTAAGAAAATAGCTGTCTTTTTCATTTTTGCAAATGCTTCCCTATCCATCAAATCTTTTGTATATTCATTTAACGGAGCATGTACGGACACAATATCTGATGTAGTAAGTAACGTTTCAAAATCAACCTGTTCATATCCTTCCTGTGCCGGACTTCCCGAAGCAGAGTAATAAATCACACGTGCCCCAAACGCCTTTGCAATATCAGCAACTCGTCTTCCGATTGTTCCAAGTCCAATAATCCCCCATGTTTTTCCGTTAACTTCATTAAAATGCTCTGCAAAATGAGTAAACACCGTATCATTTATATATTTTTCATCTTTTACATAGTCATCATAATAACGTATCTTCTCTAAAAGATAGAATAATAAAGCAAATGTATGCTGTGTAACGGATTCTGTAGAATATCCGGCTACATTTCTCCATGCGATTCCACGCTTTTTCAAATATTCTTTATCCAGATTATTGGTTCCTGTAGCTGTTACACATACTAACTTCAAATTTTTTGCATTCCCAATTGTCTGCTCATTAATCGCAATTTTATTCACAATTAAAACATCCGCATCTTTTACACGCTCCGGAATCTCTTCCAAAGTAGAAAATCCATATTTTACCACTTCTCCCAGAGCATCATATGCCGATAAATCAATATCTTCTCCAATGGTTTTTGTATCTAAAAATACAAGCTTCATAATTTATATCTCCTTATATAAACTTGATAAAAAACTAAATATAAATGCAAGTAGAAAAAGTTTCAAATAAAAATTTTATATTTAAAATTTTTTTATTTAAAACCATTTAACCTTTCCATTTCTTACTACCATAGCATGAACCTTATCACATCTCAGGCGATATGGATATTTCTTACGAGTTACTAAAAATAAATTCTTTTTCAGATTAAATCGCTGCATACTGCAGTCTATCATTTTCCAATTTTTACCTGTCTTTATTTCACACCAGCCATGTGGCGATAATGAGGCACGTGGTCCTCTTGATGTAACAGCTCCAGCTGCAAGCCTTGTATCATACCCCAAAACTCTGCCTATATAAGCCATTGCCGAACCATATCTATAACAATTCCCTTTTTGGGCAGTAAACATATAATTCGCATAGGAAGGGATCTTCTTCGCAGCTGGTGCAACAGAACTCATATGGTGATATGGATATTTACGTATGGCCCGAAAACATTGTTTTAAACGCTTCTGCCTGCTAAATTTTGCATCAGAATACTTCATAACAAATGTAACAGCCTGTCGGATTTCTTTTGCAGTAACTCTGACTCCTCTTTTATCAACATAATAATATCCTTTTGCCTTCGAACCTACAATACTATTAACAATAAGATTATAATCGTCCCCAAAATAATAATACTTTTTTCCAACCTTGTACCAGTTCTTTACTCTATTACCATTAACCACATAATACTTCTGTCCTTTTCCCATACTACACCAGCCGGTGTATAATTCACCATCCTTATACACCTTTTCCTGAACAATCATGAATTCTGATTCTAATGTGGCTGCACAAACTATCTGACTACTTCCCGATACTAGCAAAAATACTGCCAAAATAACAACCACTATCTTTGATATAAAAGACTTATATAACGACTTCGATATTTTTGAAAAAACTCTTGCTTTTATAAATTCTGTTATCTCCATACAATTTCTACCTCCACGACTTCAAGATGTACTCACAGAATCAAATAAGAGATTCTCTGAGTACATCTAGTTTACAAATTATATTGATTTTCTTCATTCTACCACAAAATATATTATCAATACATAGTTTTGTTTTCTATCTATGGGTACAAGATAGGTAAAAGAACAATAGAAAATTACTTACTTGCGATTGCCACGTTTTTTAAAATCCTCGTCAATGCGCTTTTTCCAGTTTGAACCCAACGGTACACTACATCGAACAGCACTGATTGCATCACTAATCACTTCATAATTTAGGGCAGTTCCCTCGCTGTCACATTGATAGTTAACTGCTCTGTCCTCATCAATGCCAAACAAACTGGCAGTCTCCACAGCATCAATATTGGCTCCAAGGAATAGAAACTCCCAGCCATATTTTATTTTCTGCCGCTCAATCATCTGTTTCACTTTATTGCTGCTATAATAGCGGCTGGCATTCTCCATTCCATCCGTTGTGATAACAAACATTATATGTTCCGGAACGTCTTCCCGCCTTGCATACTTATGAATATTTCCAATATGATGTATCGCTCCGCCAATAGCATCTAACAATGCCGTACATCCCCGAACCATGTAATCGTGATCGGACAGAGGCTGGATGTCCTTTACATTTATACGGTCATGCAGAACTTCACTTACATTGTCAAACAATATCGTAGAAATCAATGCTTCTCCCTCTGCATTTTTCTGTTGCTTAATCATGGAATTAAATCCTCCGATTGTATCTTGCTCCAGTCCACTCATAGATCCACTACGATCAAGGATAAAAACGATTTCTGTTAAATTCTTTCTCATTATACCTTACCTCCTGAAAATCTCGCTATTAGGTTTACTATCCCGGTATTTACCTGGTCAAAAAAATGGCTGCTCGGTTTCGTACCTTGCAGCCATAGTATAACGATTTTCTTTTAGAAAGTGGTCGCATAGAAAGCGACATTAAACAACATTCATTGTTTTATGATCCAATCAGGCTCTGATCAAAAGCAAACAGTGCTTCATTGATTTCATATACATTATAATTTCCCTGTTCAACAAAATATTCTACAATAATATCAAACTTGCTTGAACGAGACAAAGTAAATCCCGCCTTACCAAGCATATCTTGCATCTCTGCAATTGGCAGTTCCAATGCCAGCGCAAATGCCAGCACTGTCGTTTTAGACGGCTTATAAAACTTATTTGAGCGAATTTTAGAAAAAAGTTTCCGGTCAATATTTGCTTTCTTGTAACACTGCGTGTCTGTCATGTCGGATTCGTCAATTTTACGAAGCAGCATTTCCGAAAAACTTTCATCTATCTGATTCAACGCATCCTCCAGAGTCCTGCTGCTTATCGCCTTATAGCTTGGCTTCTCTTCCATCCTCTCCACTGCTGATCCGAAACAGCTTTCTCCAAGAAGCGGCTCCGATCGCCGTCTTAGTTCCTCCCGACTGTCCGAATGTTCCTTCACATATCGGTCATCTATATAAGCCGTAATATCCGCAAACAACTTTCCGCTAATCTGATATGCCTTCCGGTCAAAAATTACAATGAAGACTGTCATCTCATTTTCCAGTAGAAACTTCCCAATGATATCTATAGCAACTTTTAATGCCTGATCTTTTGGATAACCATAAATTCCAGAAGAAATCAAAGGAAAAGCAACCGATTCACAGCCATATTCCTTCGCCAGATTCAGTGATGTATTATAGCAGGATTCTAAAAGTTTTTGTTCTTGATGTTTTCCATCTAGCCAGATTGGTCCAACTGTGTGAATGACATATTTACAAGGAAGACGATATCCATTTGTAATTTTAGCATTCCCTGTCTCACATCCATGGAGCATCCTACATTCCGCAAGCAGGTCTGGTCCGGCAGCACGATGAATACATCCATCTACCCCACCACCTCCTAATAGAGATGTATTAGCTGCATTGACAATTGCATCAACATTCATTTTTGTAATATCATTTCTAACAATTTTCAATGGCATAGAATATACCTCCTACTGTCTATCCAAAATTTTATTAAACCGGCTAAAGAAAGTTAACGTTGTAATTATCGCAGCCAGTATATCACTGATTGGTTCAGCTAGAAAAACGGCAAATACTTTATTCTGGATAAAACATGGCAGAATAAAGATTAACGGAATCAACAGGATCAGCTTTCTAAGGCAGGCAAGCAGCAGACTAACCTTCGCCTGTCCCAATGCCATAAAACTCTGCTGGCAGGCAACCTGAAATCCGAGAGAGAAAATACCAGCCATATAAATTCTCAACGCCCATGTAGTGTAAGTGATCAAATCTGTATTATTAGAAAAGATTCCTGCAAACAGTTTTGGAAACAAAAGCATAATCAGCCAGAAGCAGCTAGTAAAGACTATACAGACTGTAAATTGTGTAAAAAATGCTTTTTTTACACGCTCTTTATTCCCTGCGCCGAAGTTATAACTCATGATTGGCTGTCCACCCTGACAGATTCCCTGTAATGGTAATGTGGCAAGCTGGCTGACACTTGTAATAATTGTCATAGCTCCAACAGCAAGATCCCCGCCATACCTTGAAAGGCTGAACGTGAAGCTGACAGACAGGATACTTTCTGTAGATAACATGACAAAGGTAGAAATACCAAGTGCAAGACATGGTAAGATAATGTCTTTCTGCAATTTAAAGTTTTCTTTTCTAAGATGAAGAATGGTCTTCTTTCCGGATAAGAAACGAAGAATCCATATCGCACCGACCGCCTGACTTAAAACCGTAGCAATCGCGGCACCTCTTACTCCCAGATTAAATCCAAAGATAAAAATCGGGTCGAGAATGATGTTAATTACAGCACCAATTACGGTCGTCATCATACTGATCTTTGCAAATCCCTGTGTCGTAATAAATGGATTCATTCCCATTACGATCAAAACAAAAATGCTTCCGAGAATATAAATTCTTGCGTATGCCACTCCATAAGGAAGTGTCTTATCACTGGCACCAAACAACGTTAGCAGCTGTGGGGCAAAAATAAAGAAAATCGCTGTAAGTGCCACAGCCATAACAATGAGAAGAGCAAAGCAGTTTCCAAGAATCTTCTCCGCTGTCTTATTATCTTTCTTCCCCATAAAAATAGCCGCACGCGGAGCTCCTCCAGAGCCAGCGAGCATGGCAAATGCATTAATCAGCATAAGAATAGGGGTAAATAATCCGACACCGGTTAATGCTGCCGCACCAACACCGGAAATATGTCCAATGTAAATACGGTCTACAATGTTATATAAAAGATTGATAACCTGTGCAACAACAGCCGGAATTGCGAGCTGCGCTAAAAGACATGGTACTTTTTCTGTTTCCATCGCCTGTGTATTAGACTTACTATTCATAAATACCTTCTCCTAAATTATAAAATGTAAAAAGCATTATATCTACTTGTAAACAAAATTTCAAGAGATAAATCATTCATTCCCTCATACCTTTTTCATTTTTCTTGTCATGTGAAGGAAAAAGATTATATTTAATATAATTCCGAAGCATGTGGCAACAGGCGCTGCAAGCCCTATATTGGTAAGGCTGGCATCCGGCTGTATACTCATAAAATATGCAAGGGGCAGTCTTACAAGAAGTGTCTGGATAAGTCCCTGAATCATAACCCACAACGTCTTTTCATGTCCATTAAAGTAACCTATCATAGAAAAAAGAATTGCCGTAAGAATCGTTTCCGGAGCAAACCCCTTAAGGTATTCAAATCCTTTTTGTACAACCGCTTCATCCGTTGTGAATATCGATGTAAGCACATCACCAAAGAACCATACACTTATGAAAACAACGATTCCAACAATTAATCCGATTCCTATTCCGGTAAACATCGCTTTCTTTGCTCTATCCTCCTTACCGGCACCAACATTCTGTGATACAAAAGAAGCCATCGACTGCATAAGTGCACTTGGTATCAGCATGGCAAAGTTTACTATCTTACAGGCAACCCCATATCCTGAAGAAGCTTCCAGCCCTAACTTATTTATAAATGCACACAGTGCAAGAAATGACATCTGGGTAAGAAATTCCTGAAGCGCAAGAGGAATCCCAACTGTCAGGAATCTTTTACATTGACTATTAAACCTGAAATCTTTTTTTGTTATTTTAAATGGCAACTGTCTTCTTTTAAGCATCAAAAGAGCCAGCACCACACTGACCGCCTGGGCAAGCACTGTAGCAATTGCGGCTCCTGCGGCATCAAGATGGAATCCTGCAACAAGTACAAGATCACCTACGACATTTACCACGCAGGCAACCGCAACAAATATAAGCGGAGACCTGCTGTCTCCCAGCCCTCTGAATATGGCAGAAAGAACGTTATAAGCAACAATAAAGAAAATACCTCCCCCGCAAATCCTTACATACACTGACGTAAGCATAAGCGCTTCTTTAGGAGCCTGCATAAGAACAGCCAACGGCTTTGCAAAAAACACCATCACCACAAAAAGTACAACAGCTATCATAGTAAACACTGTCGTTGCTCCACCAAGCAGTTCCCCTATTTGACTTGTATGTTTCTCACCGATATACCTTGCAATAAGAACAGTAATTCCCATTGCTAACTGCGTTATCACAAATGTTACAAGATTAAGAATCTGACTGCCCGTTGAAACTGCTGATAACCCGGCTGTTGTTCCAAATCTGCCCACAACCAGAAGGTCCACCGCACCATACGCTGCCTGGAGTATAAGCGCTCCAAGTATCGGCATCATGAATGGAATCATCTTCTTTAATATACTTCCCTGTGTAAAATCCGATCTTTCTTTTGCATTCATATATTACTTCCTGTTACTCATGACTATATAGAGCTTTTCTACTACTTCAATCATCTTATCTGCATCTTCATCCGTAATCCCTCCAAGATTTTCCGAAAGATTACCAAAATACTCATCAACATATTTATCAACCAGGTCTCTTCCTGTCCTGGTCGTCTTAATATAAACAAACCTTCCGTCCGTTTCTGTTGTTTCTTTCTCGACAAATCCAAGCTTTTCCATATCTTTTACGGTTTTCGTTACGCTTGGTCTCGGAAGTCCAAGGTTCTCACTCATATCACTGACTTTTACCTTCCCTTCCATTTTTTCTAACTTTCTGAGAGTATCCAGATAGTGAATATGGGATGGTGTCACTCCCCCAGGCAATGCTGGAAGCATATCTCTTATCCTCTTTGCCTGATAACAGGCATCCATAACTTCTTTTATCTTATCTTTTGTCATGAGTTTCTCCTTTCTATTATTTTACATAATTACTTTATGTAATTACTTTATATAATAATATTGTAGTTGTTTTTTGTCAATAAAAAAGAGTATACTTCCTCTTCCTTCCTGTAGCATCAATCATTACAAAATCTCTTCTGATTCTCTTCATTATTGATTAGATAATAACTCTGATATGTCTGTATTTCCCCTCAAATACCTTGTTTTTAAAATGAAACAATAGTATCATATAATTACCAATAAACGATATATATTCAGCCCTTTTTTGTTATAAATTGAAACATATACTGTCTTGTAAAATACCTTGTTTACAAAACCGAAAAGTATCTATGATACACATATGGTTTTTAAATCGTATACAATATCTTGCTTAACGAAGGGGGATTACTATGAATTTATCATTAAACGAACTAACAAAGATAGCAACACAGGAAGTAAATTTTGATGAGACGTTCTTCTCAAATATTGAAGAATGCATCAAGTACAACAGTATTGGAACACTCAATTGGGCCATCCATACCTTGACCATTATTCGCGAAAGAATTGATGTTGGACAAAAAGTGAAATATAAGGATATTGATCTTACATCCGATACCTATAAGGAGCTTTTACATGAACATTATGGTATTTATGTTGTAAAAGGTGTCTATCCGAAAATGGCTTTAAAACATAAGGTATATTTCAAACTAGAGAATACAGAAAACGGTATGGATCTCATTTATACGGGACAAGAAGAGAACAAATTGTTTCGTTGGATCGCTGATATTAATGAAAATGAAAGCTTAGTGCGAGTTTTACCAACGAATGTAGTATACATCCGAAACATTAAGCTTGGCTCACTTACTCCTTTTGTAACAGAACACAACAGTGTTTATGTTTACAACGAAAAAACAGGTAGAATCGAAGAAGTGTTTGAGTAAATGTTTGAGTAGAAAAAATCGCTTATCAAACACAGGTTAAAGAATGTTTCATTTCGTAACTATGGATAGTAGCAAAGGGGCTGTCAGGAAATAGATAGTTCCAACCAAGGGCAGATTTGACTCACATGAATCAAATCTGCCCTAAAACTTTTACAACACCTAGATTACTTCTTGAATTTATATTTCCCTTTTCCATGACCGGATACTGGTTCAATAATATCTGCCTGTACCAGCTTGGAAAGAAGTTTTGAAGCACCTGAACCTTTCAGTTCAAGAAGTTCCATAACTGTACTTCTTCCAAAAACTTCATCAAAACCAAACTCCTCAAAAAGTCTAAGGATGTGAACTTTTGTTTTTACAGAGAAATTCCTGCCCTTTTCAGAAAGTACACTTTCAATATCCACTTTTTTGTCTTGAATGTCCACTTTTCCAGCTCCAATGTCCACTTTTGTATCATTCAAAAGTCCACTTATGTGAAGATTTCGATTGTGAAGCTCATTTTTCTCGTTCAAAAGCAGATTTCTGAGAAACACTTCCAAATATTCTGTTGTTTCGTGAATACCTTTTTGCAGGTTCGTATAGTTTGCACGAACAAGTGCATTTCTGAAATACCACGCATTTTCTGCAAAAATATCATTGGTTGCAGAGAACCCCAGTGTCCTTAAATATTTAATGAAGAACACCGCCGTTGTTCTTGTATTGCCTTCCCCAAAGATATGGATTTGCCATAGCCTTGAAATAAATACCGCAAGATGATGGATAATCTCATCCATTGAAAGCCCTTTATAACTAAAATTTTTCTCCTGCGAAAAATCATATTCAAGTGTGGCTCTCAGATCGGAGGCACTACCATACATTACAGTTGCCCCATCAAGTACCCATTCTTTCTTTGTAATGTTGTAATCTCTAATCTTTCCAGCATGTTTATAAATACCCTGAAAGAGTTTGCGGTGGATAGATATATACTCATTTGGAGAAAATGAAAACGCTGTTTCAGAAAGAATTTCCGCAATACGGGACGAAACCTTATCTGCTTCTTCAGTACGTTCATCATCAGACAAATGCACCGGTCTTTCTTTATAGTAGCTGTCAATAAGGTTCTGTGCTTCTTGCATTGTAATTTTACCTTCAATATTCTGAATGGCAGTATCAATCAAATATTTAGATGGTTTGAGTCCGTCCACTGCCTGAAGTCCGATTGCTGTACTCCAAGCATAACCTTTATGAGCTTTATCTGGTTCAGACTCCCTTAGATATTCCTTAAACGGGTCTTTTTCCATATCCACTACCTCACTTCATAGTTTTATAATTTACTCTTTTCTAATTATGCAAGACTATCTGCACAATTTCAAATCTGCACTATATTCTTTCTGTCGAAATCCCGAAAAATTTATCAATGTTTTTCCACTGAAAGATAGTTATTTGTTTTTATCATTACGTCTTTCAATATATCCAAATCTTGTATTACCTGTCCTGTCTCCAGAGAATGGTTGGCATCCTCATATACATAGATCGGTATTCTCTGCTTCCGGCTTGCGTGAATTACCTCATCCACATCACTCCATGGATCTTTCATTCCGATAAAGGCAATCCCTTCTTCCACATCATAAGAGTATGTCTGTGCCAGTGGTGTGTAAAAAATCATTCTGCATTCTATACTGTACTTCCTGGCATATGCTGCTGCAATGACGGTCCCTATACTTTTAGAGACAAACAGAATTTCATCATACTGATTAAATTCCACTCCATTGAGCTGTTTTTCTGCCTGTTCATACAAACTATTAAAAGCTTTTTCCATCTCAGCAGTATTGCCTCGAAAATTCTTTCCATCATAAGAATATGACAAGCTAATACAATCTGTATACCCATTCATTACGGCAATCTTTTTTCCATAATATAATATAGGTTTATCACAATGATACCCTATTCCCGGAAATAAAATCATAAGGTTTCTCATTCTGTCCCTCCTAGTAGCTTTTTTCTAACTTATTATTCGCATCAATGCTTACCTTGTCTCCTTCATTGATATTACATTCATAAAGCATAGCATCCTCTGCTTTTATTACCAATTCTTCTCCCAAAGAATTCGTAAGCGTAACTACCGCCATGACTGGTACATCTTCCGGACGTTCTTCACAACCGTAATCTACGTCTTCTTCTATTCTTTTTACTGTATATATCATAATGTCACCTTTCATACCCTAATGTACTTTTCTACATTGTTGTTTAAATGGAGTGCGTATTTTCTTTGCTTTTATTTTCTTTTGTCTTCTTTTTATCCTGATACATTTCATCGTCAGCATGCTGCATAAGATCTTCTAAATTCTTTTGTTCTGTATCAGTCCAGACATATCCTATGGCGACAGAAATAGTAATATCACTTTGCTTATCAGCAAATTCAATCTCACATCTTACCTTGTTTATGATTTCCTCCGTTTCTGCAGCCGTCTTATTTTTCAGAATTATTACAAACTCATCGCCACCGATTCTATAACACTGACCATTATGTCCAACAGCTTTTCTCATGCACTTTGCAATCGTAATAATAAGTTCATCGCCTTTATTATGTCCTAATGTATCATTTATTGTTTTTAGATTATTGGCATCCATCATTATATAGGAAATCATTCCAGGGAAAATAGCATTACTTTTATTTTCCTCCAGAAATGCCGTTCTATTTCCAAGACCAGTCATTGTATCTATATATGCCATTCTTGCGTATATGTCAATATTAGCCTTCTCCTGAACCTGTTCATAAAACTCTCTCCATTTGTGATTCTTTTTGCTATTATACCATATATAATTTCATAAACACAAACAACGATTTACACCATAAAAAATGCCTGTCAAAAGCAGGGTGCCAGCATGACGGCTACCCCAGTTACTCAAAATTTTTTCTATTTTTTCCAAAAGGAAAAAAGACCGTTTTTCTTGTATGGGACAGAAGTCATTTCTCCGGTAGTATAGCCGGTAGCTTCAATAGTTTTTCGGAGTACTGCTTCATCTAATGGTTCTTCAGATAGAATGACCGCTTCTCCTTTGGAATGGCTTGATTTCACTTTTTTCACCGAAAATGCATTCCGAACTGCTTCGTTAATATGTGCTTCGCACATGGTGCAGGCCATACCAGTAATCTTTATTGTTGTCTTAATCATAATCTCTCTTCCTTTCATGTCATGTTAAAAATCTTATTTTTTCTAATACCCTGATTATTGCACAGTGTGAGTCTGTTTTCTATCATCCTGCTGCAAGATAGTTAGTAGCATCTAATATTATTTTAATGCAACTATCCACCCTGTGCAAGAAAAACATTGTCACTTCAATGTAAATTTATTATAAAAAATTACTCTATTGTATTTTTTCAGAAAATATATTCTATCCTGCTGCTTCTGTGTTATAATTCTTTATTATAAAAATATCTGATATATAAGAACGAGGTGAATTAGGTGAAAAAAAAAGTACTTGTGCCTCTTATCGTTTTTTTACTGGGCATATGCTTTGTTGGTTTCATTGTATACAAAACAGACATCCACGAAAAAGAGCAGAGACACACAACAGCACAATTAAATGCATCCACCTATGGTGAGCGCATAAAGAATGAGATTACACATGGAATCGGGATTACAGATACTTTGAAACAAGTTTTGATCAGTGAAAATGGAAAGTTTAATCAGTTTGATACCATTGCAAAAAATCTTATGTCCGACTCTATTGAAAGTGTGCAGCTTGCCCCAGATGGTGTTGTGACAGATATTTATCCTATCAGTGGAAATGAGGCGGGTAAGATTGATCTGATCCATGACAAAAATCGTGGTAAAATTTCTCGTTACGCAAGAGACAACCATACGATCATTACACAGGGACCTTTCGAATTGAAACAGAGTGGCTATGGAGTTGCTGTCCGCAATCCGGTTTACCTGAAAGATGAAAATGGACAGGAGTATTTCTGGGGATTTACTATTGTTATCCTGCATGTGCCTGACATTTTTTCAGATACACTCAATGCTCTTTCGAATTTTGGATATGAATACAGACTTTCAAAAACAGACGCTCCCTGGAGTGATACTTACAAAGTTGTTTACCAATCAGATCGTCAATTAACACATCCAGTTTCTTATAAATTTACAATAGGGGAAGAGAACTGGAGATTTGAAGTAACTCCAAAAAGCGGATGGGAAAACAATACATTAATAGCAGAAGTCGGTGTGGTTTTTACTGCTATTGTCATACTCCTGTCAGTTCTTACCCGGGTCTGGTTAGTATCGAAAGAGCATAAAAATAAATTTAAAGTACTGGCACACACCGATTCTCTTACAGATATTTATAACCGATATGGATTTGATGAATTGGCAGTAAAGATGATCGATAAAAATCCAAAATCGCATTTTGTAGCTGCACTCCTTGATATTGATGACTTTAAGTTTATTAATGATATCTATGGACATGCTTATGGAGATAATGCATTAAAGAGTCTGGCAGATAATATGAAAGCTTTTTTCCCACCGGATACATTGCTGGGAAGAAACGGTGGTGACGAGTTCTGTATTCTTCTTCCAAATTATACCTGTGAAGAAGCAGAAGAACTATTACAGCAATTCACCAGACTTCCAAAGACATTCTCATATATGGGGAAAGAATATCCTTTTCATATTTCTCTTGGATATGCAGAATATCCGACATTTGCTTCCAACCGTTCACAGCTCATGCGCTGTGCAGATACCGCCCTTTACGAAATAAAACTTCATGGAAAAAACGGATGTATGGCTTACAGAGCAGGACTTTCATCAGGTGTTCGCAAACAGCTGGGATTTGCACTTAAAGATATTTCCGAACATCTTCCGGGTGCATTTATCATATACAGAGCAGACAAAGAAGATGATGAACTTTTTTATGCAAATCACGAGTTCCTTCATATGACCGGATATAAAAATATAGATGAACTCTTTAGGCTTACAAAGAAAAGTTTCCGTAACCTGATTCGAGAAGATGAGCAAAAACAAATTGAATCAAGCATCTGGGAACAGATTGATAACGGCAATGAAAATGACTATATTCACTTTCATCTACGAAAAGCGGACGGAACTTACCTTTCCGTACTTGATCATGGGAGAATCGTGGAGAGCCAGCAATACGGACGAGTATTTTATGTATTATTTATGGACTGGGAGGATATGCATATTCATTACAGCGATAAGTTTTCAGAATAATATTCCCGTTCTTCCAGCCAGTCTTTCACATAGCATCGAATTCCAATATAAGTCCTACTATTCTTGGGGCAATACGCAGGAATCGGGTAAAATATCTCGACCAGAAGACAAAAGCAACTCAGATTTCACAGTTTGACTTGATGATGGAAAAAGATAGTAACTGGAAGATTGTAAAATAACATCAGGAAAAGCGTGTATTTCTATAAATAAAGAGTACACGTTTTTTTGAGAAATTACTATTATCTATTGACAAAACAAAAAAACTAAATACAATAGTAACTAATAGTGATAGATAAAAGCGGGGGTGATTATTTTGAACAATGAAGAAATGGCAAAACAGTTATTTATGCTTGTTGGGTTAATGCAACGTGAGCCTATTAAAAAAATGCAGAAACTATCACAAGGTGAAATGGCAATGCTTGGTTTTTTAACGTATGAAAAAAGTGAGACAAATCCAAAAGAACTAAGTGAACGTTTTAACTTATCTACTGCAAGAGTGGCAAATACGTTGAACAGTTTAGAACGTAAAGAATATATAAAACGTGTTCATGATTCTTTTGACCGCAGAAAAGTTATGGTTTATATAACAGAAAAAGGAAAAAAAGTTTTTACTGAAACTGAAAAAGACGCATTAAATGAATTTAGTAAATTATTATCTTATCTTGGTGAAAATGATTCTTTATGTTTGCTAAAAATTATAGATAAAATACAAGCATTTTACAGTCAAAAATAATGTGTTAACTATGCCAACATACTATTTGTTGGCAATTATTTAACACATTTATCTATCACTATTAGTATTTATCACTAGAAGTTAAAGGAGGAGTTGTCGTGTTAAAGACTTTATTGAAACAAATAAAACAGTATAGAAAAGCATCTGTTTTAGCTGCTGTCTTTACGGTATTAGAGGTTATCTTAGAGCTCATTATTCCAATGCTTATGGCATCAGTTATTGATAATGGCATTGAATCTGGAAATATAAATAATGTTTATTTTTATGGTTTATGTATGATTATAGCAGCAGTTTTAGGTCTTGTTTGTGGAGTATTGGCAGGTAGATACGCTGCTATCGCTTCTGCTGGTGTTGCAAGTAATATAAGAGATGAAATGTATGAAAACATACAAACATTTGCATTTTCAAATATTGATAAATACAGCACTGCCGGATTGATAACAAGATTAACAACTGATGTTACTAATCTTCAAAATGCTTATCAAATGATTATTAGAATGTGTGTAAGAGCCCCTATCAGTTTAATCAGTGCTCTTATCATGGCGTTATATATCAGTGCAAAAATGGGTGGAATTTTCTGCATTGCTATTGTATTTTTGACTGCTATTATTGCTTTCATACTATGGAAAACAATTCCTATATTTAGTCGTGTTTTTCAAAAATATGATGATTTGAATGCAAGTGTTCAAGAAAATGTCACAGCAATTCGAGTTGTTAAATCTTATGTTAGAGAAGATTATGAAAAAGAAAAATTTAATAAAACCGCCTCTCTTATATATAAGCTTTACGTTAAAGCTGAATCACGATTAGCACTAAACAATCCGGCTATGATGACAGCTATGTATGGTTGTATTATCGCTATCTCATGGGTAGGTGCTAAAATGATCGTCAGTGGAAGTTTGACAACAGGCGAGTTAACAAGCCTTTTCAGTTATGTTACTAACATACTTATTTCACTGATGTTGATATCCATGATATTTGTAATGGTGAGTATGAGTTTTGCAAGCGCTAAACGTATTGCGGAAGTCCTTGATGAAAAACCAGATTTAAAAAATCCAGATTCTCCTGCTATGGTAGTAGAAAATGGCAATGTAAAGTTTAATCATGTGAGCTTTTCATATAAGAAAGATGGAAATGGCGAAAAAGTTCTTGCTGACATTAACATTGATATAAAGCAAGGCGAAGTGATCGGAATTGTAGGAAGTACAGGAAGTTCTAAATCAAGTTTAGTTAATCTTATTTGTCGATTATATGATGTTACAGATGGCTGTGTAAAAGTCGGTGATAAAGATGTAAGAGAATACGATTTAGATATTCTTAGAAATGAAGTTGCAGTGGTATTACAAAAGAACCAGCTTTTTTCGGGAACAATTTTAGAAAATTTAAGATGGGGAAACGAAAATGCTTCTTTAGAAGAATGTATACAATCTTGCAAACTAGCACAAGCTGATGAATTTATCCAACGATTTCCTAAAAAGTATGATACTTATGTTGAACAAGGTGGAGCAAATTTATCCGGCGGACAAAAACAACGATTGTGTATTGCAAGAGCCCTTTTGAAAAAGCCCAAAATTCTTATATTGGATGATTCTACAAGTGCTGTAGATACTGCAACAGATGCAAAAATAAGAGAAGCATTTGCAAAAGATATACCAGAAACAACAAAATTTATTATTGCACAACGAGTGTCAAGTATACAGAATGCCGATAAAATTATCGTTATGGAAGAGGGCAAAATCAATGGTTTGGGAAACCATGATGAACTTTTAAAATGTAATGAGATATATCGTTCTATGTACGAAAGTCAAACAAAAGGAGGAGGCGATTTTGATGAACAATAAACAAAATGGAGTATCTCGTCTTTTAAGATTAGTATGGAAAGAATGTAAAATAGAAATGTTGGTTGTTATTTTAGCAATCATTGGTTCTGCTCTTGCGTCAGTTAAAGGTACGTTGTTTTTGCAGACATTAATTGATGATTATATTGTACCTCTGACGAAAAGCAATTATCCAGATTTTGCACCATTAGCTTCAGCATTGTTTAAAATAGCCATGATCTATATCTTAGGTATTCTTTGTTCTTATATTTATAATCGAATCATGGTGAATGTTAGTCAGGGAACTATGAAAATAATAAGAATTAAATTATTTAACCATATGCAATCACTGCCAATACAGTATTTTGATAGTCATTCACATGGAGATATTATGTCGATTTACACAAATGATACTGATACACTTCGTCAGTTTTTAAGTCAAAGCATTCCTCAATTATTTAACAGTATCATAACCATCGTAAGTATTTTTGTTGCAATGATAACATTAAATATTCCGCTTACGATTATTACTCTGGTCATGGTTGCTATTATGCTAGTCGTTGCCAAAAATGCGGCTGCATTAAGCAGCAAGTATTTTAATCAACAGCAAAATAATTTAGGAAAACTCAATGGTTTTATTGAAGAAATGATACGTGGTCAAAAAGTTGTTAAAGTTTTTTGTTACGAAAAAAGAAGTTTAGCACGTTTTAGAAATGTTAATGAAGAATTGAAAGAAAGTTCACAAAAAGCAAATATTTATGGAAATATTCTTATGCCTATTATTATGCAAATTGGAAATGTAAGCTATGTTATATGTGCTGTTATAGGCTCTATCCTTATATTAAATGGATATGCTGGTTTAAGCGTTGGAATGCTAGTATCGTTCTTAACGCTCAATAAAAACTTTAATCAGCCATTTGGACAAGTAAGCCAGCAATTAAACAGCATTATTATGGCAACTGCCGGTATCAATCGTATTTATGCACTTCTTGACGAAGAATCAGAAAGTGATAATGGATATATAAGTTTAGTTAATGTAGAATGTGATTCTACAGGAAATTTAACAGAAAGTACAAAACGTACAGGAAAATGGGCATGGAAACATTATCATAAAGCAGATGATACCACAACTTATCAAGAACTTAACGGAGAAATCCTCTTTGAAAATGTTGATTTTGGATATAGTGATGAAAAAATAGTCCTTCATGATATTAACCTATTTGCGAAGAAAGGACAGAAAATTGCATTTGTAGGAAGTACAGGTGCAGGTAAAACAACCATTACAAATCTTATCAATCGTTTTTATGATATTCAAGATGGGAAAATTCGATATGATAATATTAATATTAGAAAAATTAAAAAAGCAGATTTAAGGAAAAGTTTAGGTGTTGTATTACAGGATACTCATTTGTTTACTGGTACTATTATAGATAATATTAGATATGGACGATTAGACGCAACTGACGAAGAATGTATACAGGCCGCAAAACTAGCTAATGCCGATGGCTTTATTCGTATGTTGCCAGATGGGTATCAAACAATTATATCTGGTGATGGTGGAAGCTTATCACAAGGACAACGACAATTACTGGCAATAGCTAGAGCTGCTGTTGCAAATCCTCCTGTCCTTGTTTTAGATGAAGCTACTTCAAGTATTGATACTCATACAGAAGAATTAGTGCAAAACGGTATGGATAAATTGATGGCAGGACGAACAACATTTGTTATTGCTCATCGTTTATCAACTATTAGAAATGCTGATTGCATTATGGTATTGGAAAACGGAAAAATTATCGAGCGTGGAAATCATGAACAGTTAATCGAAGAAAAAGGTCGATATTACCAGCTTTATACAGGTCATTCTATAAGTGAATAAATTGATAAAAGAAGTAATCATATAAAATTTTATATTGTCAGTTCTTTAATCTTACGAGTTTTCTTGCGAGTTTTTTTAATACCACTCGTAAGAAACTTGTAACATTAGATTTCTGCATTTTTCCTGAAATTAAGTAAAAAAAAGAGCATATGGAGTTTGAATCCATACACTCTATGATTTCACAACTTAAATTCATTTTTAACTCAACAACAAGCTTCCCAAACTTGAATTTACACATTTCACTAAACAATTCCATCTTGATTACAAATCTTCTTATACTCACTGACGCTTATTCCCGTCCAGATACTAAATGCCCTCAGGAAAGAGTTCAGTTCCTGGTATCCAAGCAGAAATGAGATATCATCCGTACTCATATCTGTATTTTTTATATAATATTTCGCAATTTCCATAGTATTATCTCCTTTTTCTGTTGTATATTTTCGATGATACAATTATATGAAAAAGCAACTCTCTATATTATATATTGTACATTTACGCCTTTAGAGGTTTATCGCAAAACTCATCACTCACTATTTTTTGATAGTTTAAAAAATGCATATCAGAAATCACCAAATCTGCAAGATCAAGCCCCATCTCACTAAAGCAAGGATTCAAATAGCCAACGCACCTCATACCCGCCGCTTTAGCAGCAATTACTCCATTCTTTGAATCCTCAATCACAAGGCAATTCTCAGGATTCACTTTTAATTCCTTTGCCGCTTTTAAAAATATCTCCGGATCTGGTTTCCCTTTTTCACAGTTCATTCCACTTATAAGATGCTCAAAATAATCAATTAGTTGCACTCTCTTCAGATTATCAACAATCTCATGTCTAGGTGCAGAAGATGCAACTGCCATAGGGAATTTATTCTCATACAAATCATAAATTAGTTCCCCACATCCAGGTATTAGCTTCAGCCCTTCTTTTTCCACAAGTTCCTTCCGATTTTTTTCCATAATACTAATATAGTATTCTATTGTATTTGGAAGATGAAATCTCTCTTTTCTTAATTCCCACGAATATCTTCTTGTTGCCCCTATTAGTTCTTTCATCTCTTCTTCGGCCTTTGTATAGGAAAGTCCCAGATCACGATACGTTTTCAGAGTAGCTCTTTGATTGAGATTTTCAGAATCTACAATAACGCCATCCATATCGAAGATAACTGCTTTAATCATTTTAGCCTCCTAATTCAAATCAAATAACGGAGACATACGTACTATGCCTCCGTTCACACATTATTTATCAATACTTTGCAAAATCTCAGACAGACGCTTTTTCTCTCGGAACATTTGATATAACATTTTTATTTCTGTTTCATCAACAATTTTATTTATATTGTCCCATATTTCTTCTAATACCATATTTTCCTGCACTACTCCATAATCTAGTGCTGCTGCGATTACTAAACTAATATATCGCAGATCTGCCTGATATTTATATGCTAACCTCAGTGGAGTCAGCAATCGTTCATTCGGTCCAAGCTTTCTTTGTGCCTGTCTGGCATTTCGATAAATTGTATCGTAGATTTCTCTGTTTTTAAATTTTTCAACTGCCCGATTTGTAAATTGTAACTGTGTGTCATAGCTTATGTTATACTCCTTTGCAATGACATCACTAATTACAGGGACAATCTGATTAATCACATGAGAAATCTCTTCGTCATTTGCTGCTTCACCATACTCTGAATACCCTTTATAACTTCCCAGATAGGCTACGATTGCACTGACAAAATTATAAGTATAAATTTTTCTTTGAATCAGAGACGGGAAATCCATTTCATGAGGCATTCCATCCAACATAATGTTTAATCCGCTTATCTTTCCATCTACAGGAAGTTCTGGATAATCTTGACTAATTAGATCCAGCTTCTCTTTATCTGGTTTTAGCGTGGTGCAAAAAATAATACCTTCACTGATAATAGCGTCAATCCCAGCTTCAACCAAAGATTTTTTTACATTTACACCATTTTCACAGCAAAAAACAGTCATTTTCCCATTTTCCCGCAGTTCTGCAGCTCTCTTAAAATATGGAATAAGTTCTGCAATATGACTGGCAAATACACTCACAAATATGACATCAGCCTCCGCCATCTTATACACAGTATTTTCGTCATTTATTTGAAACGCATCAAAATTTTTTATAATTCTTCTTTTGTTCGTCTCACCGAAATAATTAATAACGTACTGTTTTTCCTGATTCATTTTTTCAATCAGTTCCGCATCCTTATCCACAAACGTCAGATGGTACGAATTATTCTCTACAATCGGAGCAATAAACCCTCTCCCGGTCTGTCCAGCTCCTATAATAACTGCATTTTTCATAGTACTCAACCTTTACTCTTTCCTCCAGAAACTGGAATCGTAACCCCCGTAATATAAGAAGCGTGCTCCGATATCAAAAAGCAAACCAGATCAGCAACCTCATTCAAATGCCCTGGTCGCCCAAGTGGAATAGATGTCTTATAATTCTGGAAAAATTTCTCAGGATCCGTATTGACATCCCATCCTCTTCCATATGCCTGCGCACGATATTTTTCATCATTATTTGCAGGAGTTCTGTCTAAAATATCCGGAGCAATGCCAACAACACGAATACCAAATGGTCCCAGCTCTTTTGCCCATGATAAAGTAAATGCGTGAATGGCCGCTTTTGTTGCAGAATAGCAGCTATGTCCTTTTGAGCCCATTAATCCAGCACAAGACGAAAGATTAATAATTGTTCCTTCTTTCTTTTCGAACAGCACTCGTGTTACTGCTTGTGTCACAAGGAAAGTTCCTTTTTCATTAATATCTACCATAAAGTCAAAGTCTTCTTCACTCAATTCATACTGAGGCTGCTCTTTATAGTAATCCACCAGTATTCTTGGTCTCGTTACACCTGCATTATTAACCAGTGCATCAATAGTTCCGTATTTTTTCACGACCTGCTCCACCGCTTTTTCAATCGCATCTTTATCACGGATATCAAGATTAATATATATTAAGTTTTCCTCTTCTTTGTAGTCTTTTGGTTCACATCTGTCAAAAATTGCAACATATGCTCCACAGCTTTTCAAGTCATTAACTATTGCCTCGCCAATCCCCATGGCTCCGCCTGTAACAACGACCACCTTTCCTTCTAAGTCAATCCATTTATCGCTCATTTTTAAACCTCCTATACAATTCCAAAAAATGAAAATACTAATGCGATTACCATCAGACCGATAATAATCCTTACATATTTAGGACCAAATTTCTTAATATACAGATAAACACCCATTACAACCAATAAAGGTAAAAAATTTGGGAAAATCGCGTCCAGTTTATCCTGCAATAATACCTGTTTTCCTGCCATATCAGTCCACGAAATAGCTGTTTTTAATTTTATATAAGTAGACGATAACGCTCCCATCATGAAGAGACCAAGTACACTCGCACTATTAATAAGTTTAGTCAGGGTCCCGGACTGCAAAATACTGGTTACAGAGTTCTTTCCTAATTGATACCCTTTTGTCGCCATAAGGTATGCAAAAAATGTAATACAGATTCCCCATATAAGAAGCGGCGCAACACCAGCAATCCACATACCTGAAGCCGCTAACGGAATAAATAAAGATAATAAAAGTGGTCTCAAAATACCATGGTTAATTGAATCTCCCATGCCAGCCAATGGTCCCATCAATCCAACCTTAAGGTTCGTGATAAGCTGTGCTGAATCTTCCAATGCCTGTTGTGGCGCTCCTGCCTGAAGCATTTGTGCCCGTTCCTCTTCCAGGGCACAAGAGATACCATAAATCATAGATCCCCAGCTAGCTTCTGAATTATAAAACATTAAATGTCTTTTTAATGCCTCCTTATATTCTTCCGGAGAGTCATGATATAACTTATTTAAAACCGGATCCATTCCAAAACAAAATGCTGGTGCTGTCAATCTCTCAAATCCTGATGACACTTCTGCACACAAAAAGTATTTTGCCCATCCTTTTATCACATCTTTTTTGCTTAATATTTTTTCATGCATATCAGATATCTCCTTCTAAATCATCCGCATCATCCGCATATACTGTCTGTGCTGCCTGTTCATCACTATGTACGAAATTCCCCTGTAAAAGTGCTATACAAATCGCAAGCACTGCTACACCAATCGTATTCATTCCGCTATATGCAACAAGAGCAAAACCGATAATAAAATATGGAATCAGATTTTTCTTTCCTATTACCATAATAGTAACCGCAAATCCTAACGCTGGCAGAAGTCCACCTGCAACACTCAGTCCGTTTGTTGCCCATGCCGGAATAGCATCCAAAAAGGCAGATACAGCATCTACACCAAGCAGCAATGCCAAAAACGTAGGAATAATTCTAAGCGGGACAGACGCAAAAAGCGGATACCAAAATTCTGCACGACGCATTTTCTTTACATTATTTTCTTCTACTGCTTTATCAGCTATATGCACAAAGAAAGACATATAAGTTCTCTTCAGATTATCAATCAGCACTCCCAGAAGTCCAATCGGTACTGCTAATGTAACTGCAATGCTCGGATCTAATCCAGCCTGAAGTGCTAAAGGAATCGCAATACAGGAAGATAATGCTTCATCTGATGGAAGTGTTCCTCCAGGTGCAATTGCCCCCAAATAAATCATCTGCAAAGAAGCTCCCATAATCATTGCGTCCGGAAGATTTCCCATGATAAGGCCAATCGGTACTGCCAGTACTATTGGCTGACGAACCAGATGAAGTGTCCCGTACCAGAGCTTATTTGTTGCAAGCCAATAAAGTATGCCAAAGGTCAACGCTAAACCTATTTTCATAACTATTCTCCTTCTTTTCAATCAGGCTATTTATTTTGCCCGAACCATTTTCAGTGCATCATCCAATGGTATTCTTGAATCTTTTGGTGTCATCTGCAATGTAACTTCAACACCTTTCTGCTGCATTTCCTCCAGGATATCTGCCTCTTCTTTACTAAGTGCCAGCTCTTTTGAAATCATGACCTTATTTGTGGCATTCCCCAATCCACCTACCTGAAGCTTCTCTAAAGGGAATCCCATATCAAATGCTTTCTTTACATTTGCTACTGATTTAAAAAGCACCAGCATTTTGTTACTCTTAAACCTATTATTTTTTAATGCATCCACTGCTTTCTCTATAGAACGGATACCCACCTTTATACCTGCCGGTTTTGCTGCCAGAAAAACCTGAGCCATAAACTTATCTGCTGCCAACTGATCATCAACAATTAAAATAGTATCTGCTGAAACCTGTTTTAACCATCCGGTTATAACCTGTCCATGCATCAATCGAAAATCAATACGTACCAAACTTAATTCTGTCATTATAATCCTCCTCTCTTTTTACAACTCGTCACTATCCTCTACATCTTCCGGTGGCTGTAATATTCCTTTTGCCGCAACATCTATGATCCTTTCAGCCACATCGTCCAGGTCACTCATCGTTGTACTGGAACTTACAGCCTCGATTAACATTGGCATATTAACACCACAAACGATCCTGATTCGATACTTTTGTTTTAACATCATAGCAACATTGCATGGCGTTCCCCCATACAAATCCGTGAGAACCAACGCGTCTTCTCCTGATGACGATAAGATGCTTTCTGCTTCAATCAAAAAATCTTCTATCGACATTCCGGACATCAATGATACCGCTCTTGCATTTTCGATTTTGCCAAATAACATTTCTGCACTGGCAATCATCTCTTCACCAAAACGACCATGATTCATAATAATAATTTGCATTCCTATTCCCTTCCTTCCTTTTTTATATCTTTCTTGTACGCCTTTACTATATACTATAATTTGTTTATTTGCAATATAATTTTGCATTATCTCACATTTGCACAATTTAAACCTTTCACTTTTGTGCATTTCCTCTAAATTTATGTGTATTTATGCAATTTATTAACTTTTCATTGACTTACAATGCAATTTTTTTTATAGTTAAGTTGCAAATATACTATCAATTTGCAAATTTACATTTTTAGGAGAGGATATTTTATGAAACGCATGAATGCCAGCGAAAGGCAAAATCAAATTGTTGATCTGCTTTCCCAAAATGGAGTTATGAAAATTATGGATATTGCAGACCACTTTAACGTATCCCGCGAAACAATCAGACGAGATCTCATAATTCTAGAAGACGATAACCGTATTAAAAAATGGTTTGGAGGCGTTATATCTGCAAACGAACATCAAGATTTTAACATTCAATCTATAGAGCAGAAAATAGAACTGAATACAGACGTGAAAATGGAAATATGCAAAAAGGCACTTGAATTCATTCCTCCTCAATCAGATATTTTCCTCGGCGATGGAAGTACTGTACTCTGTCTTGCAAAGCTTTTAAACCAAACATCAGGTCACACAATTATCACATCGTCTGTTCAAGTTGTAAATGCATGCATTAAAAGCAATAACAAAGTAATTATGTGCGGTGGCATGATTACACCTTTAGGTATGTCCGCAGTTGGTGCACCTACGATAGATTTTTTAAGCTCTTTAAAAACAGACATTGCTTTTCTTGGCAGTTCCGGATTCAAACTTAATAACGGACCAACAGGAAATGACTTTGAAAGTTGCAATGTAAAAACAACCGCACTTAAGAACGCTCAAACCCGTATTTTACTAGCAGATAGCAGCAAAGCTTTATCTTCCTCTTTAATCACATTTGCAAGTTGGGATGAAGTTGATTATTTAATAACCGATTCCAACTTAGATTCAAATGTCAAAAACAGGATTTCCGAAAGCACCAAAATCATTTTTGCGGATCAATAAAAGCACTTTAATTCCATATATATAAGAGATATTATCTGTTTTTATTTTGGAATATATAAAAATATCCTGAACAAGTTGCAGAGCCAGAAAGCCTTGTAACTGTCAGGATATTTTTGTTGGGTGCTGTCAGCTCTAAAAAGCGTTATTTACCGACAGCCCCGTTATTCCACTCTGTTACATTGTCTATCGCCATATGTATCATTTTTTCAAAAGACGCTCTAAAATGCTCATCATCCTCTGCTGTTCGTTTTCGTGGTCCTTTTAAATGATTCTTTCCGGATGCCCTTCGTGCTTTCTTGTTCAGATGCCGCTCCATAAGCATCTGGTCAATATTTTCATTGGTATACCATTTTCCAGATTGATGAATCGCATACGCGCCCTTTCCAAGTGCCATTGCAGCCACCCCATAATCCTGTGATACGACAATATCGCCTTTATGGCAAATGCCGATCAATTTATAATCCACTGCATCTGCTCCAGCTCCAACTACAATCACCTCACTGTAGTCAGAAAATAACACATGGTTTGTATCACACAACAACGTCACCGGAACATTGTGCTCTCTTGCAACTTTTTCAATAATACCTACTACCGGACAGGCATCTGCATCAACAAAAACTCTCATACTATTTTCTCCATACCTGGCTTAATTCCTTGGATTACAATGGATGCCCAAGTTTCTTTTTCTCTCCGAGATAAACCAAATATTCCTATCGTATCATGATTTCCTTCTATCCATAGTTCCATATTTCATATCCCTGTCTTCTAGCCGAATCATATACCGGCATCATGTTCTTTTCTAGAATGTTATAAAATACTTCTCTGGTATTACTTTTACGGTACAATTCCTGACCAGCCCAGATAGAGTGCAGATTATCCCGATAACATGCTTCAAATCGTTTGTGAAGTTCTGGTCTTTCATTTATCATTTCATACATCAGATACTGGTTTTCAGCAAAAACTTCAAAAAATGGATTCCACTTAGGTAATCGGTTACTTTTTGACGAATTCAAGGAAGAATCCATCGGCATCAGATTCCACAACTCATCATTCATTACAAAAGACCATGGAATGAAATGGTCTACATCATACTGCTTTTCTTTTACCGGCTGTCCTGTGAAAACATCCCTTATTTCCTGTACTTTCATAATTCCCTTCCACAACTTCCGTACATTTGACAGTTTTCGCATTTTTTCATCCATTGGAGCAAGCTTATATATCAGTCCAGGTACTTCAGGATTATTATTTTGAAGCCATTTCACTTTTTCATATTGGATCCAGCCAAGGATATTGACTGTATTATCCTGAATCATTGCTACCCAGTCTGGATGAAAATGCACCTCTTTTTTCAATTTGCTGCTTTCGCCCAATACATATGGCAAAGGAGTTACCAATTCATTTATCTTTTGAATGTACGCTGTAATGCGTTTGACGCTTCCCCAGTCCGGTACTTCATTACTCCTTGTAAAAAAGCCTGCCAGTGCTCTATATGGCACCATATTGGTCAGCTGTTCTTTTGCTTTCTTTAAATCTGTCTGATGTTTCCAAATGGCATTCTTTATTTCGATCTTAGATGCATTTGCCGGAAGATCACTGAGTTCTGTCAGCTGTAGAATTGCCCTTTCCAGACCATCCCGTACCAATCCATCTGCCTGTATCCCACTAAGATGAATATGAAATTCACGTACAGAATACCAGGCATTGGCAATCATTTCATCAATGATTTCTTCAAGCGTTGTCTCATTTTTTCCTTCAGAAATAATATGTACAACGGCTTCCAGCCAGTAAAATTTGTAGCTGTAAGAAGGATCCTTCATCATTTGAGAGAAGCCTTCGATATCCAGTTTATTATAATATTTTGCTTCAATATTCAGCAAATGTCCTCCTTGCGAAGCAATATATTCAGCCACCTTTCGTCACCTCTTCCTTCTCTCACATCTCCGGTAATCCACATCTTTTCTATCTGTAGTCCAGAAATCTGTCTTGCAAACTCCTCAAACATCTCTTCTGTAAAATCCGTAAAATATCGACCATTTTTTTCACCTTCAAAAGTGCCGTACTTGAATGATGTATAAATAATTCCATTCCTTTTTAATGCTTGATGCATTTTATGAAATATATCTGGTAATTCTTCTCTGGATAGATGAAGAATGGAGGCACATGCCCAGATTCCATCATATTGGTTTCGGTCATCAAGTTCTTCAAACAGCATCTGTTTTACTTGGATGCCTGTGTAATCAGTTGCCATTTTACAAATCACCTCTGATCCATCTGTTGCGGTTACATGATAGCCATGATTTAGAAAATACCTCGTATCACGTCCGGATCCACAACCAAAATCCAGAATAGAAGCATCCGGAGAGAGATGCTTTGTGAATATTTGCTGTACTTCCGAAAAATCTACATTCTTTGTAGTTTCAGAAAAAACAGCAGCATTACTATTATAATAATTTAGTGTTATAGCATCACTCATATTCATACTCTCCCTTTCCGACTTTATTATCCGATCAATAATTACCCACTCAGAATCAGCTTTACTGCATCATATTCGCTGACCATTTTTTCCAACATAATTTGTGCCAGTCGGTACAATTTAAATTTCTGATTTATTCCCTTCGGTATGATGCATTTCTCCCTTCTGTCAACAATATTTTAAGTATATCACTAAGTCCCACTCCTTTAAAGCTACACTTCCAAGTCCGGCATCCGAGCAGAAGATAAACTCACTACAGTTAAAATCTTTTAGAATTTTTTTCTCCAGAGGTTTTAGCGTTGTCTGTTCGTTTTGATTCCCTGAGAAAATATCAAATGCAAGTGGAATGCCATCAGCATCCATAAACAGTCCCATGGTAACAATCGGATTTGGACGGTTTTCTTTGCTTTTTCCATATCACTTCAAACCGCTTTCTTCCTCAATTTCAAAATAATAATTCGTGCAGTCATAGTAAAAGATCTTCTGATTTCTTGGATGAATAAAGTTCGAGTTTTTATACAGTTCACTTTGGATAAAATCTGATTTAATTAAAATGCATTTTATTTATATTAATTGTTGCGTTTTAATTGTTTCTATTATATTTTCAAAACAACTATAGTAATATCCCATCTTTGACAGTTGAAGAGTAAAAAACGGTTGCAAAGCCAGTAAAATCAAGGCTTGTAGCCGTTTTTTATCTCGTAGCGATATGTGCTTTTATGCTATATTTTTTTGCCTATTCAGTATTCCATACTTCTTAATACTGTCCTGAAGCTCCTGCATCCGGTTGTCGAGTATTACCTTAAACGGATGATTGTTGAATGGCACTAATCTCTCCATTTCAATTTCAACAACCTTTTCATCCTGTTCTCTAAGATCTGTTTTCTTCAATTTTACGATTTCTCAATTTTTCAAACTTGAAGTTATCACTCTGTCAGTCGATTCTCCTCGCCCCAGACACAGAGCTGATCCAGCACCTTCATCAGCAACTTTCCACGCTCAGACAAGGAGTACTCCACCTTCGGTGGAATCTGCGGATACTCGGTACGGACGATCAGTCTATCTGCTTCCAGTTCCTTGAGATTCATGCTGAGGGTCTTGTCGGAAATGGTTTTCAGATACCGTTTCAGCTCATTGAACCGCACGGTTTCAAACTCCATCAGGCAGTAAAGAATGACCATCTTGTGTTTGCCGGAGATCAGCGACAACGTGTGGGCGAAGCATTCCGAGATGGCTTAAAGCTGAAAAAGTAAGGTATGCAGAAAAGGAGCTTTCGCATAAGCGAAGGCTCCTTCTTAAAAT
>UMHJ01049196.1_pt1 | contig 38865 bp, 34 predicted proteins | sample 1965511 | NCBI WGS metagenome assembly UMHJ01 (sample SAMEA4836096, study PRJEB28245) | human gut metagenome | biome: gut microbiome; material: fecal sample | place: Denmark | collected 2008
TGTTGGGTTGCGGGAGCATCGGTTTGGTTGGGGGATGCGCTGCCGCCGATGTCGATAACGGGATCATCCGTTTTTTTGCATGCTAATAACCCCAATGCAAAAATACAGGCAAGCAGAACAGCAACAATTTTACCTAATTTCATAAAACTAAGCCTCATAATATTGTATTTCGCGGCACTCTGAAAGTGCGGTATGCATACCCGCAACTGCCGCTTCTGTTGAAGAATTCTACCATATTGGTGCGGGCTTGTCAATTGCAAGTGCGTTTCGGCCGAGAAAATCCGAATCCGGTTGCTTTTTTGCCGCAAAATCAAATATCCCGAAACACCGAAATCCGATAAAAAAGATATCAGCCCTGCGCAATGATGCCTGCAATACCGGAGTCAAGCATTTCGGTCAGTTCCGCGCCCGATTCGCTCACAACATAATAAACATAGCAGCCGTTACGTTTAATCTGAGTGCTTTTAATCTTGTCATACTGCTCAATGCTGTAGCTTTGAGCGAGCTGAGCCTGTGCCTGAATTCGTGCCTTGAAGATTCGTTCAAGCGTTTTGGCATAGGTTTCATCAACGGCTTTGAATATTGCGGCTTCATCCGCCGATGACGAGGGGTTTTCTGCGATATAAAACACGGAGTCCTCAACCTTGTCCGTTTCGATTCCGAAAACGGGAAAGTAATCTTCGGTTGGAACGGCAGTCAGAGCCGCCATTTTGCCTGTGCTGCTGATTTCATCAAAAAGCTGCTGCAAGGTCTTCGCACTGCTGTTTCCGGTGCATCCGAAACAGATGCAGAATGCGAGCAGAAGTGATGCTGCGCCGATAAAAAGTATAATGCGTTCGGCTGTTTCGGAATGCTTTTTTGTTTTTTGATTCATTGTATTGCTGCCTATGTCCTTTCCTTGCTCAATCCAAAGTATTGAGCGATGATAATAACGGTTAAGCCGACATTATTTAATGACGCAGCGTCACGCACCGCTGTTTGATACAGTGATGCGCGCAGGCTTATCTTCCGTGCAGGTTTTCTGTGCGGTATCGGAAGTGCTGCCGAAATGCTCCGTGCTCCTTGAGTATCCGCGAACTATCGCATAACATGCACTGCTGCAAACTATGATATGTTCCTGCATGTCGATTCCGACTTCGTTGAGCAGAAGCCTGAGGCGCCGCGTATTTTCAATATCAAGTGCGGAGGGCTTCGGATCGCCGGACGGATGATTGTGCGCAATGATTATTGCATTCGATTTTTGTGCGAGTGCGATCTCAACAATTCGCCTTAACGAAAACGGCGTTTCGGAGCTGTTTCCCCGTCCCACAATTTCGCTGTAAGTTACGGCGGATTTTGCGTTGAGACAAACCGCAAGGCAAACCTCCTCGCGTTCTTCCGCAATCAATGCACTGCAAAAATCCATTGCATCATCGGTATTTTTCAATTGTTTCCCGGCTGCGTCGGCAATTTTTGCGCGAAAATTGATATCACCGACCAATTTAATCAAAATGGCCGTGCTTTGCGAAACCCCTTCTTCCGCAAGTTCGGAAAAGCTTGCTTCAAGCACTCCGCGGAGTGAACCGAAGCGGTTGACCAGACGATGTGCAAGCGGATTTACATCCCGCCGGGGAATGGCATAAAACAGCAGAAGTTCAAGCAGCTGATGATCCCTGAGAGCATCGCTTCCGTTGCTTTTGATATAGCTTTCACGCAGTCGCTTTCGGTGTCCCTCGTGAATATTGCTGCATGTTTTATCGCTCAAAACTGTTTCTCCGTATGCACTGTCAAATTGTTTACTTTATGCTGCCGAAAGCGCGGCGGTTAATCCTGCTGCGCAGCAAGTCGAACGTATTCGCGCGCCAGAAGGCGCACACGTTCGTAATCTTCACTTTTTATTGCAGCTGCATTAAAAATCCCCGTGCTGATGCCGTATGCGCACGCACCCGCCTTTTTAAAGAGCAAAAGGTTTTCGGGTGTAACTCCGCCGACAGCCGCAACAGGAATATGTCTGAGAGGTGCTTTGATCGCTTTGAAGTATTCCACTCCGAGTGCACCGGCGGGGAACAGCTTCACAATATCCGCGCCTGCCGCATGAGCTGCCGTGATTTCCGTCGGCGTCATTGCGCCCGGAATCGAAATCAGCCCGCGCCGCTTTGTTTCCTTGATTATATAGCAGTCACTGTTCGGCGAAACAATATATTTCGCTCCCGCCTGTGCTGCAATGCTGAGCTGTTCAAGCGTCAGCACCGTGCCTGCGCCGACAGCCAGTACAGTGCCGAATCTGCGAACAAGTTTATCCAATGCTTCGCCCGCAATTTCGGGTGCAAGATTTTGTTCGAATGTAATTTCAACGGCTTTGATTCCGCCGCGTGCAGCCGCATCAACGGCGCGAAGCAGAGTGTCGCCGTAATTGCCGCGGGATATTGCAATGATGCCGTTTTCAAGTATTTTTTCAAGCGTGTTGTGTGATTCGATTTTTGCCATTGCTGCAACCTCTTTTATCATATGGGCAGATACGCCCGAATTTAACAAAAAGTTATTTATAACGGAACGTGATTGAAACGGTGTCACACAAGCCCGGCATATCCGTTTTGACGCAAGCCTTCGTAAACGACGATTGCCACGGAGTTTGAAAGGTTGAGTGAACGCAGACCTTTTCGCATGGGAATGCGAATTGCATCCGAGCTGCGCCTTGAGAGCAGTTCCTGCCCGAGTCCCGCCGTTTCCTTTCCGAAAACAAGAAAATCGCCGGGCAGGAATTGCGCTTCGGCAAAACTTGCTTCCGCATGGGTGGAAAGCAGATGGAACCGTGCATCGGGATGAGCCGCTTCAAGTTCTTCAAAGCTGTCATAATAGTAAATCTCAAGCTCGTTCCAGTAGTCCAAACCGGCGCGCTTCAAATACCTGTCATCAACGGAAAAACCGAGGGGACGAACAAGGTGCAGCCTGCATCCGGTAACGGCACAGGTTCGGGATATATTGCCGGTGTTTTGCGGTATTTCCGGCTGAACCAAAACAATGTTAAACATACTCGTTAATCAGGCGATTTGTGTAAATCCCTGCAAAACATAGCGAAACTTTTTGAAAAGGAGCCGAGAAAAAAACGAGCAAGCATTTTTGGCGGGAACCTCCTTTAGGCGGTGTTTCGTTGATTTAATTAAAACCTTCTCGGTCGGTGCGGTCGCTCCCGCGCGGCACCGAAGATGCGGAACGGGAGCGGCGGCCGATGCGGGAAACGGTCCGAATAAGCAAATACGGAACGCTTCCCTAAAACAGTCCGAAATAAGCGGAATCGGCTTAAAAACCGCAGAAACGGAAAACAGTTATGACCTCAGAACCGCATCAAGACGGAATTTGAGAGCCTTCAAAATGGTATTCACTGCACGGTTGATGTCTTCATCAGTAAGCGTGCGTTCATCGGAACGGAGTTCGAAGCTGAATGCCATGCTCTTCTTGCCTTCGGGGATGCCCTTGTCGCCCGCTTCTTTGGGATAGTAGACATCGAATACCTTTGCGTTTTCAACAATAACCTGTGTCTTGGCTGTGTTGATGATGTCAATGACAGTCTGTGCTTCAATGTTCCTGTCAACAACAACCGCAATATCACGCGGCACGATCGGGAATTTGGGCAAAGGTCTGTATTTGCGTGAATTGTTTGTGTGCGCCGCAAGCTTGTTGAAATCGATTTCGGCAAGGTATGCGTTGCAGCTCAGGCCGAAATTCTTTTCAACGCGGGGGTGAGTGCAGCCCATTTCACCGATGACTTCGCCGTCAATTGAAACAACGGCTTTCTGGCCGGGGTGCAGATACGCTCCGCCTCCGCGCTCAAACCTTGCGTTCTCAATGCCGAGTATTTCGAACAGCTTTTCAATTATACCTTTAAGCGTGAAAAAGTTTTCGGCATTGCGGACATTTCCTGCACCGCCGTATGCGATAATGCCGAGCATCTTGCGTTCCTCGGGCAGATCGGGGTTGTTGAAGTGAACATTGCCGATTTCGAAGAACCTGCCGTGACCGCTCTTTTTGTTGCAGTTTGTGCGCATCGTGCGGAGCAGGCCGCCGATGAGCGTTGTGCGCATAAGGCTTTGATCCTCGCCGAAGGGGTTTTGCAGGCGAACGGTGTTGCGCTTTTCGTCGTTCTCCGGAATAAGCAGCAGATCATATTCCTGCGGAGAGGTGAAATTGTAATTATAAAGCTCCATGAAGCCCATTGCAGCCATTGTATCCTTCACCCTGTCTTCAATTATGACGGAGCGGGAAAGCCTGCCTTGGAAGGAGTCGCCGTGCATAAGCGTAGGCTCAATGTTATCGTAGCCGTAAAGCCGCCCGATTTCTTCCGCAATATCCCAGTCGGTTTCGATTCCGTCTTCAATATCCGTGCGGAAGTGAGGAACCTTGATACGCAGCTTGTTTTCACAAACCTCAGCGGGAATGCTGATGGTCGAAAGCAGCTCCGCCATGGATTCTCCGCTGAGTTTCGTGTTAAGAATACGGTTAATATGACAAACATCCGCATTCACGACTTTTTCGGAAATATCCGCATTGCAAACGTCGATCATGCTGCCGATGACCCTGCCGGCTCCGAGAATGTCAACAAGCTCAATCGCGCGGTTGACCGCAAGTTCCGCATTCACGGCTTCAACGCCCTTTGTGAACCTTGCGGAGGAGTCGGTTGAATGATGCAGCTTCTGCGTTGTGCGGCGAATGTTTGCTGCGTTGAACACCGCACTTTCGAACAGCGTGACCTTTGTATTCACGGTGATTTCGGAATTCAGCCCGCCCATGACGCCTGCGATGCCGACGCCCTTATGCGGGTCGGCAATGAGCAGCATATCCGGTGTTACGGCGCGTTGTTTGCCGTCAAGCGTTGTTACAACCTCGCCCTCAACGGCATTGCGAACAACAATATGCGCATCTTCAATGCAGGCAAGGTCGAATGCATGCATCGGATGACCGTATTCGAGCAGAACATAATTTGTAATATCAACAATATTGTTGATCGGACGGATCCCCGAAAGCTTCAGACGCAGCTGCATCCATTTCGGTGAGGGCTCGATTTTCAAATCGGTCACAACCCTTGCGCAATAGCGCGGGCAAAGGTTGGGATTGAGCACGGTGACCTTTGCATAATCCGCCGCACTGCCGCTGCCGGCAACGGGTTTGATGACAGGTTCGTGGAATTTCTGACCGAGAGCACTCGCAGACTCGCGGCAGAGGCCGATAATGCTTTGGCAATCGGGGCGGTTGGGCGTGAGTTCAATATCGAAAATGACATCGTCAAGCCCGAGTGCTTCCTGAATGCGCATACCGTTTGTGTATTTTGTGCCGTCGTTCAGAATCAGAACGCTGTCCGCACCCGCGCCCTCGTATTCAACATCGTTGATGCCGAGTTCCGCACCGCCGCAGAACATTCCGCTGCTCAGCACACCGCGCATCTTTGTGGGCTTTATTTCCGTGCCGTCCGCAAGAATCGCACCGTCCAGCGCAACGGGAACCTGACAGCCTTCGTACACATTAGCCGCATTGGTAACGATAACAAGTTCGTTTTCCGCGCCGATATCGATATTGCAAACGCGCAGCCTTTCCGCATTCGGGTGCTGCTCAATATGCGTTATTGTGCAGACAACAACATTGCTGACCTTCATTTCGGGAATGATATCCGCAACCTCGAATCCGCGCAGGAGCATTTTTGAAGCAAACTCTTTGTGTGTTACGTTATAGTCAACATAATCTTTCAGCCATTTAAGCGGTAGTTTCATTATTTTGCCCTCCTTAATTACAGCTGCCTGAGGAAACGCGCATCGCCTTCGTAAAGCAGGCGAATGTCGCTGATGCCGTATTTCAGGCACGCAACGCGGTCAACTCCGACGCCGAATGCAAGCGCGGACCATTCGTTGGGATCGAGTCCGCAGTTTTGAAGTTCATGCGGGTTTGTGATGCCGCAGCCCATAATCTCCATCCAGCCCGTGCCCTTGCAGGAGCTGCATCCTTTTCCGCCGCAGATCGTGCAGGAAATATCAACCTCGGCAGAAGGCTCCGTGAACGGGAAATAACTCGGGCGGAGGCGTGAGCGGACGTTCTCGCCGAAAACGGCCTTAACAAAAGTGTCGATAGTGCCTTTCAAATCGGCAAATGTCAGGTTTTTGTCAACAACAAGCCCTTCAATCTGCATGAAAACAGGGCTGTGGCTTGCATCGGGCTCGTCAACGCGGAAAACTCTTCCCGGAATAACAAGGCGGAACGGGGGCTCAAGCGTCATAAGCGCGCGCGCTTCGCAGGGGGATGTGTGCGTGCGCAGCAGAACCCTGTCGTTGATGTAGAAGGTATCCTGCATATCCCTTGCGGGGTGATCCGGCGGAAGGTTCAGCTTTGTGAAGTTAAAATCGTCATATTCGATTTCGGGCCCTTCAAAGGTTGTGAAGCCCAATCCAACAAGCGCATCGCGGATTTCGCGATATACCTTGGTAAGCGGGTTGAGTTTGCCGGACGGCAGCTCGATAACGCCCGGAAGGGTAACGTCAACGGTTTCGTCTTCAATGCGCTTTTGCTCTGCAAATGCATCAAGCATTGCTTTTCGTGCTTCAAGTGCTTCGGCAATGGACTGTTTAACATCATTGGCCGCTTTGCCGAGCTGCGCGCGCCTTTCGGCAGAGAGTTTGCCCATTGTGCGCAGAATAGCCGTCAATGCGCCGTTTCTGCCCAAAACGGAGGTGTTCAGTTCGGACAGCTCTTCTTCGCTTTTGATGTTCTCAAGCCGCTTAAGCGCGTCCTCACGGATTTTTGCAAGTTCGTCAAGCATTTTGTTTTTCTCCTTTATTCTTCAAATCAAAGAAATTTGTTCCGCAAAATAAATCAAGCGCATCCGTCCCTGAGGGACGAGTGCGCTTTTCTCGTGGTACCACCCTGTTTCACAGCCCGAAACGTGCCGAATGCATCCGCGAAATTGCGTTCACAAACAGCAACAGTCCAAGGTTGCCTCAAGAAGACTTTATCGGGTCTGACGCGGCAGCGACTACACATATGCCCCGATCCAAACCCGATTTTGTCCGTGAATGAACCCGAAAAGTACCGACAGACATAGCACAAATCTCAGATTTGGAAGGCAAAACTTCACCGCTGCGGCTCCGGAGCGAACTTTATGAGCTTTTAATTGCAGCTCGCTCCCAGCAAATGCGAACCTCTCTTGGGCAACCGCCGCTCTTTTCTCCATCAAAGCCAAATTTAATTTGATGAAGATTTTAACACTTATTTTTGGCAATGTCAACCCAAATTAACAATATAAAATGCAAACATAAACAAGTAAAGAAAATATATATAACTTTTTTAAAAATAATGCTTGACAACCGCTTCCGTGCGTGGTATCATAGCTCTTGCATTGTGGAGCGAGAGTTCCAAAGGCAATGACCATCGCGGGGTGGAGCAGTCGGTAGCTCGTCGGGCTCATAATCCGAAGGTCGGGGGTTCAAGTCCCTCCCCCGCAACCATTTCAATTGCGGTCGTGCATCAGCCCCTCCGCACGAATACGGCGGCATAGCTCAGCTGGCTAGAGCATTCGGTTCATACCCGGAGTGTCATCTGTTCGAATCAGATTGCCGCTACCAAACAAAGGAAGCATTCATTCGATTGCTTCCTTTTGTTTTGCAAAATGAATTCCGTTGCTCTTTCAGCAAAAAAATGCAAAGGGTGAAAAAATGAACGAAAGAAAAAGCAGCAGCGCAAAGAGAATGAATAAGGTATGCATTCTGTCAGCAATTGAACAATTTGTAAAGAAAAATACCGTAATGGTTATTGCGCTTTCGGCTGCGGTCATAACCATGTTTTTTGTGCCTCCGGATAAGCTTTATTCGGGGTATTTCGATTTCAAAACTCTGACATGCCTGTTCTGCGTGCTTGCGGTTGTGTGTGCGCTGAAGAACATTAACTTTTTTTACATGCTGGCACGCAAAATAGTTCGGCTTTTTAAAAACGCCCGCATGAGCGTGCTTGCCCTTGTGTACATAACTTTTATCGGTTCCATGCTGATAGCAAACGACATGGCTTTGCTGACGTTTTTGCCGCTGGGATTTTTTGTGCTCACAACAACGCACAAAGAAAAATACATGGCATTCACTTTCATAATGCAGAATATAGCCGCAAACCTCGGCGGAATGCTGACTCCGTTCGGAAATCCGCAGAACCTGTATCTTTACACAAAGTTTGAAATCCCGAACCTTGAGTTTATGCGTATCATGGCACCGCCTTTCGTTTTTTCGGTCGCTCTTATCACGTTTTGCTGTCTGGTATTTGTAAAGCCGGAACCGCTGGAGCTGAGCGATGAAAAGTTTCGGCTTCCGCCGGTGCGTCTTGCGGTTTACCTTGCGCTTTTTGCGTTGGCAATTGCGATAGTTTTCAGAGGAATTCCGTATTGGATAGGCTTGGTTATAATACCGGCTGTTTTGCTTGCGGCAGACCGAAAGGCACTGCTCGCAGTTGATTGGCCGCTGCTGCTGACATTTGTATTCTTCTTTATTTTTGCGGGAAATATGAGCAGAATAGGCATCGTTCGGCAGTTTCTGTCGGGGCTTTTGGAGCGGAACACGCTTGTGTTCAGTGTTCTTTCGTGCCAGTTCATAAGCAATGTTCCGTCCGCAATTCTGCTTTCACAGTTCACGGAAAACTATGCGGATCTGCTTGTCGGAGTAAATATCGGCGGCGTCGGCACACTCATCGCATCGCTTGCAAGCCTCATCACTTTCCGTGAATATGTAAAGCATAATCCCGGAAAATCAGGAGCATATGTAAAAGAGTTTTCCCTGTTTAATTTTTCCTTTCTCATATTGCTGACGGGGTTCATGCTTCTGCTTAAAACCGCCGCGCAGCACGGCTCTTAAAAAAGTCGCTTAAATGTCACAAAAACAAACAGCCCTTTCCGATGTCGATGCATTCGGAAGGGCTGTTTATGCATACTTTGCGTACTGTACAGTTGATTGGAACAATACGGTGAATGTCTGGATACTCACCCCGCACCGTTTCGCCGCAAACTCACGGCCGCGGGCGGATTCCGTCGCCTATTTGCGATGAAACGATCGCATGAAGGTCTATGATGAACCAATCTCCGATAATTATTTTGCTCTTTTCAACAAAGCCGGAACGGTGTCCGATTCGAACATAGTACCAGTCCCCGATTTCAAACCAAACGCGGATCTGTGCACCTTCACTGAGTGACACGATTTCGGCTGCATATTGAGAAGGGGAGGTACGAAGGGCGGCCGCTTCGGTTGTTTTTGCCTCGCAGACTCTTTGCTGCGCAGCAATGGGCGACGGGAAAAGCTTAACATCGATATAATCGCCGCGAACATAGCCGAGTTTGCCGTCCGCAATGCAGCAAATCCAACCGTTAACGGCATTGATAACATCAACATGCGTGCCCGTGTTGAACTTGCCCAAACTTGTGAATGATGCGGAGGGACCGGAACGAAGGTTGACATTGGTCGTGTTGAACTCGCCGTATGCTTTGATATTAAGGCTGTATGCAAAAGGACGCTCGGGATTCAGCTCGCAAACATCGGTAAGCTTCATTTTCCCATAGTAAAATTTAAGCACCTGCTGATACGTCTGACCCTCACGCGCCCGCGCCTGAGCACCGTATTGCGACATTCCGAGGCCATGCCCGTAGCGGCAGAAATAGATGTTGTAACCGGTGCTCGTCGGTTCTCCCCAGTACATCTTATAATTTTTTGTAAAAACACCTTCAGCTTTCAACCTGTCGGCTGAAAACCCGAAGGAAACTTCCTGCTCGCCGCTGCCGGTGCCAACAAGAATACGCACATCAACATTCGCCATGTTGCGTTCGCAGTTTTCGAATTTCGGTGTGTTCACATCCGTTTCAAGAATTGAAATGAGCCGAACGGAAGAGCCGACAATTTTTTTCGCCTCCCTGCAAAGGAGGGCGTTAAATGCTTCGTTGTCGGATATTTCTCCGTATGTAATTTCAAGATTCTGCCTGCAGGCAGGATTGGCTTCATAAAAGTCAATGTCATCAAGACGGATTTCATACAGCGGGTCAAGCGAATCATATCCGAAAAGGTGTGACGGCAAAGCGGTCTCTCCGCCGTTTGTTGCGCCGTAAAACGCAAGCGGGATTTCGTTATCGACAGACAGAATGACGCCCGTTGTTTCAACGCAGGCACGCATACATTTTTCGTAGCCGGGTTTATAGCCGCGATAACCCTGATAGTTAAACGAATCGGTTATATCATAATCATCACCGGGCATGGTAAAGCCGAATGCATAGGTTCTTGAGGCGACCGCCTGGCATTTGAGTGATTCGATGGGGCAGGACTCGCTCATTTCGTAAGGCACGATGCCATAGAGATAATGCGCCGTCGGAATATTGTTGATGACTCGGAGCGTTCCGTCATCATTGATGCGGAAAACAAGGTTGCCCAAGTATTTCCTTTTGTTTGCGTTTCCGCTGCAAAAGAGCTGGAGCCAACCGGCGGATTCGTTGTAATTCACGCGCATGAGCGTTATTTCGGAACCCCGATAAACGGTCGAACCGCCCGAGCTGAGCGTAATTTTACCGTCTTCAACGGTGACGGCAGCTGTGCGGGGGGAGCTTTCGCTGCCGACAACAGCACGCATATTTTCCGCAACATAATATGCGCCGCAAAGCTCAAGGCGAACACTTGCCGTTTCTCCGACGGACAGCTTGACATTTATAAACGAAAAATCAGAATTTACACTTCTTCGCACATCGCGCTTCAGTTTCGGAACACCGTCGGCAGTCATAGGAATGCCGTTGGCATCCATAGGAATGCCGCTCGAGAATGCTTGTTCATCGTTCGAACGGAGATTATCGGCTGCTCTGCCGGTTTGGGTTTTGGCAAAGTCCGCCGTAAAGCTCGCGGCTGTCGATGCTGCCGCAGGCAGTGCCGCGCCGAGTGCGATCGCGGCAAAAAGAAGCACGGCGATCGACGATGAAATAAACCTTTGCAGTCGTATTTTGTTGTTATTCATTAAAACTTATCCTCCTTTTTCGTTCAAGAATTGTGCGAACGGCCTCCGAAGCAAGAGCAAGCCCGAACGCTCCGGGAACAAAGGGTACGCTTGCGGGTGCGTTCAGCTTCATATCCGGATCCGGAACGGGAATGACGGGTGTTTTCGGCTCTTCAACGGAATAAACAACTTTGAGTTTTTTTATACCGCGCTTGCGCAATTCTCTGCGCATAACGCGGGAAAGCGGGTCGATGCTTGTTTCAAAGATATCCGCAATGCGAATTTTGTCCGGCTCAAGTCTGTTGCCCGCACCCATGCTGGAAAGAATCGGAATGCCGCGCCGTGACGCTGCCTCAATGAGTGCGATCTTTGCCGTGACATTATCCACGGCGTCGATGATTATATCGGCGTCTGCGGGAATCAGCTCTTCTGCATTTTCACGCGTCACAAAACAGTCAAATGCTTCGGTGATGCAGTCCGAAACATCCGCAATATGAAGACTCATCGCTTCAACTTTTTTCATGCCTACGGTGGATTTTTTTGCACAAATCTGCCTGTTCAGATTGCTCGGCTTGACCTTGGCCGAGTCAAAAATTGCAATTCGGCCGAGGCCGCAGCGAACTAATGCATCAACGCAGTGCCCGCCGACTCCGCCGACTCCGAAAACCGCCGCCTTGGATTCGAGCAGGATGTTTTCTGCATCCTCACCAAGCAGCATTGCCGTTCTGTAAAAAGTTTCTCTCATTCCGAACCCGTATCTCCGAATACCTTTGCATCTCGACTGTTCAGCCGCTTTGGGTTTTTTAGGGCAAATGCACGAGCATTGCCCGCCTGTTAAGCAACATTATATCAAATCGGCACGAATACTGCAAGCTTTTGGCAATGCAGGCGTGTTTTGAAAAAAAGCAGCTTTACCTGTCGCCTCGTTTTATGGTATCATTCTTTCAAAGGATTAAAATTTTGAACAGAAGGAAGGGAAAACATGGCGGCAAGAATAGTGCATCACGCGGCAGCGGAACGGTTATTGAAATGCGTTGAATTTAAAAACCCCGACAGATTTCGCTTTGGCATAATAATGCCCGACTCGGCAGGATGGTCTTCGGAAGAGAGCAAAAAGGCGCATTTTTTGAAGTTAATCTGCGGCGGCACAAAAAAGACCTACGATTTAACAGCATTCCGCAGCAGATTCGGACGGAAGGTGATGACAGATGACCTTTATTTGGGCTATTACCTGCATCTTGTTCAGGACCTGCTTTTTCGCGGCTTTATTTACGGGAAATATAATTGGGATCCGCACACCGACGGAAACATAGACAGGCTTCACGATGATTATCGAAAAGCAAATACATACCTGTCAAAAAGACATGGTTTGACTTTCAATATTGTTTTGCTGGAGAATTTGAACGCAGAAGAGCTGAGTCATATTGCGGAATTTAAACCGCGGGAGTTCCTTGCGGAAATGTATTCGGATTATAAACAAAACTCCGGAGATTTAACGAAGGCGTCCCCCGCATTCTTTTTTACGGGCGAAATGGCGGATGAATTCATTGAAATTGCAGTTGACGGCTGCTTAAATGAGCTGAATGCTCTTCAAAAAGGCGTTTCCGCGATTAATGAAACTTTGCTTGCATTTGCATGGTAACATATCGAAAAATGATTATTTTAAAAATGTTGAATACATGCAGCGGCAAAGGCAGATGCTGAACAAAAAAGAACGGAGAAAAAACTGTGGAAGATACGGTGTTTGAAAAAATTTATAAAGTAGTTCGCAAAATTCCGCGAGGCAAAGTTGCAACCTACGGGCAGATCGCTGCTCTTGCGGGCAATCCGCGCTGGGCACGTGTTGTAGGCTATGCCCTGCATGTAAATCCGGACCCCTCCGAAATTCCATGCTATCGCGTTGTGAACAGGCAGGGCAAAGCTTCTGCCGCATTTGCTTTCGGCGGTGAAAACATGCAGATTCAGCTGCTTTCCGCAGACGGGGTTGAGTTTGTTGACGGGCATGTGAACATGGAAAAATATCTCTGGCGGCCGGACGGGGACGAAAAATAAACCGAAACCGAAGTCTGCGTGCCCGTGAACCGAACGCAGCAGGTGTTCACGGCACACCTTATATTCATACCGTGCCTCCCTTCTGCATAAACCGTTAACGGGAAATCCAAAAACGGGCGCAAAACGCGAAAGGAAGGCAAACATGGAATACAGACGCAGACGAAAGAACACAAGGCGCAGGCGCGGGGGATATCAGGCATATTCCGCAGCCGGCGGACGCGGAGAGAGCGGGGGAGGCTTCGGGTTGCTGATACTCCTGCTGCTGATGGGCGGTATTATTTATGTTTTATTTGCAACTTCGGTCGGCTCATGGCTTACGGAAAACGTTTTCGGCAGAAAACACGGCGGGAATACGCTCGCAACCACCGAACCCGCGGGGGCAACACCGAGCCTGAGTTTTTCAAACCCGCAAACGCAAAAAATGCATTTTTCGGGGCTGGACATGTATGCGCTGCGGCTCGGCAGTTTTGAATCCGATGCCGAAGCAAGTGCACTCAGTGCCTCCGTGCGTGCACTCGGAGCGGCAGGCTGCATTATCGACAACGGGGACGGAAGCGTTTCGGTTTTTGCCTCGGCATACACAACGGAAGCGGGTGCCGAAAGCGTTCGAAAACGCCTTGTTGAACAGGGGTACAAGGCGGAAATCGTGCCCTTTGCATGCGAACCCGTCGAAATTGAGGTCACGGCAGAAGCGGAGCGCTTGGACGGAATTGCGGAAGCGGTCGGGTTTTCGTTCGGAATAATTAATGATTTAAACAACGAAGTGATAAATTACGACACAGCCGAACGCGGCATTGAATACGGAAAGGCCATCGGGAGCGAATTGCTTGAAAACATCCGAAGCCTGCGTTCCGCATTGAACGGCGTGCACGACGGCAGAGGTGTCATGGATGCGTTGGATGAGTACTATATGCAGCTCACCGCGCTTGTAACAGCCTTCAATTCGGCAGAAACGCAAAATCGCGTTGAACTGAGTGGATTGCTGAAAAATTTGCAGATAGGCGCAATTGAAGCCTATATGAATATGCTTAATGCAGTTGCAGACATGTAAAAAAAGCATAAAACACTCCCCCCGCGGTACGCTGCGGGGGGAGATTTAAATCGTTGATGTATACCTGCAATCGTGTATAATATAACTGAAGTTTTCCCTTGCGAAACCTGTGGATTTATAGTAAAATTCAAATATTTATTAGGGAAATGCGGTGCGGATCTGCTGCAAGCCCAAAAAGGTTTTGATTTGCAAGCTTTTTTTGAAAAATCGGCACTTTTGCTGCGCACAACCCGAAAACACGGAGGGCGTTCGGCATGAAACTTTTGGAGGAGCGCATTGCGCGCGAGGGAAAGGTTCTTCCCGGCAATGTTGTAAAGGTTGACGGATTTTTGAACCACCGCGTTGACGCTGCTTTTTTGGGCAAGCTGGCGGATGAATTCATTGCTCATTTTGACATAAACGGACTGACGGCGGTTATGACTGTCGAAGCGTCCGGCATTCCGCTTGCAACGGTTTGCGCCGAAAAAATGGGTGTGCCGATGATATTTGCAAAAAAAGCAAAGAGCGACAATATTGAAGGCGGACTTTTCAAAAGCGAAATCATGAGTTATACTTACAAAAAGAAAGTTACACTCATTGTTTCCGCAGAGTGGCTGCATCCGGGAGACAGAATCCTGATCATCGATGATTTTATGGCGCGCGGCGAAGCCATGCGCGGGCTTGTTGCGATCATTGAACAGGCCGGTGCGGAACTTGTCGGCATCGGTATTGCGGTTGAAAAAGGCTTCCAGGGCGGCGGCGATGCGCTGCGCGCAAGAGGTATTGATTTATATTCGCTTGCAATAATCGAAGAGGCAACGCCCGACGGAATCCGTTTCCGTGAACAGTAAATTTGCGGAAACAACATCTTGTTTACAACAAAATGGTTTATATAAGGAATACTATATGGAGAGAATTGTAATCATCAATTTCGGAGCGCAGTATAACCAGCTCATTGCACGCAGAGTGCGTGAAGCAGGGGTTTACAGCGAGCTCCTGCCGCCGGATTCCCCGATCGAAAAGATCAAGGGCGACGGTCTGTGCGGTATTATTCTGTCCGGCGGGCCGGACAGTGCATATCTTGAAGGCGCACGAACCTGCTCCGACGAGCTGTTCAATCTCGGCGTGCCCGTGCTTGGCATTTGCTACGGAATGCAGCTTATGTGCCAAAAACTCGGCGGCAAAGTCGGCCCCGCTCCGACGCGTGAATACGGCAAAACACCCATGCATTTCAAACGCAGCCCACTGTTTAAGGACATGCCCGATTCAATAACATGGATGAGCCATAACGACTCCTGCCTTGTTTGCCCTCCCGGTTTTGAAATTATTGCAAGCAGCGATAATTGTGAAATCTGCGCGTTCGCAAACGAAGAGCGCAGGCTGTACGGCGTTCAGTTCCACCCCGAGGTTAACCACACCGAATACTGCAAGCAGTTTTTCCATAATTTCGTGTATGAGATCTGCGGCTGCAAGGGCGGCTGGTCAATGGCAAACCTTGCAAATCAGCTCATTGAAGAAGTGCGCGCAAAGGTCGGAAACGGCAGAGTGGTTGCGGGCCTTTCGGGCGGCGTTGATTCTTCCGTTGCCGCAACCCTTGTGCATAAGGCGATCGGCGACAGGCTGACCTGCATATTCGTTGATCACGGCCTTCTTCGCTTGAACGAGGCGGAGGAAGTAATGGGCTTCTATCGCAACGAAATCGGCCTGAATGTTATCGAAGTCAATGCAAAAGATCGCTTCCTTTCAAAACTTGCAGGCGTTACGGAACCCGAGCGCAAGCGCAAGATAATCGGCGAAGAATTCATTCGCGTTTTCGAAGATGAAGCAAAGAAAATTGGCGCGGACTACCTGCTTCAGGGCACGATTTATCCCGATGTTATCGAAAGCGGCGCAGGCGGAGCATCCGTGATTAAAAGCCATCATAATGTCGGCGGCCTGCCCGAAGATATTGCATTCAAAGGCCTTATAGAACCGCTCCGCATCCTCTTCAAGGATGAGGTTCGCCTCCTCGGCGAAAGTTTGAACATGCCCGCTCCCCTTGTATGGAGGCAGCCCTTCCCGGGTCCCGGGCTTGCGATCCGCATCCTCGGCGACATTACCGACGAAAAGCTCGACATCCTGAGAAGGTCCGACTTTATCCTCCGCGATGAAATTGCGAAAGCAGGTCTTGACCGTTCGATTTGGCAATATTTCACGGTATTTACGGGAATACGCTCAGTCGGTGTTATGGGCGATCAGCGCACCTATGACTACGCAATCGGCGTTCGCGCGGTAACTTCGACCGATGCAATGACGGTCGAGTTTGCAGAGCTCCCCTATGACCTGCTCCGCACAATCAGCAACAGAATTATTGCCGAAACGCCCCACGTTAACCGCGTAATGTTCGATATTACGGATAAACCCCCGGGAACGATTGAGTGGGAATGATTGCATCCCGGAAAAAGCCCAGTCATACCAAGGCTTTTTCGCCATGAGTGTCCGCTGTGGCAACAAAATGGCAACATTATTTGAATTATTGCGATAACAAAAAGCGCTATCTGATTTGAAGCCAAGTCAGATAGCGCTTTTTTTCTATTGTTTTTAATCAGCCTTCAGCCGGTCCTTGAACGCCTCCACCATTGCATCGCTAAGCTGCTGGGACGGCACTTTCACATAGCCGGAGGCTTCGTCATATTTCGGGTAGTTATAACGCCACTTGTCGTAGTCCTCCCGGTTGATTTCTCCTCTACTATACTTTTCCGCTTGCTGTGCCCAAGCAACAAGCATTTCGGAAAGCTCAGCGGCGTCCTTCCCCTTCCGGGGATCAACACGCAGGGAAACGCCGTTTTCGCCGGTTTCCACCGTCAGGCCGTAGCGATCCTCTAAGGTGAACAGTGTATGCATTAGGCCAAGGTAGCTGTCGATGTCCGGAACGGACAGTGCCAGCGGCGAGACACCCAGCACATCGGCAAGGTTCTCCGTCAGCTCTGCCTTAGGCGTTCTGCTGCCGGATTCATACTGCGCCATACGGATGTCGGCGGTCTTTTCCGGGAAGCCGACCACCTGCCCCAAGTATTTTTGTGTCATTCCCCGCAGATTACGGAAAAAACGAATTCTCTCACCGATTGCCATAGCACAACACTCCTTTATGTATTGTGCAATTAGTATAGCATATAAATTTAAGCTGTGTCAATATAGCAAAAGCAAAAAAGTTAAATATTTTCTCGCAAGCCTCTTGACAATAGCAAATTCGTTTAGTATAATGGCTATAGCAAATAGCGTTAAGTTATTTGTAGACAACAGAATATCCGTCGTGCGTCACGGTAATGGCGTACCCGCTCGGGCAAATCGGAATGCGGCCAGAAAGTTCTCCGACACTAAACAAGAGAACTATAACCAAACGAAAGGGGTGATGAAATGGAAAACACAAGCTTTATGAGAGTGGAGGAAGTAGCACAGGAATTGGGCGTTTCCAAATCCTACGCCTACAAGATCGTCCAGAGGTTAAATGCCGAACTGAAAGAAAAAGGCATGTTGACCATCTCAGGGCGAGTGAACAGAAAGTATTTTATGGAGCGCACCTGCTACGGTGCAGAGAGAAAGGAGTAATCACATTGGCAGTTTATAAGGAACCGAAAACCAACACTTGGCGGGTCATTTATCGGTACACAGATTGGAACGGAGAACGGAAGCAATCCCAGAAGCGTGGCTTTCAGACAAAACGAGAGGCACAAAGCTGGGAGAGGGAGCAGCTTAACAAATTGGGTTCCGATTTGGATATGACCTTCCGAAGCTTTGTGGAGCATTATGAGGAAGATCGGCGCAGCCGCATCAAGGACAGCACGTGGGAGAGCAAGGAGCACATCATCCGCACCAAGCTGCTCCCCTACTTTGGAAAGCTCAAAATGAGCAGCATCACCCCGCAGCAAATTGTTCGGTGGCAGAATGAGCTAATCAACTATCGTGACAAGGATGGGGCTCCCTACTCACCGGTGTATCTCAAAAGCATCCAGAACCAGATTAGCGCCATTTTCAATCACGCCGTCAGGTACTACAACCTGAAGGAAAATCCCTGCAAGAAAGCCGGAAGTATGGGCAAGAAGAAAAATCGGGAAATGGCTTTCTGGACCAAGGATGAGTATCTGCAATTCATTGATGCAATGATGGACAAGCCGCTGTCGTTTTATGCTTTTGAGATGCTTTACTGGTGCGGCATCCGTGAGGGTGAACTGCTAGCGCTGACCCCGGCAGATTTTGACTTTGATAAACGCACAGTCACGATCAACAAGACATTTCAGCACACCGGCGGGAAAGACATCATCACGCCGCCCAAAACGGAAAAGAGCAATCGCACAATTACGATGCCACGCTTTCTGGCAGATGAGATGCAGGAGTATTTGAAGATGCAGTATGACATTGGCATAGATGACCGGATGTTCCCAGTCACAAAAAGCTATCTGTATCGGGAAATGCAGCGTGGCTGTAAGGAAACCGGCGTAAAACGCATCCGAATCCACGATTTACGACACAGTCACATCAGCCTTTTGATTGACCAAGGTTTTTCTGCGGTTGCTATTGCCGACCGGGTAGGCCACGAGAGTATTGATATTACCTACAACTATGCACATCTGTTTCCTTCTAAGCAGGCAGAAATGGCGGATAAGCTGGATATGGAAAGGGGTATTTAAGATGTCATTGAAGAACAGGGACGAGCATAATCGCTGGCGCAGCAAAACGGTTGCTTTTCGGGTATCGCCGGAGGAAGATGCCCAAATCGAACGCTATGTGCAGCTCTCCGGGCTGACCAAGCAGGACTATATCACCCGGCGGCTCACCCACAAGGATGTAGTGGTGCAGGGCAATCCCAGAGTTTTCAAGGCGCTACGAAACCAGCTTACGGAAGTGCTTTTGGAATTGCAAAGAATTGAGAGCGGCAGCGTAGTCAATGATGAGCTGCTTGACCTAATTGAAATGATCGCCGACATTCTCGGCGGAATGAAGGAGGAATTTGAATGACCAACGAAAAAGAAATGACCACCCCTATTGTATCTGTTGGCGCAGATACGGAGCAGTCATCCCAAAACCTTACTGACAATAGTTTAACCGATTTTGATTCAGATTTCAAGGGGGCTGACGATGATTTCTACCGGGAAATGCAAAGAAGGATGGCCCTGGATTATCTGGAAGCGGTATCGATGACCACCCTCTATGATACGGACTTTGAGGGGCAGGAGCCGCTGATCGACGGCCTGCTGTACCGAGGCGCCTACTTACTGGCCGGTTCCCCGAAAGTGGGAAAAAGCTTCCTGATGGCCCAGCTTGCCTATCAGGTCAGCACCGGCCTGTCCTTGTGGGGCTACAAGGTGCGGAAAACGGGCGTTCTTTACTTTGCGCTGGAAGATAACTATGCCCGCTTACAGCGGAGACTATTCCGAATGTTCGGAGCTGAAGCGGCGGAAAATCTGTATTTTGCCACCCACTGTAAAACAGCCAACAGCGGTCTGGAGGATCAGATTCGCAGCTTTATGCGGGAGCATCCCAACACCGGTCTGATTATCATCGACACCCTGAAACGGGTGCGTGAGGTTGGCGGCGCAGAATACAGCTACAGCAGCGACTACGACATTGTGTCCCGGCTGAAAGCCGTTGCCGACAGCTACAAGGTGACGATGGTAATCGTTCACCATACCCGCAAGTTGGAGGCAGATGACAAATTCGATATGATTGCCGGGACCAACGGCCTGCTGGGTGCAGCGGATGGCGGTTTTGTTCTCAGCAAGGAGAAGCGCACCTCCAATGCGGCGGTACTGGATGTCACCGGCAGAGATCAGGAGGACCAGCGGCTGCACCTGACTAAGAACCCCGAAACGCTGGTATGGGAGCTGGCAAGCGTTGAAACAGAGCTTTGGCAGGAGCCGCCGGACCCGTTTCTGGACAGCATTGCGGAATTTCTTTCTTCGGCTGGTGGTCAGTGGGAAGGCACTGCTTCTGAGCTGTGCGGTCTGTTGCATCTGGACTGCAAGCCCAATGTGCTTTCTCTGCGGCTGAGCGTCGGCTCGATGCGGCTGCTGCGAGATCACGATATTCACTACAAGGCAAGCCGCAATCACGGTGGACGCAAAATCTCCCTGTGGAGAGAGATGGACAGCGTGTCAAAGGGTGACGACCGTGACGGTCTTTTGGTGGGTGCTGGCGAGGTCTAAAACATCGTCACCACCGTCACGGTTTGTCACGCTTTGAAGTTTCGGCAAGCCGTGCGGCTGCCCTTTTCAAAGGGCATTGAGCACTGGGGAGCAGCCCGCAGGCTGCCGGGGCAAAGTCCCGGTACAGGGTTGGTGCTCGATGCACCGGCTCTGTACCATTCCCCTCGGGAGAGCGCAATAGCATCTTTTGATGGCCGCAGGCTGTCAAAAGTGCTTTTGCGTTACTCTTGACAAGAGTAACAGAACCCCCGGCGTCGTCCTCGCAAGCGCCATATCATTCGCCCTCCCGCCAGCGGCAGGGCTCATTCCTTCTGCTGCTCGTCCTCTCGGGAAAAAGTCTCGCTGCGCTACCAACTTTTTCCCGATTTTGATTCTTGAAAGGAAGTGAGATTTTATGAAGAGAACGATCAGTGCCGAGGTCGGTAAAGGCTCTGTCAACCATAACAGCCGCAAATTTCAGGCAGAGAATGTGGACGGAAGCCGCACACACCTGAACATTGACTACTGCAACGAGCGCATCCAGACCGTATACCACCAGCTTTTCGATGAGGCTCTGAAACGGTATAACGAGAAGCAAGCCCGTGCAGACAGGCGCATTCCAAACTACTATGAAAAAATCCGTTCCGGCAATCAGGAGAAGCCCTTTCACGAGATCATCCTGCAAATTGGAAATAAGGACGATATGAGCGCCACCGGCGAGTATGCAGAGCTGGCAAGGCAAATTCTGGACGAATATTATCAGGGCTTTCAGGCACGGAATCCAAATCTGCGGGTGTTCTCGGCGCACCTCCATATGGACGAGGCCACGCCCCATCTGCACATCGACTTTGTGCAGTTTACACAGGATAGTAACTATGAGACGTACCACGCCCCATCTGCACATCGACTTTGTGCCATTCACCACTGGGAGCAAGCGTGGACTTGATACCCGTGTATCGCTGAAACAGGCGCTGGCGGCGCAGGGCTTCAAGGGCGGCACTCATGGTGCAACGGAATGGGCACAGTGGGTACAGTCCGAAAAGGAGCAGCTTGCTGCCGTGATGGAGCGGTATGACATTCAGTGGGAGCAGAAAGGGACGCACGACAAGCATCTCTCTGTTCTGGATTACAAGAAGCAGGAACGGGAAAAAGAGATTGCGGCGTTGGACAGCACCCTGGCCGAAAAGCAGGACGAGCTGGAAACGGTGCAGAATCGAATTGACAACTTCAATCAGGGGGCACATTCCATTGAGCGGTTGGAGCAGCGGATTGAGTCGGATGCAGAGTTTCAGCTCCCCGATCCACCCACCCTGATGACCGCCAAGACCTATAAGCAGCGGTTTGTTGACCCACTCATTAAGAAATTGAAAGAGGTTATCCGAGAGGTGTTCTATCACTATTATCAGGCGCTGGACAGCTATCATCGGCTGAACAACACCAACGGGCAGCTTTACCGGGAAAACGAGCATCTGACCGCAACCAATGACCGGCTCAAAGGAGAAAATGATGCCCTGCGTTCAGAGTTGAAGGATTTCCGTTTTCTGCGGAAAGTCCTTGGTAGTCAGCAGATCGATAGTCTGATTGCGCAGGCAAAAGATATGGAACAGCAGCGAAAGCAAACCCAGCGCACAAGACGCAGAAATACAAATTTTGAAAGGTAGGAACAGACAATGGCAAAGACAATTTTTGAAGAAATGGGCGGTACTTACACGCAGGTCGGAGATTATCTTCTCCCTGATCTGAAACTGCCCGAAGAAGAACAGCAGCCCATCGGCGTGTGGGGACAGCGCCACTGGCGTTACCTAAAGGAGCATCGCCGGGCAACCTATGCGACGCTTCTTACCAGTGGCAAACTGAACAGCTACCTTGCCGGCATTGACCGTCAGGCAGAGGAAATGTTTCTTCGGCTGGTAAAACAGCTGGCCGAAGCGGAAGGCATCACAGAAACGCTAAAAGCCGCCGATCCGATGGATTGGGTCGGCAGGATGAATAGCATACGAGGCAGAGCTATGGAAATTGTAAATAGCGAACTGATTTACACAGCATAAGCGTAACGGCGGCAGGGAAAATCCCTGCCGCCACAGCAATCAGCCATTCCCATAATAAGACTGCCTTATCAAAGCGATAGGCGAGAGAGTATCTGCAGAATTGCCACCGAATAGGAAGAACTTGCAATTATCATCTTGAAAAGCGAGCATAGCTATGCTATACTATTTTTAAAATCAGTGAACGCAGAATTTTTATCAGCGATTTTTGAACTGCGAGAACTACTATTGGAGTTGATAGGTATGGCGGTTAGCTATAAGAAGCTTTGGAAGCTGCTAATTGATAAAGATATGAAAAAGAAAGACCTGTGCGCTGCAGCAGGTATTAGTCACGCTTCGATGGCAAAGTTAGGAAAAAGCGAAAATGTCACTACAGATGTGTTGGTAAAAAGCTGCACCGCATTACAGTGTGATATTGGTGATATTATGGAATTAACCCAAGATCCCATTAAATGAAAGGAGGCGAGTACATTGGCAGAACAAGCAGCTAAAAAAATAGTGTCTGCTCAAGCCAAGCCAATTTTGAAATGGGCAGGCGGCAAAACACAGATGTTGGGTGATCTTTTGCCGAAAGTCCCGACCTCCTTTGGCCGATATATTGAGCCGTTTTTTGGCGGCGGAGCAATGTTCTTTGCACTGCAGCCGGAAAATGCAGTCATTGCAGACAGCAATCCCGAACTAATCAATATGTACCGAGAAGTTGCTGATCATGTGGAAGATGTAATTCAGTGTCTCAAACAGTACGAAAACACTTCCGAGATGTTTTATGCCGTCCGTAGTCAAGAGTGGACAACGCTTCCAAAAGCCGAGGCTGCTGCAAGAACAATCTTTTTGAACAGGACTTGCTTTAATGGGTTGTATCGTGTCAATAAGCAGGGACAGTTTAATGTTCCCTATGGAAAATATAAAAACCCAAAGATTTGCGATGAGGACGGACTGAGAGCAGCGTCTGTAGCACTGCAAAAGGTAGATATTCTGTGCGGCGACTATCTTCTGGTTTTAGAGCATTATGCCCAGCCCGGAGACTTTATTTTCCTTGACCCTCCATATTTGCCGGTCTCTGAATACGCTGATTTTAAGAGGTATACTAAAGAACAGTTTTACGAAGAAGATCATATTGAGCTTTCGAAAATGATTATGGCATTACATGAACGTGGATGCTATGTCATCCTAACAAACTCTAATCACCCATTGGTACATGAGCTATACGCTCCGTTCAATATTGATGTCATTCAGACGAAACGTCACATTTCCTGCAACGGAAGCACACGTAAAGGTGAGGATGTCATTGTCACTATTCCTCCGAAGCAGCGTACTTTAATAAAGTTGCTTCCTCAGCCGCTTCCTGAACAAGTGTCAGCTTATCCACCGACTCGTTTTATGGGCTCAAAGAGCAAGTTATTGTCCGAAATATGGTCTGTTGCCTCGCAATTTAAGGTGAATACCGTTGTCGATCTTTTCTCCGGTTCCGGAATTGTTGGCTATATGTTCAAAGCGCAGGGTAAGTCTGTAGTCAGCAATGATTATATGGCTATGTCTGCAACATTTACCAAGGCAATGATAGAAAACAATTCTGTTACCTTGCCGTTGGATAAAGCCAAGGGATTGCTTATTGAACATAGGGAGTCCGATCACTTTGTGGCATCGACTTTCAAAGGTCTTTATTACACAGATGAAGAAAACGACTTGATTGACACGCTTCGCACTAATATTGCAGATATCAAAGATCAATACAAACACGCAATCGCTATGACGGCATTGATTCGTGCCTGCATAAAGAAGCGTCCCCGTGGTATCTTTACCTACACAGGACAGCGATACAATGACGGACGCAAGGATTTACAAAAAACGCTTGCTCAGCAATTCCTGGAGGCTGTTGAAGCTGTCAATAAGGCTGTATTTGATAACGGTCAAATCAATCGTTCCAAGCAGGGGGATGCTATGGATTTGAGGGTGGAACAGGTGGATTTAGTTTACATTGACCCTCCGTACTATTCTCCCCTATCCGATAATGAATACGTTCGGAGATACCATTTTGTTGAGGGCCTTGCCCGCGATTGGAAGGGGGTCGAAATTCAGCAACATACGCAAACAAAGAAGTTTAAATCGTATCCTACGCCTTTTGCTACCCGCAAAGGTGCGGCAGATGCGTTTGATCATCTTTTCAAAAAATTTGCAAACAGTATACTGATTGTTTCCTATTCTTCTAACAGCTTACCTACGCAAGATGAAATGGTAGCGATCATGGCCAAATATAAGCAGCATGTAGAAGTCATCCCTGTAGACTACAAGTATTCGTTTGGAAATCAGAGTGATGCCAAAACACATAGAAATTCTGTACAGGAATACCTTTTCGTTGGGTATTGATTGGAGGATGCGGTATGAGCGAACAAATTAAAATATGGCTGGGAGGGAATACTGGCCTGCGTAATCCTAATCGAATCCAAGAAGGATTCTCTGTGTATGCTAGCTCTGCCTTTGTAGGACATCTCCATGGGCGTGAAAACGAGCTTGGTTTTATGAATTTGCTCGATGAGAAAGGGATTATTCAGAACGAAGTTGGCAAGGATAGCTCTGGTAGTCACGCCCGTAAATGGCGGTTGATGTTTGCTAAAAACGGATTGATTTATCCACAGATTCAGAAAAAAGATGGCCGGCAAGAGGATCTCGGCGCATTGGATGACATTACACCCTTTGGAAGATCATTTCTAAAAGCAGATACATACCCGGCCGTACAGGAATGCTTCCTCCGAGCAATGAGCGTAGAACAGTTCCCAATGTCGGATGGCACACACTACTTCTCCCCATTACGGTGGTTGCTGGCAATTATGCTGGAACTCGAGAAGCGCACGGGCACCTCCGAACTGAGCAGAATTGAATTTGCTCTGTGGGGACAAACAACCAATCCCAGCTATAAGCTGGAAGAAGTCGTTGATAACATCCTTGATCTGCGTCAGCGGAGATCTGCTTCCCAGGCTAAGCGTTCTTTCGACAAAAAGGAAATCGCTAAAAGAGGCGAAAACTACGACAAAAAAGCTGATAATTTCTTGGATTACGGCGATATGAATATGCGATACCTCCGCATTTCGGGTGTGCTCCAACGAAAAGGCAGAGGCCTTATAATCGTACCTACAAAACGCATACTTGCAGAAAAACTCGCTAAATCTACGGCCAGTTTGCAGTCCATTATGGAGCAGTATAAGTTGCTCTGTACCGGTGCACCGTTGCCCACAGACAATATGGATGTCGCAAAATCTTTGTTGGATGATTTGGTCAGGCAGATGAAAGAGCGTCATATTCTTTTTGACATTTCCGATCTGCCTTTGAATACTCCCACAGAAGTCAATATCGCGAGGCAAAGGCTCGAAAATATCCTTGCTCAGACGGATGAAATACAGTATGCCAGCGATCAGTGTAACCAGTGGGAAGAAATCAGAGATTATATGACGCTGCTAATTAAAGGTGGCGGCAAGATGGTCTACGACGAAGATAACGCTATTGAAGTACCCAAGGATGAGACCCCTGCGTATCTTGAATGGACACTTTGGCGTGCAGCACTGGCGATTGATCACATGGTCAATAAGCCTTATGAAGTCCGTGGGTTCAAATTGGATTCTGACTTCTTGCCGGTTTCCGCTGCAGGTGGAGGAAAAGGCGACTTGTACTGTGAGTTTAATGACTTTACCATCTTGACTGAAGTCACAATGTCCACATCTTCCCGCCAAGAGGCAATGGAGGGCGAACCTGTCAGGCGTCATGTTTCCGATGCTGTTCTAAAATACGACAAACCGGTCTATGGCATGTTTGTTGCTGTCCGCATTGACACAAACACCGCAGAGACTTTCAAACACGGTATTTGGTACGCAAAAGGCGATGTAAAGCAGCGACTTGACATTGTCCCTCTGACCTTGGTACAGTTCCAGAAATACTTCGTAGCAATGTTTGAGTCTAATAAGTCAGATCCTCAGAAACTCAGAGATTTGATTCTCCAATGCGAGTCCAGAAGAGATATACTGGAGGCCCCGGCTTGGAAAGAGTACATTGACACAACTGTTTCTGAAAAGGCAAATGAGATCGCAAGCGGAATTGTTGTACACAAGTCCGATGACGCACCCCTTGTGCCTGCCGGTGCCGTTGTGCGTCATGTAACTTTCGGTGAAGGACAAGTAGTTGCACTTGAAGCAAGTTTTCCCGAATGTCCTGCAAAAACGGTTGAAATACCGTATCTGCGGTCTTTACCAGATGCAATAAGTTTCTGTGCAGATGGAAGAACACTGTTGCATGATCGCTTTGGGGAGGGAACTGTACTTGCGTATACTGTGGTATTCCAAAATCAGATGTTGACTCTTTCTTATCCAGCAGCATTCAAGAATGGATGTTTAGCAATGGAGTAAGCGTCAAAGCAATAACAACATAAGAGAAATGGGGGATAAGTATGTTTGAATCAGGCTTACAATATGTTCGCGCAGACTTTCATTTACATACTTTGAAGGATAAAGAATTCACCTATTCTGGCGAGTCAACCTCATTTGTGGGTGATTATGTTTCTGCTCTAAAAAACGCGAGCATCAATGTCGGCATAATTACAAATCACAACAAATTCGACATAGAAGAATATAAAGCTATTCGTAAGGCTGCGAAAAAGCAAGACATATTTATTCTGCCGGGAGTAGAATTGACCGTTAAAGAAGGCGCAAACGGTATTCATACGCTAATTGTGTTTAATCCAGAGGAATGGCTTGAAAATGGAAACAATCATATCCAGACATTTCTGACGGCAGCATTTGCCACTATTTCCAATCCAGAAAATCGCAACACAAAAAGCATATTTGATCTAAAAAATGTATTTGATCAGTTAGACGCTTATGGACGGGATTATTTTATCGTATTTGCACATGTAGATCAAAATAGCGGCCTATTTAGTGAGTGTAGGGGTGGGTTGCTTGAATCTTTAGCAGGTTTTGCACCTTTTAGACATCGTGTTCTTGGGTTGCAAAAATCTAGAACACGTGACAATCTTGGTAAGTTTGAAAAATTCTGTGGGTATTTGCCGGCTCTGGTTGAGGGTTCCGATCCCAAATCCATCTCAGATATAGGAAAGGGAGACAGATGCACATATTTAAAAATCGGTGAATATTCCTATGCTGCAATTAAGTTTGCTTTACAAGATTATAGAGAGCGAGTTAGCGAAAGTGTTCCTAACAATAAACATGGGTTTATAGAATCAATCTCTTTCCAAGGTGGCAAGTTCGACGGTCAAACAATTATATTCTCTCGTGAGCTGAACACACTTATTGGCATAAGAGGTAGCGGAAAATCTTCTGTTTTAGAAGCTGTCCGATATGTTTTGGGACTCACAGCTCAAATGGACAAAGAATATAAAGAATCTCTCGTTAAAAATGTCTTTGGTTCCGGCGGAAAAGCAACATTAAATGTAATAGATAAACACGGCAAGCGATATTCTGTCAGCCGAATATTTGGGGAACGCATAAATGTTCTTGATGAGACCGGTAATGACTTAAATATTAATCCGATCAGCTTGTTCGATGGGGTGCAATATTTTGGTCAAAAAGATCTATCCAGCAGTGCGGATCATGAAAATGGTTTGTTGGAAAAATTGATTAGTGGCAGAATTGGTCAGCCCTCTAATTTGGATAGCTGTGTGAATGAATTGGTCAAAACAGTAGAACGTTTACTGGACGTGAGCAAGATTCCACAGCAAATGACCGAAGTTACAACACAGCAAACCGAACTTGAGCATAAACTTTCGATTTTCGAAGAAAAAGGTGTAGCAGACAAACTAAAAAAGCAAAGTGGATACGCTACCGACACCACAAAACTTGATGCGGTAAAAAATGGAATAGACGCTATTTTACGTGATATTCGTAATGCGTTTTCAAAGAACTCTGTTGCATCAAACGCTTTGGACGGATACAGTAGTGACTTTAATAAGGACATATTTGAAGATGTTTCCGCAGCATTGTCGCTAATAGACGTTCAGCTCACACAGATCGGTTCTTGCATTGCAGAAATTGAAAAACAACGAAGTGGTATAGAAGACATCATATCCCGTCTGAAAGAGCGAACTGATAGTTTAGCAGATGAATTCGCTGAGATTAAAAGAGAGATCAAAGACGAGACTTTGGATGTTGATAGTTTTGTCAAGATGACCGCTGAGTTGCAAAAAATCAAAGAAAAACTAAAGCAATTAAGCGAAGAAGCTTCCTCCAAATCAAAAATAGAAGCATCATTTACTAAGGCGACAAGAGAACGCAATGATGCTCTCTTAACAACCTATAACGCTTATAAGGCTGAAACCGAACGAATTAATCAAAATCAAACCGAGCTACGAATTGAAATCACATTCAAAGGAGATCGAGAAGGTTTCAAATCTCAACTGAAAAATGATTTCAAGGGAACAGGAATCTCAGATACCAAATATCAAGCTATTTGTGATGCCTTCACTGATTATACGGCGATCATAGAAGATTGGATTATTTGTGATGGTAACAAGCTGAAAAGCATCATAACATCCGGCGAATATGTAAAAATGGAAGATAAGCTTCGTAATCAATATGAAGAATTATTGAGCAGACAAGTTGAAAACAAAGTAGATATTTATTATCACGGAAAACTGTTGCGGCAACACTCAATCGGGCAGCGAGCATCAGCACTTATACTGTTTATATTGACACAAGATGATAATGATATTATCTTCATTGATCAACCGGAAGATGATCTCGATAATAAGGTGATCTATGATGAAGTCATTACCGCTATTGCACAGAAAAAACCTTATATGCAGTTTATATTTGCTACACATAACGCAAACATCCCTGTGCTTGGCGATTCCGAAAGAGTATTAGTTGTCGAGTTTCAAGAATCAAGAATTGATGTTGCCCAAGGTAATATTGACTTGGATTCTACGCATAAGCAGATTGTTGATATTATGGAGGGCGGCAAGGAAGCATTCGACAAGAGACAACTTATCTATACTTCTTGGCGTTAAGTTTCCGGTTCGCGTGGCAACACCATGGCAACAAAAAATCGGATAGCCGATGTGTATCCGATAATTCAAATAATGTAGATACTCTCTGCTAAATCACCAAATCAAACTTGTTTAAGATGATTTTGCAGAGGGCGAGTGGGAATAACCCAACGATTCCTGCGGGCTCTGTTGACACGGGTTCACTTATTAAAAGAATACACCGCCGCATCGGACAGTTTTGATGCGGCGGTTTTTGCTGTACAAGTGTTAAAACGTTTCAAAAGCTGTGCTGTCGTATAGAAAGTCACAACAAGCATTACTGACGGAGAAACTAAAAATGAAGAACGTGATTCATGTTTTCGGAGTTTCTGGTTCGGGCACAACAATGGCGCGACTTTGTCACAGCGCATTCGTGCGGGTTGCGACCAGTGTGCAAACAATTTACAGCAACCTGACGGAGCTTTGCCACAGCGCATTCGTGCGGGTTGCGACATCAAGCTCACCGTTGACGATGTGGACTGCTACCTTTGCCACAGCGCATTCGCGCGGGTTGCGACTTTAGTGTTTAACGGCTCAAGCTGGGTTCTCATCTTTGCCACAGCGCATTCGCGCGGGTTGCGACTTTCAACGTGTTCATGTTGCCGATAACGTTGATTCTTTGCCACAGCGCATTCGCGCGGGTTGCGACGCCAAGCAGTACGACCGTGCCGCAAGGATACTTCTTTGCCACAGCGCATTCGCGCGGGTTGCGACTTGAACGTGCTATAATTACAACTGTCAGACATGATCTTTGCCACAGCGCATTCGCGCGGGTTGCGACTGCGGAAAAGCAATGCAGCGCACTGCGAATTTGCTGCGAGAAGGTAGATAGCTTTTCAAGCGTGGGCGAATCAGGGCTTGCGCTGACTATTTTCCCTTTCTCTTTTGCTGCCAAAGCAACCTATGTTGCCATTAACGACAGCTTCGGACGGGCAATCGACCGATTTTTTGGTGCGAACCGCACCGGAATTAGTATTAGCTATGACTTCGCCGAACACCCATGCTTGTGATCGTTTTGGGAAGGGATCCCAAGCGATGAATCTCGGCATCATGCATGGTGACAAAATTCGGATAGTCTATCCGCAGTGCTTCTTTATCAAAAGAACAAGGCTGCGGTATCGTGTGTTGGAGCAGGAAAGCAGAATACAAATCGCGTTGAATCCGCTTTGTTTTGCTGCTGTCGGAGCCATCTGAAATCGGCATGTAATTCCACCGTTCGGAAAGACTCTTCTTTTCATAAGTGTCACTAAGGTGATTATATTGGCTTGCCTTAAGGCTGTACGTATCGACTTCAACGACTCCGGGCAGCCCAAGAGTTTCACATTTTCGTTTGAGTATACTGATGAACATAGCAGGCGCTTTGTTTGCAAGAGACTTGCCGAAACGCTTTTTCCGCTTGTATCTTCCGGTTTTTTCTGAAATTGAAGTTTCCTTTGCGCGGTGCGCCAAACCGGGCCAGTTCATTTTTTCAACAAAAAACCGATCACCGAGCGTCAACATATGGTTTGCAAGGCAAGTGTGCTGAAGCTTTCTGATTTCTGCCTGCCGATGCTGAATATAAGCAAGCTTTGACTGCAATTTCAGATACCGTTTGGACTTGTTGTGGGTCAGTTTCACTCCGCGCTTTATTGTGCCGTCCGGTTTGTAGTTGTCCGGATTCGTTGCGCGACGGCTGCGATCCAACTTGCGCTGAAGCTTCTTTTTTTGATGTTCGATATTGGTGACTCGGTCAGCAAGTTCAAGCAGAGCAACTTCTTTATCGGAAGCATATGCAACGGTCTGCGGACCGATATCAATTCCGACATCTCCATTGCCGACAGAGTGGATCGGCTTTCCTGTTCCCGCAGAATACTTAAGCGCAGGTTTTCCTTCAAGCGTTAACTGAGCATACCATCGCAGACGATTTTTTCCGGGTTTTTTGATGATACGGACGTATTTAACCCGCCTTGAAAGCATTTCACGCTCGTATTCGTTATCGGGGTCAATTTTCAGCGGAAGCAAAAGCTTTTTCTTTTTCCTTGTCCATTCAATATATTGACCGCGGAAAATTATTTCGCGTCCGCCGCTCTTGCCTTTTACAGAGTATCCTTTAAGTGAAGAAATATCCCCAAGACGTTTGAAATGAATCTCCTTTCCGCTCCCGCTCAGGTATTTATCGAATGCAGCCCAAAGCTGAACCGCAATGCAGTGAACGGCAACACTTGACCCGATAAGACCGTCAAAATGTTTATAAAAGAATTTGACATCGCTTTTGAAACCATATTCGCTAATGCCGTTTGCACTAATAAGCTTCTCTCTGCGTTTAAAAGCATCCTTGCATTCGGGCGAATCCTTTGTGTTGCTGCGGTAAGCGCTGCTGATTACGGATTGAATTTGCCGATATTCAACAGTGCGCTCGAGCTGACGAAGCTTTTTCAGCTCAAAATTAAGTAAAGAATTATAAATCCTACGCGCCGCTTCAAAGCGCTTCAAGAGGCAATCCTCCTGCCATTTTTCAACCCTAAGCGGCAGAGTCAGAACACAGGTGTCGGTATTATTATTATTATTTTTCGCCAACAGGATCACCTCTTTTCGTTTGATATTTGGTATTATACATCATTCTTACAAATAATGCAACCGCAAAAACGCTCGATTCCGGAGATAACTGTACGCTTTTATGTACAAACTTAGTATATAAAACTACTATTTGAAATCACACAACTTGATTTTCAGAATTTGACGCTGAACTGCACAGCTGCTTTTTTAGCTCAACCAACCGAGTGCTTCAAAACATCAAACCCGAATCCAATACCTTTGCACGGGAACCCCATCCTCGACAACTTCGTTTTCAAGCACGCCGCCGTTGCGGATGATGGATTTTGCCGAGCCGATATTGTTCCTGTCGCAGCACATCAAAACTCTGTTTATGCCGAGTTTTCTGCATTCCTGCAGCGCAAGTGAGATCATTGCCGTTGCATAACCTTTGCGGCGTTCACTCGGGCGGATACCGTCGCCGATATGGCCGCCTGTTTTCAGCAGCGTTTCATTCAGATAATGTCGAATATTGACAGCGCCGACAAAGATATTTCGGTCTTTGTCAAGGCAAAACAGCGTTGTGTCCGGAACGTATCCGTCCGCATTCCCTTCCTTTATTTCAAGGTTTTGAAGATAATAATCAAAATCGTGAAAATCATTGCGGAATATTGCATAGGGGGAATGATTTGTGCGGTTGTTTTCAATATCCGCTTTCCATTCGGTCAGCATTTCAAACAATTGTTCGCGGTATTGCGGCGTGAGCCGAACAAGTTCAATATTCACAATTAAAATTCCTCCTCATTCGGTGATAGATAGTTCAAGGGTGAAAGTCGATGTTTGCTTTTCGTATTAACAGTAAAATCGAAACCTCCGCCGAATATTATGATGTTCGACGGAGGCCTTTTGTTTGCGTTTGTTGATTTACACTGAGTGGATTTTATTCCTCGGTTTTGCAGCAGGTGCCGCATTTTGCGGAAGCGTTGTCGCCCGCGCAGCTGTCATCGCAGGTACAGTCATCGGTGCACTCGTCACAGCAGCAGTCGTCATCACAGCAGCAGTCGTCTTCTTCAAGCCTTGACTGAACGATCTGGATCAGTGCGTCCATATCCTCTTCGGCGGGGGAGACGAATTCTTCGGTGTCCTCTGCTTCATTAACAACAACCTGCATGATGTAGACGTTGGTTTCGCAGTCGCACTCCTCGTCTTCGCAGCCACATTCATCGTTGGTGTCGACGAGGACAGCGTACTCTTTGTCGTTATAATCGAAATAGTCGATAACGTCAAGCTCGAAATCGTTGCCGTCGTCATCGGTGAATACTACAAAATCTCTCTCTTCGTTCATGGTAATATCTCCTTTGGGCTTAATTTAATTGTACCCCATGCATTGTACCCCATTTCGGCGTTTATTGCAACCGGTTAAACGCATTTTTTTTCGAAAAAAAGGTCGAATCAGCGCGCGCCGGATAAAAAAGCGTATTCGAAGCAGAAAACAGCCTGTCTTTTGCCGCCGCAATGACGGGATATTGCTATTGAGTTGATTTGAAACATGTGCTATACTGTTTGCATACGGTTGGAATGCCGAACCTGTATCGTTCGGTTCGGGTTCAATCAGGCCGACAGCCGAAGCGGCGGTTCTTTAATTCAGCCTGCCGACAGAACAGGCGGCTCAGTCAGCGGCAGGGCGGCAGAAAGGTGATACGAATATGAAATTTAAAAAACAGATTCCGAACATGCTCTCGGTTTTTCGGTTGATTTTAATCGGGGTTTTTATCGCGCTGTTTAAAAACGAACGTTATCTTTGGAGCTTTTTTGTTTATATTTTCGCGTTCGGAACGGATATTCTGGACGGTTGGCTTGCGCGGCGCAACAATTGGATCACAAACGTCGGCAAAGTTCTCGATCCACTGGCGGACAAGCTGATGCTGATTGCCGTTCTTGCATGTTTCTGGTTCAAAGGGGTCATTCCGCTTTATATAATGCTGATAATCCTTGCTAAGGATGCGATAATGATAATTGTCGGCGGAATCCTTTATTCAAAACATGTTGTTGTTTATGCCGATTGGTTCGGAAAGATTGCAACGGGGCTGTTTGTCGGCGCAATAACGCTCACATTTCTGCAGCTTGAATTCGGCATATGTCCGTTTTATCTTTATGCATATTTTGCAGCCATAGCGGCAGCGTTGATCTCTTTCTTCCATTACGGGATAAATACCTTTATAAGAAACAGAAAGAAAAAATAATCGCCGAAAGGCACCGCATACCCGTTTGCGGCATATCAATGGAGCAAGGCTTTTCTTTGGAGGTATTGAAATGAAGAAATTTCTTGCTCTTTTTCTTGTTCTTTTGCTGCTTGTTCCGATTGCGGCGGCATGCGGCGGTTCGGGCGAACTGCGGCATATCACGCTGAACGAGGTCACTCGCTCCGTGTTCTATGCGCCGCTTTATATCGCGGTCAGCCGCGGTTATTTTGCGGAGGAGGGCATTGATCTTGAAATTGTGACCGGCGGGGGAAGCGACAAAAGCATGACCGCGCTTATATCGGGCGATGCGGATTTTGCATTGATGGGGCCGGAAACGGGTGTTTATGTTGTGAACGAGGGCAGCGCAAACCACCCGATGATTATCGGGCAGCTCACAAAGCGCGACGGTTCGTTCCTTCTTTCAAGGGAAAAAACGGATGATTTCTCGTGGGAGGATTTGCGCGGAAAATCCGTCATTGCGGGGCGTGCGGGCGGAATGCCGTATATGACTTTTATCTATGTTCTGCTGAAAAACGGATTGAAGCCCGGGGAGGATGTTGAGGTTATCAACAACATTCAGTTCAACCTGATGGGTGGAGCATTCGAAGGCGGCACGGGCGACTATGTTACGCTTTTTGAACCGACAGCAACGCTTTTTGAACGCAGCGGAAGCGGGCACATCGTTGCAAATGTCGGACTCGAATCGGGCGAGGTGCCGTACACAACTTTCATGACCATGCCGGATACAATCAAAAAGGAACCGAAACTCGTTGAATCCTTCATTCGCGCTGTTTATAAGGCTCAGCTTTGGCTTAAAGATGCGACCGATGCCGAAGCGGCGGAAGCGATGCTGGAATTTTTCCCCGATGCGGATGTTGAAACGCTGAAAATCGTTGCAAACAGTTATCGAAAGACGGATTCATGGATGGCTGACCCGATCATGACGGAGGAGGCATTCACACGTTTGCAGGATATTATTGACATCAACGGTGAATTGAAGGCGAGAGTTGAGTTCGGCGAACTCGTTGACAACTCGTTTGCCGAGGCCGTTGTGAAAGGAAAATAGGGGCAAACAAAGGCAAATGAAGGAAGCTGAGGCGAACGACACAGCAGTCAACTGAGTAAATAATTATGCGTAAACCCTGCCTGTATGCGTTAACGGCGGGGTTTGCGCATTGAATTCAGCACGGTGCCGAGGCCGAATGCGCAAAAACATACAGCTTTGAGCAATAACGAAACCGGGAGATAAACGAATGAGAGTGCTTGACATTGATCTTGATTTTTTCCTTGCGGACTGCTGCGAACCGGCACCGGCCGGCGCGCGGCCCGATGCTGCCGGGCATGAACCGTGGCAGGCGGAGAAAGTAAGGGAGTTTTTGGAAAAAAACTGCGGATTGGATACGAAAAGAAAAATTCCGGGAAGGGTTTTTGAAACGCATGACGGCGCGCTGCAATTCTGGCAGGAATTGATTGCGGCCGGGCAGCTTTCCGTGCCGTTTGAGGTTACGCATATCGATGCACACAGCGACCTCGGCATAGGCAGACCCGGACCCGGCTTTGTGCTGAATTCCGTGCTGCCCCTCAGCCCTGCGGAAAGAGCGGACATCAAACGCTACTATGAAATGAAGCAGCTCGACGAAGCAAATTATCTTTTGTTTGCACTTGCATTTCGGTGGATTTCACGCCTTGAAAATGTTCGAAACCCGAAGTCTCGTCCGGACATTCCGCAATTTGCATTCCGTTGTGAACAGGAAAATCAGCGCGGCTGCGGAGAATATGAATTCATTCGGCTTTCAAGCTTTGTTTCGAAACTTTTTGAAGCAAAAAACGGCATTGAACCGAGAGTGGACTTCAAAGTTTTTGATGACTATACCGAGTTTTCGGCATCGGCCGAATATGATTTTGCTTCGCTTGCCGTTTCGCCGCGCTATTCCCCTGCGGAAGCCGATGTGCTTGTGAACGTTATCAAAGAATATTTTGATTTGATTTAACGGATATAATATGTTTCAAACGGAGCGGACGGCATTCGGATATGCACGGATTTCCGCAATTTCGTTCCGAAAAAAACATGAGCAAACGGCGTGAACATGTGGTATAATATGATTGGCTGAATATACCGCTGTCAGTGAATTGAACACGACTTTGCGGCGGCGGAATTCGGCCGAACAAATCCCTCTGCGGGACAGAAAGGAACGGAAAAATAAATGAGCGTGTTTTCAAAAGAATACTGTGAAAAAATGCGTGTTCGCATCGATTGCGGCAATATGCTCGCCGAGGCTGTCGGCAAACACGGCATCACGGCGGAGGAAATATCGGAAATGATGCCGCGTGCAGAGGGTGCATTTGCGGGTGTTGAAAAAAAGCGCGGTGAAATGCGCTGGCGGCTTCTGCCCGAAACTCAGCTTGAAATCCTTCCCGCCGTTGAAGAGGCAGCGGAATTCGTCAGGTCAAAAGCGGATAATTTCGTGATTCTGGGCATCGGCGGAAGCGCACTGGGTCCGATTGCGGTGCATCGTGCGCTGAATCATCTCTATCATAACGATCTTCCTTCCGAAAAACGAAAATCTCCGCGCCTTTTTGTGGAAGACAATGTTGATCCCGAGCGCATGGCTGCATTGCTCGATGTGATTGATACTGACCGAACCGTGTTCAACGTTATCACAAAATCGGGCAGCACAAGCGAAACCATGGCGCAGCTGCTCATTATAACGCGAATGCTTATTGACCGTTACGGCGAAGAAGGGCTGCGTGATCACTTGATTGCAACAACCGACAAACAAAAGGGCAACCTGATAGGCATTTCAAAAAAATACAACCTGCGCACTTTTATTATTCCGGACGGAGTCGGGGGAAGATTTTCCGAACTCTGTCCTGTCGGGCTTGTTGCGGCTGCCGTCGGCGGAGCGGATGTTCGCGCGCTGCTTGCGGGCGCGGGATACATGGATGAGCTTTGCTCAAACGCCGATGTGAAAAGGAACCCCGGATTGATGCTTGCCCTGCTTGAAATCATTGCGGCGGAAAAGCACGGCGCAAACATCGGCGTGCTGATGCCCTATGCGGATTCGCTGAAATTCATGGCGGATTGGTATGCGCAGCTTTGGGCGGAATCGCTGGGCAAAAAGCTCGTGAAGGACGGAAAGGTTTTGCGATTCGGACAGACTCCGGTAAAATCTCTCGGCGTTACGGATCAGCATTCGCAGGTTCAGCTTTACACCGACGGACCTTTTGACAAAACAATAACTTTCATCTCTGTTGAAAAATACCGCAGTGATGTTGCTGTTCCGCATGTTTTTGACGACATTCCGGGGATTGCGTTTCTGTCCGGACACAGCTTGGGTGAGCTGATTTCCGCCGAATTCCGTGCAACCGAACACGCCGTAACCGTCAGCGGACATATGAACAAGAACATCATCATGCCCGAAGTCAACGAATTCACTCTCGGGCAGCTTATAATGCTGTTTGAAATGCAGACGGCATTCGCAGGGGAGCTGCTGGGCATCGATGCATTCGATCAGCCCGGAGTCGAGGAGGGAAAGAATGCAACTTATGCCCTGCTCGGAAAACCCGGATACGAAGCCAAACTCGACGAATTGAAAAATGCCGAAAAGGCAAAGAAAAAACTCATCGTTTGATGCGGCGGACAAAAAGTGCGGCACGGGGAAACAGCTCCCCGTATCGCACCGCAGATCTTGTAAACACATAAACACGAAAGGATTGCCGAAGCCACTTGCGGGCGCGGCGCGGCTTTTGAATGAGCCTTTTTGATAAGAAATACCTGAAAAGAATAGACTGGGTAACGGTCGGAATCGTGCTTGCGCTCGTTGTGTTCGGCACGATCGCACTTGCCTCCGTTCAGGCAAAGCCTTTTGACGGCACGGAACACGGCATTGCAGATTATATGGACAAGCTCAACATGGAATACCTGCAGAAGCATATAACAAACTTCCTTGTAGGACTTGCTGCAATGATAATATTTCTTGTTTTTGATTACAGCATATTCAAAACTTTTGCAATGTGGGCATACATCGGCATAATAGGCTTGCTGATGCTGCTTTTCATTTTCGGCAAGGTGCGCGGCGGTGCGCAGGGCTGGTTTGTTTTCGACACGCTTGAAAGGGCAATACAGCCGGGCGAGCTGAGCAAGATCGCATTGATCGTGATGCTTTCAAAATACGTCTCTGCCGCAATGGACAGGGACGGGCGATTGCTGAAATTCAAGGACGTTATGATTGCTCTCGGCATAACATTCGTTCCGTTCATGCTGATAGTTCTCCAACCTGATTACGGAACGGCGATTGTATTGCTTGTTATCATGGTTGTGACATTCTTCGTTGCGCAGATAAAGTGGATTTATATAATCTTTGCCGCTGTCGGAGCCGGGGTGGGGCTTCCGCTGATGTACTTTTTTGTTTTGACCCCGAAGCAGCGCGACAGAATCGATGTTTTTCTGAATCCGTCCGCCGCAAGCGACGATGCAAAGTACCATGTCGGACAGTCGCAGATGGCAATAGGTTCCGGACGGCTCACGGGCAAGGGCTTTTTCGGTGAGCAGACGCTGGCACAGCTTCGCTATGTTCCGGCAAGGCACACGGATTTCATATTCAGCGGCATAACGGAGGCGGTCGGATTCATCGGCAGTACGATACTGATTATTGTTTTCTTTGCACTGCTTTTCCGCTGGATGTATATTGCAATAAAAGCGCGGGATAATTTCGGCACCTGCCTTGTTACGGGTGTCAGCGCAATGCTTGCGGCACATATTTTCGAAAATATCGGCATGACGATGGGAATAATGCCCGTTACGGGAATTCCGCTGCCGTTTATAAGCTACGGCGGG
>UMHJ01012286.1_pt1 | contig 37815 bp, 36 predicted proteins | sample 1965511 | NCBI WGS metagenome assembly UMHJ01 (sample SAMEA4836096, study PRJEB28245) | human gut metagenome | biome: gut microbiome; material: fecal sample | place: Denmark | collected 2008
CTGCGGCGTGTCCCCTTTTGCACAGGCAAAAATATTTTCTATGATTTTTTCCAGTTCCAAATAGTACGGATGGGAGGCTGTAAGATGCATCTGTACCCGCATGCTTCCATTTACCAATGGTTTGATGCATTCATTTATAAATCGATCAGAATCAGAACCACCAAAAACTTCGGGACTAAAAACAAGTGTATCATAAACCTGACGGACTCCCACACAAGGATAGATGGAATGCATCACATTGGGCTGCGTAACGATGATGTCCCCTGCTGCGGAAGTAAATTTTTCCTCTCCACAGATAAATTCTGCCGCACCTTCCCGAATAAAATTGATTTCAAACTCACTGTGCCAGTGCATGGGGACATCGTGAAACTCATCGGGAATAGAACATTGATAATAGCTGAATGGTTTAATTTCCGAACTGTGTATACGATTTTCTCTGGAATTTCTGTTGTGCATGAAAACGCCTCCAAAAAGTAGGATTGTATCAAAATATCATAGTATAGCAATAGATTCACACGCTGTTTTATAGTATGATATCATACAGAAGGAATCATCAAAAGAAACTTTTGAAAGGAAGTGCTGTTATGATTAAAAAATATAGTTACGGAACCCCGTTTCCAACAGATGCTGTTGTTCTGGAGCTGGAATCCTCAAAGGAACCGCTGCCATTCTTTGAAACCGATGGAGCAGGAACATTCACCTATTCCCTTTCCGAAGAGGACATTGTTTACGGCTTAGGAGAACAGATTCGTGGCATCAACAAAAGAGGCTGGCAGTACATCAGCTGGAATTCTGACAATCCCAATCATCAAGAGGATACCCGTTCCCTGTATGGTGCCCATAACTTTATGATTATTTGCGGAGCCGTTCTCTTTGGCGTATTCTTTGACTACGCAGGAAAAATGGAATTTGACATTGGTTACACCAAGCGTACCGTTATGCAAATCAAAGCAGAAAAAAATGATCTCGCTGTCTATATCATCACCGGCAAAACAGAAAAAGAGATCGTCAAACAGTTCCGTACCTTAATCGGAAAGAGCTACATTCCGCCCTTCTGGGCATTTGGATACGGACAAAGTCGCTGGGGATACAAGACAGAACAGGATATTCGTACCGTTGCAGAACAATATCAAACTGCTGGCATTCCGCTTGACAGCATTTATCTGGATATTGATTATATGGAACGATACAAAGATTTTACAGTGGATCCGGAACGATTCCCGGACTTGAAAAACCTGGTACAGGATATGCAGAAGCAAGGCATTCACCTGGTTCCCATCATCGATGCCGGTGTAAAAATCGAAACAGGTTACGATGTTTACGAAGAAGGCGTGCAAAACAACTACTTCTGCAAGAATGCAGATGGAGAAGACTTCGTTGGTGCTGTCTGGCCGGGACGAGTTCATTTCCCGGATTTCCTACAGCCCGAAGCAAGAGACTGGTTCGGGAAAAAGTATGCTGTTCTGACTAATTTGGGAATCGAAGGCTTTTGGAATGATATGAATGAACCTGCCATCTTCTATACAGAAGACAGACTGGCAGACACTTGTGCAGAAATACAAAAGCTTGCCTCCAAAAATATGGGAACACAGGACTATTTTGCTTTCACTGGAATGGTTGCCGGCTTGAATGGAAACAAGGGCGACTATGACAAGTTCTATCACAATGTCAACGGTCAAATGATCCGGCACCGTGAAATTCATAACCTTTATGGCATGAATATGACACGCTCTGCCTTTGAAGCTTTACAAGAAATCTGCCCGGAAAAGCGTACCCTATTCTTCTCTCGTTCTTCCTATATCGGTGCCCATCGCTACGGCGGCATCTGGCAGGGGGATAACCGCTCTTGGTGGTCTCATATCCTCCAATCTATGCAGCAGCTTCCAGCACTGAATATGGCAGGATTCCTTTTTGTTGGCTCTGATACCGGCGGATTCGGCAGTGATACCACCGAAGATCTGATGCTCCGCTGGCTGCAATATGCTTTGTTTACACCACTTTTCCGCAATCACTCTGCGGATGGGACACGTGAGCAGGAGCTTTATCGCTTTGATAATGTTCAGGCAGCTGCCGAAATGATCAAAATTCGATATGCGCTCCTCCCCTACCTTTACAGTGAATTTTTAAAGGCAGCACTTCAGGATGAAATGATGTTTGAGCCGCTTGCTTTTGAATTCCCAGACGATTCCATGGCAAAACAAGTAGAAGATCAACTGCTTCTTGGCAAGGAATTGATGATTGCTCCTGTATACAAACAAAATGCACAGGGTCGATATGTTTATCTGCCGGAAGAAATGATGCTGGTTCGCATGCGCTCCTGTACATCCTATGAAACAACAATTCTCCCGAAGGGCCATCATTATATTGCTATTGCACTGGATGAATTGGTGTTCTTCATTCGAAAGCAAAAATCCATTCCACTTGCCAAGCCAGCTGCCAACACAGAACAAATTGATCTGCAAACTTGCCAGCTGCTGGGATATCCCAATAGCTCCTATGAACTCTATGCAGACAATGGAGATTCTCCTCGTCCGGAAGACAGTCTGCATCGTTCTACATTACGAAACGATGTATCCTGCTGATTCCATCCTATAAAAATTCCATGATAAAATCCGCCATACCAACGCGAAGTGTATGGCGGATTTTTTTAGAAGTTGTCCACAGAATCCGTTTTCCGGGCAGCACGCTTTTCCGGACTGGATGCTGCGAATTCAGCAAATGCCTGCTTTAAATGCGTCACACCAATGATCTGCATGTGATAGGCGGATACATCCAGCTCTTTCATATTTTGCTTAGGGATGATGCAGCGTGTAAAACCCATTCGCTCCACTTCCTGTACGCGCTGACGAATATGTGAAATTCCACGTATTTCTCCACCCAAGCCGATTTCTCCAAATGCTGCTGTTCGTTCATCAATCGGACGATCCGTCATGCTGGAATACAAACAAAGTGCTACTGCAAGGTCTCCGGACGGTTCATCCAGCCGAAATCCGCCAACGACATTTAAAAATACGTCCAAGGTTCCATAGTATAATCCCAAATGCTTTTCCAACACTGCAATAATAATCACCATACGATTGTAGTCGAACCCTGTTGTCATACGGCGTGGGCTAGTGAAACCGCTTTTGGTGGCAAGTACCTGTACCTCTGCCAAGATGGGGCGAGAGCCTTCCATGACACAGGTAACACAAGTTCCGGACACACCAATGGGGCGTCCCTCCAACAGCAGCGCCGATGGATTCAGTACCTCCTGTAACCCATGATCCGCCATTTCAAACATACCAATTTCATTGGTGGAACCGTATCGATTTTTGACAGCACGCAAAATCCGATACGATAAGTTACGCTCTCCTTCAAAGTACAATACGGTATCCACGATATGTTCCATGACCTTTGGCCCGGCAATGGCTCCATCCTTATTGACATGCCCGACAATAAAAATGGGAACATCCTGGCTTTTTGCGGTATGCATAAATAAATTGGTGCATTCCCGTACCTGTGTCAAGCTGCCGGGACTGGAGCTGATCTCCGGAATCTGCATGGTCTGAATGGAGTCAATCATGACAATATCCGGTTCACAGGCAACAATGGTATCGCAGATGCTCTGTGCATCCGTGACAGACAGCAAATACAAGTTTTCTGTGCAGACGCCAAGCCGAACAGCACGCAGTTTAATCTGTTTGGTAGATTCTTCCCCGGAGACATATAGAACGGAATACGATTCCCCTAAAAATTGACAGATCTGTAAGAGTAACGTACTTTTTCCAATTCCCGGTTCTCCGCCTAACAAGACAATCGAACCCTTTACCAAGCCGCCGCCCAGAACACGGTCCAATTCCCCGATTCCTGTGTGATAGCGAATTTCATCTGTTGTACCGATTGCTTCCAATTCTTGAATTTGCTCCGATAAATCGGCGCGCTGCCGCTTCCCACTGCCAGCTTTTGCAGAAGTAGGAAGCGGCACATCTTCTTCCAAACTATTCCAAGTTTGACAGGAAGGACACTGTCCGTTCCATTTGCTGCTTTCATATCCACATACCGTACAGCGATAAATGGTTTTTGGTTTTGCCATTGGTTCACATCCTTATGATTTTTTCCATCCAACCGAAATTGGTTCCTACTTTCTTTGTGCAAAATATTGATTCAATCCGCAGAAAATGGTAAATGCAACCTTCTGCTGATAGTCTTCTGTTTCCAGTAATGCGGCTTCTTCCGGATTGGACAAGAATCCACACTCTACCATCACCGTTGGATTTTCACTGAAATAGCAAAGGAACAATTCTTTTCCGCTCAATTTGATTTCTCGTGTGTTTTCCGGTTGAAGCTGCGCTACAAATGCATCCTGCATGCACTGCGCCAATGTACTGTTTTCCTTGTTGCTGTCTGAATAAAACATCTGTGCGCCACTATAGGAAGCATCCGTAAATTGATTTTGATGAATGGAGATACAAACTGCATGCTCATACTCGTTAAACAATGCCAGACGATTATCCATATCGGAGCTTTTTTGATTGGCAATGCCCTCTACCCCTGCATCATGAATGGATACATCTGTATCCCGTGTAACAGCAACGGTGTAGCCTTCCATCTCCAATAAATTACGCAGACACAGCAAAATATTGAGGTTGATGCCTTTTTCCGGTGTACCATTCACCGAAGAGCAGCCGCCATCCATCCCACCATGTCCTGCATCCACTTAAACATAGTTCTGGTTCATGCAGCATCATGTAGCATGTACCCATTATAACGCATTCCATTCCAATTGGCAATACCTTTTGCTTGTTTTACAGGAAAAGAAGCAGATAAGGAAACAGCTGACAAAGATTTACTTTGTCAGCTTGTTTTTGAATAGACTTTTTTGAAACTTAACGCATTGCATCCAAAACAATACTCTTTAATATACTTAGATCCCATGCATTGATGATGCCATCCTGGTTGACATCCGCATATGCAGAAATCTCAGTTCGCCGCGCTAGCAGATAATTTTGCAGGACTACAATATCTGCCATACCAACTACATCATCCCCATTTGCATCGCCGAGTGACTGCTTCAACGATTTACAAATGATACACTGACCGTTTTCGAACCGATGCGTACAAGTAACTGTATAAGTAGCCGGAGCCTTTCCGGTATAATCCCGAATTCCAGTGATGACAAGTTCATACTCTCCAGGATAGATGGCACTATAGCGCTTTTCTATGTCATAATCCTGTCCTTCCTTCAAGGTTTTCCCATCCAAGGTTACCTTTGGTTCTGCAAATTGTTCGGTTCCGTCACAAACAATAGACGGAACACTGACTTGTGCTGAAGATAAATCTGTTTTAGAAGCTGCTTTTATTATAGTTACTGGACTTTGATACAATTCTTTTGTAACATATGAAATTTCACACTTTCCATCTGTATCAGAAACAACTTGTGCAATATAAAGTAGATTATCACTGTTGAATGGATCTTCTATTATTGCAGATTTCATGACATAAAAATTATAAATTGCATTCGGCTCCAATCCAAAGCAAGAACATGTTGCCCCCCAGGTTGTAGGTACACCATCTTCTTCATCAACTGACTGCAATGCATTAGAATCTATAACATCTTGAGGTACAGTTGCATACTGTTGTTGTGTACTTGCTTGGTCATTCATAGAAAACTCTTGTGTTTCTTCGTTATAGGATAATGCATATTCCGTCCAGACATGCCCACCTTCTGGAAGGAATTCACCTTTAGTTGCATAGCATATGCCATCTCTACTATAAAAATCTACAATAGTTCCAGAAATCTCTAATTCATAACACTTCCCATTTTTTACACCAAATAAGTATGTCTCACTGCTTGATCCTCCTGCTGTAGTATTACAAGAGAAAAACTTTTTTCCTGCATATTCTGTACATCGTTCTATCATGCACATTTTTAGATTAGGATTTGTTGCGTTAAGCTGTGTGACTTCTCCATTCGTACTAATAAAGTAAATGCCAGCTATATCACTGCAAACATAATAATTCGGCATTGACTTTGTACCAACAATTGCAAATGCTTCTTTTGTTCCATTCCCATCATAATCTGCATATTCCCATGTACAAATTGTTCCTTTCGATGCGATTACATCTTTTAATTTTTCCTCATGATTTTGCAATTGAATGACGATCGATTTTTCATAATCTTGAACGGTAATATTTCTGGAAGAAATTTCTGTGTTGTTCTTTGCTGTCAATGTATATTCTCCATTTGAAAGCCAAATGTCTAATCTTCCATCTTTATCTGTTTTTCCAAGAAACATATCGCCAACCGGATCGTTTTTTATAATGTATGCTTCGCTAATTAAATTATAGTTGGAATCTACTACTTTTACATTCACACAATATTGTTGATATGGGCAGGAACCAAAACCATATATATCATGATCAACCGAATAATAAAAGTCATCTAATTTATAGCTTTGTTCAATTACACCACGATCCAAGATTTTGATACCAATTGCTTCGATTCCAAAACCAGTATTTGATTTAAAATTTATCTCACCATCAAAACATTTCTTACATTCATGTTTAATATTTTTATCATCATTTAATTGCCACAAAACCTGTTCAGCCGTGGCATATATTCCAATAGTTCCTTCAAGATATATACTTACAACCTTATCATCAATAAAATTCACATTTGGTTTTAACGATAAAACAAATGAAACTTCAACCTCCAACTTTAAAACAGAATCAAATGTTGGAGCAGATGTCATATTTTTCACATTTCCTTCATCACTATCATATGCAAACCCAATTTGTCCTGATAAAGTACCACTAATTTCTACTTTTCCTCCTACTGAAATATCAAAAGAAGGTGTCACCGATATATTCACGCCCACAGGAGTTGGAAATGTCATTTCCGGTAATGGAATAGAAATTGTTTTTTTCTGTCCTATAGAAACAGCAAGTTTCAGTGCGTACCCCATTTTCATTTCAACATACTGATACTTTTTCGATAAGTATAATTTCAATGATGCAGTTAGCGTCATTTTCAGTGTGCCAGATAAACCATCAATAGCAGGGAGAAAGGACGTTTCAAAAACAGTTGCAGTTTCACTTCCTTCAAATGATATTGCTCTTGATTGCACATTTTTCTGCTGATACATTTTAGAACCATTTGATTTTATTTGATCTGTATTAATTTTAATGTAATCAAATACCTCTTCCATAGAAGTATCCTGACCAGTAATTGTTACAGTAGAGCCCGTGATGGAGATTGTATCTACTTTTACAATAATAAATTCATCTCCATTTGGACAATAAAAAATATCTCCTTTTTTAAGTTGCTTTACCGTTGCATCTGCATGCTCAATCACATAAGTAGCGGTGGTGTCATCTGCCTTTGTGACTTGATTTACAGTGTCATCGGATGGTACCCCTATGGCTTTATCGCTGAACACAGCGAAATTGTTGGTCTTATCCTCGTCCAAATTCAAAACCTTTTCACTGTCAAAATCATCCACAGTTTTTGCAAAAAAAGCCTGCATTTCCTGTGTATAATTTGGCGATTCGTATACCGTACAGATTGGTCGCATGGTATCACTATCCACTAAATATCCACGCAGATAATAATAATCTGGCATATTGTCGGTTTCAATGGTAACCAATGCTTCTTTATCCTCTTTCGATACCAAGATGTCTCCAGATGCAAGCATCTGTTCTCCATTGTCCTCATAAATAGCAACCACCAGTGTACAGCTTTCTGTTGTTTCAAAGGAAACATCTGCTGTTGCACCATTCATTTCGATGGAAAAAATATTGCAGCCATTGTTTTCTTCCTGTCTGTCCATCTCTGCATTTAGTTCTTCTGTCAGCAGATTTCCAAAAGAATTGGTTCCTGCTACAGAAACATTGGTTCCAATCTGCGGTGCAGTTGAATCTGATTTTGGTTCCGCACCGACTGGAAATGTACCGAAAATCGATAGCGTCATTACCAATGCCAGCACACATGATATGATTTTTTTCATACATCCTCCACTCCATTCTATTCCGTTTTTGTTAGAAAGCTTTTGACATCCCTATTATACCATAAACTTCTTGTACACACAATAAAAAGGTGCCTAAAAATACAATTTTACGCAATGCTTTGTGCAATAAATTGAAAAAAGCAGAAAAGATGTATAATCTATTTTTTCAGAAATCAGATCAAAAACGGATGTAGTTCAGTAACATAAATTCCAATTATAGTTCCACATAAAAACTGCGTACCGATGTAAAACATCCGCACGCAGTTTAATTCTTTTGATATAAAATGAGACAACTTCCCGATTGAGGGGATATTTATGCGCCCCATACCTCTTCTGCAATTTCTTTTACCAATGCAAGCTTTGCCCACTGGTCTTCTTCTGTCAACTTATTGCCAACCTCACAGGAAGCAAATCCACATTGCGGGCTGAGGCAGAGACGTTCCAGCGGAATATACTTTGCTGCCTCATGAATACGGCGGATTACAGTCTGCTTATCTTCCAATTCTGGCTTTTTAGAAGTAATCAAACCAAGTACCACCTTTTTATCAGCAGAAACCTTTGCAAGCGGTTCAAATCCGCCGCTTCTTTCATCATCATATTCCAAAAGCAGCGCATCTACATGCTCCTGTGCAAAAACATAATCTGCAACAGAATCATATGGTCCACTGGTAAAGAACGTAGAATGATAGTTTCCACGGCAAATGTGCGAGGTAATCACCATATCTGCCGGCTTGTTCTCCAATGCCAGATTGTTGACAGCAAGAAGCTGCTTCTTCACATCTTCCAGATCAATTCCCAAAGACTGATACCGCTGCTTTGCAGCATTTCCTACGATCGCACCCCATGTGCAATCATCCAACTGCAAATTTCTGCATCCTGCTTCATAGAACTGACGAATTACATTCTGATAAGCCAGTCCGATGTCCTGAATCAGTTCTTCATTGGTTGCATAAAAGGTTCTGGTATTCTGAAAATTCTGCGGCACAATCATCTGCTGAAACATCTGTGCTGGTGCAGGAATCGTATACTTTGCAACGGTTTCTGCATCTTCGAACTGCTTTAAGAATTTAAAATATGTTACAAACGGATGCGGAACTGCCTGCACTTTTCCAGTCAAATATGTATCCTCCAAGGCAGCCAACTCACCGTTAAACTGTACACCAGAACCTGTCTGTTCATGTCCAACGCCTTCAAATCCCCACATAAAATCTAAGTGCCAGTATTCCCGTCTATACTCGCCGTCTGTGATAATGTGATAACCTGCCTTTTTCTGCTTTGCAACCAGCACACGAATGGCTTCATCCTCTACAGCAGTAAGCTGTTCTTTGCTGATTGTTCCAGCTTTATAGTCCTTTCTTGCCTGTTTTAAGTTTTCTGGACGTAAAAAACTTCCTACAAAATCATAACGATATGGAGATGTAATTTTCTGCATGATGATTTCCTCTCTCAATCCAAATGGATCGCAATTTCTTTTAATCATAGGATAGCAGAAAAAAGGTATTTTGTAAAATACTTTTTGGTAGGAACTGGGCATAGTTTCAAACTATGGCAAAATCTAATTTTTCAAAGAGATTGGTCTGTTATCTTCTGCCGTTCTTCACTTTCTTATTTCTTCCAATTCATGAGTTCTGTATGTATTTTCTGATCTAGATCCATTCTGGTTGCACGGCATGCCGCAGGATATTGTTTTGCCGCAGAAAAGCATTTTGTTACAATCCAATCTGCTGCAACCGGGAAGATTTTCCGCAGCAATGTTTGTGGAAATACAAAATGCGTGCCGTGTTCGTAAATATAGGCTGCATAGGAACAAGCATGGGTTTTGTTTTGCAGCCGTTGTTCCATTCTTTTGATATACTTTACGGTATCCCACAACCCATCGTCTTCTGCACCAACCAGGAGAAGACGACCCTGAATCTTCTCGACTGGAATCATATGTTCTTCTTTCAATAATCCGGCAGCTTCCGAATCATCAAACAGCCGTCTCGAATGAAGAAGATCTTTATGCTCCTTTGATGACTGTTCTACAACATGCCAGTATTCTGGATGCTGGTAAACAAACGGCATGTACGGAATTGGTTTTCCATGATAGGAAACGGTAGATTCTCCTGGAATCGGCCATTCCTTACAACCATCTTTTTTGCCCTGCATGAAGCCTTGCCATACAAAGTCACTCGGCGTAAAAGCCAATGTCAGCGTAATATCCGGAAAATGGGAAGCTGCCACCAAAGCAAGCATGCCGGTCGTAGAGGCACCTACAATGCCGATCTTTTTGTTTCCATGTTCTTTCAGCCACTGGATTGCAGTTTCAATCCGTTCCAGCGGATAATTGTGGTGTCCATAGTCTTTCTTAGCCGGTGACATGGACAAGACATTAAATCCATCATTTTGCAGCCACCGCACACAAGCTTTGCACATATGATCTTCTGGATCATCCCCAAGCATCACAATCAATGCAGCATCGGTTTGCGTTGTATTCTCCCAATATGCCCCATAAAATCCATCGGTTTCTGATTCAAAATGAAAATGTTTCATCTAATGTTCTCCTTCTTTCGTTAGAATCGGTTAGCGTAAGCTAACCCTCTTTCAAAAAATGAACCGAGAAGCATTTTCTCGACTCTTGTTTTATTATAGCACAATACGAGTGCACTTTCAATATGTTTTCTATCATTTTCATAAAATCAAAAAAATATGTCATACTAATACGATGCTGTCTTTCAAAAATTGATTTTTTCAAAATAATATGCTATCCTATATTTAGCAGATATATCAATTCAGAAGCTTGGAGGAAATGAATCATGTGTACCGCTGTAACTTATCAAACAGACGATTTTTATTTTGGAAGAACACTCGATTATGAATCTTCTTATGGAGAAGAGCTTGTCATTCTGCCACGAAAATTTCAACTGCACTTCCTAAATATGGGAACGTTAGAAAACCACTATGCGATACTGGGTACCGCACATGTGGCACAAGGATATCCACTTTTTTATGATGCAGTCAATGAAAAAGGACTTTGTATAGCAGGTTTGAATTTTGTCGGCAATGCGCAATACGCCAAAGTGATGGATGGGAAAGACAATCTTGCGCAGTATGAATTCATTCCATGGATACTCAGCAACTGTTCCTGCATCGCCGAAGCAAAGGAGTTGCTTGCTAAAATCAATCTCACTGACACACCATTCCAGAAGATGCCGGTTGCACAGCTGCACTGGATGCTTGCAGATAAAGAGCAGGCTATCACAGTGGAAGCAGTGGCAGATGGCATAAAAATTTATCCAAATCCTGTTGGAGTTCTAACGAACAATCCACCTTTCCCGGAACAGGTGTTTCGACTCAACGATTTTATGAATCTCTCTGCTAAACAGCCAAAAAATCATTTTTCCGATAAACTCAATCTGCATCCATACAGCAGAGGAATGGGTGCACTTGGGCTTCCAGGTGATCTTTCTTCTTCCTCTCGATTTGTAAGAGCTGCGTTCGTAAAGGAACATTCTGTTTCCGGTCATTCCGAACTGGAAAGCGTCAGTCAATTTTTCCACATTCTCGGTTCGGTGGAACAGCAAAATGGGTGCTGCGAGGTGGAAAATGGTCAATATGAAAAAACCATTTACACGGTCTGCTACAATGCAAGCAAGGGCATCTACTATTATACCACTTATCACAATCATCAAATTTCTGCGATTGACATGCACCGGGAAAATCTGAATGGGACACAGCCGATTCGTTATCCGATGCGTACGGATGAACAAATTTATTTTCAAAATTGAGTATAAAAAGTAAAAATAGTACAATCTGTAAAAATCAAACAGTTCCGAAACTTGAAAAAAACTTCGGAACTGTTTGATTTTTATTTGTCCATTTTTGACCAACCATACGGATTCTATTCCATTTTATTCGCAGGAAACGTATTGGAAAAGTTATCAACCAGTCGCATATATAGAAGTGGAAATGGATTCCCCTCTTCATCGTTATCTGTTCGTTTATAGGCTGCAAACCCCATATGTTCATAAAAGCCGACTGCCTGTGGGTTCTGTTCATTCACTGTAACTTCCTGGATTCCGAAATTTTGAATCCCATACTGTAAAAGCTGCTTACCAATGCCTTTTCCTCTTTCTTCTGGTAAAAGGAACAGCATTTCTAAGCGGCTCTGTTCTATCCCCATAAAGCCAATCCATTCGCCCCGTGCAGTTTCAGCAAGAATTAAATGCGCAACCTCACGCAAAGCCTGTGGAACATATTCCTTAATTTGATCAATCGCTTCATCAGAAAGGAAAAAATGTGTGGCTCGCACAGATGCTTCCCAAATATTCAAAAGATCTTCCAACAATAGGGTGGTTCTCACTGAAACTTCATATATTTTCCTATCATTGACCCTCACAAATTGAAATTTATCCAAGTCTATCAGACTTCCTCATGGTGATAAATCTTTGTCAGAAATTCATCCAAATTCTTCGCAACAACTGTAACAGCATTGTCAAATTCATTGTCTACCAGTACAATGCGTGGTTCACCAGTTTCATCAACCACTCTGAAATCCATGAAGTACATATCATGACCTGCCGACTGTGTTTCTCCGAATGGAATACCAATATTTGGATACTGCCACTCGTTTATCCAATTGTCATACATATCGGCGAGACCGCCACTTCCCAATGAAATACCATAAATCACAGAAAGCCAACTTTCATCAAATGCAGTAACGTTGATTCTACAGCCGTTCTGCATGTTCAGAAGTGCAATATATGATTTTGGAAGCTTCCAACCGATTGCTTTTTCGGTTTCTTTCAATTCCTCATCCGTAAAAGGCGGAAAACATTCGTCCTCGTCAAAAAGTTCCTTACTATCTATTTCTTCAAAAAAAGCCATTGGCTCCATCCTCCAAATTCTAACTCAGCTTCTCTTATATGCCACATCATCTATGATCAGCACAGTATCCTCTGCATAGATGAAGCCGTTCAAACAGGTTTGCATTTCTCCCGCACCAACTGCAAATTTTAAAGTTCCATCATCAAGGATTTCCATCCAAAGTATCGGGGAGCCATCCTCCGACAGATTGTCACGAAATTGATAGTATTCATCTGCTTCATAGAATTGCACCGTTTGATGGTCGCTGTTCCAAGTTCCTTCCAACCTGGCAAACGCTTCTGATAATTGTTCGTTGGCATTCCCCACTTTTGGATACTCTATATAATCCGGAGCATCCGATGATTCAGAACTGACTGCACTTGTAGGCAACTCGTTTTTACTGGAATCCGTTCGTTTACTTTGATTCGTTCCACATGCAGTGAAAATCATACAGGACAGAACACAAATAGAAAAATTTCGGAAATGATTTTGATGCATAGACGAGTCTCCTTTTTCGATTGAATTCTTTTTTCTCATTATATCATAGCATATACGGATTTTCAACTGATTTCCAACGAAATCCATCCTGTTTTTCTTTTTTTATTTTAGGTATTGACTTTTTAAATTTGCTGGTATATAATAAAAACAGTGTTATGAAACGCTGTTACGAATGAAAGGAGGCGAAACAAATGGCAAAACAAATTGAAGGTGTTGCAGAACGCATTCTTACAGCTGCCAAACAGGAATTTTTAGAAAAAGGTTATGTAGATGCCTCTTTGCGCACCATTGCAACAGCTGCCAATACCAGTACCAACTCCATTTATGTCCGATTTGGAGATAAGGAAGGGCTTTTTTCCGCAATCGTTGAGCCTGTGCTCAGTGAAATGATCGAACGCTTTCTCAAGATTCAAGAAGCTTTTCACCAAATGAACCGTGCTGCACAGGCTGCTCAGATGCCGGAATATTCCGACGGCGGCACAGCCGAATTGATGGATTACATGTATGAACATCTGGATGCATTCCGACTGCTGCTGGATGCTTCCTATGGGACAAGATTTCACAATTTTGTGGATGAACTGGTACGAATTGAGGTCGAGTATACCTATAAGTACATGGAAACGGTTGGCTACCCAGCACAGTTTGGCGATGCATTAACGGAAAAATTGCTGCACATCGTCACAACCTCTCGCTTCGAAAGCATTTTTGAAGTGATTCGGCATGGAATGAGCCGAGAAGAGGCAAAGAAATACATTGAACTGCTAAGCCGATACCATCGTACCGGATTTTTGGCAATCTTTTCCCCTAAAAGCAATCACTAGATCGACTGGTTGTCGGAAACGACAGCCTTTCCAATTGCTTGGCAGTTAGCCAAAACTAATCTTCAGGAGGTTTGATTCATGAAAAAACAAAGCCCAATCGGGCGAATCTGGGAGCTGGGAGAACGAGAACACGGCAAGCTTCTCACAGCAGTTTTTCTTGCCGTAATTGGCGTTGCCTGCGGTATGGCGCCTTATTTTGCAGCAGCCAAAATAATTGTCTTGCTGCTGAACGGAGAAAAAGCAATTGCTGCATATACCCCATGGCTGCTGACCGCACTGGCTGGTTTTCTAATCCGTACAGTGCTGTACAACAGCGCACTCTCTCTTTCCCATAAAGCAACCTTTCGCATTTTGAAAACCATTCGAGAAAAATTACTTGCCAAGCTACCGCGTCTGCCACTTGGTACCGTCATGGACACTTCCAGCGGAAAATTTAAGGAAATCATCGTAGATCAAGTAGACAGTATGGAAACGACTCTGGCACATCTATTCCCGGAAATGACCGCAAATATTGTTGCGCCGCTGCTGACCATTCTCTACCTGTTCCTTTTGGATTGGCGACTGGCATTGCTCTCCCTTGCTGTATTTCCGGTGGCATTTGTTTTTATGATGATGGTAATGGGCAATTATGCCAAGGATTATGAGGGTGCTGTAAAGACAACCAATGAAATGAGCAGCACCATGATTGAGTATATCAACGGCATTGAAGTCATCAAAGCATTCAATCAAGGAAAAACTTCCTATACACGTCTTGCAGAGAAAGTGCGTGCCAACGCACAATATTACTACGATTGGATGCGCCGCAGCCAGCTTGGCATGTCAATGGCATATGCATTTTTTCCAGCACAGATGCTGACTGTGCTCCCATTCGGATGGCTGTTTTATACACACGGCACACTTTCTGTGGAAACTTTTATTACAGTCATCATTCTTGCACTCGGCATGGCAGCACCGATTGTGGCAGCATTTAACTTTGTTGATACACTGGCGCAGGTTGGTACAACCGTTTCGCAAGTCGATGAGATTCTAAAGGCAGAAGAACAGGAACATGGTACTGAGCCGGTCTCCTTTACGGATCATCACATTGAAGTCAAAGGCGTTTCTTTTGGCTACCATGATGACAAAGAAATTTTGCACGATGTGAGCCTCTCGATTCCGCAAAACGGCATGACCGCACTGGTCGGCCCGTCAGGCTCCGGAAAATCCACATTGGCAAAATTGATTGCAGGCTTTTGGGATGTTAAGAATGGTACAATTACCATGAGCAATCATGATTTAAAAGAAATTCCACTGACGGAACTATATGATCAAGTGGCATTTGTTTCACAGGATAACTACTTATTTGATGATACCATACGTGAAAATATCCGAATGGGACGCAGATCGGCTACCGATGCAGAAGTAGAAGCCGCAGCGCATGCAGCAGGTTGTGACCAGTTGATAAAAGAGCTTGAAAAAGGTTATGATACCCTAGTTGGCGGAGGCGGTGCACACCTTTCCGGCGGAGAGCGGCAGCGAATCGCCATTGCACGAGCCATGCTGAAAAATGCGCCCATTGTAATTCTGGACGAAGCAACAGCCTATATGGATCCGGAAAATGAAGCAATCATCCAAAAAGCGGTGACAAAACTGGTAGAACACAAAACCGTCATTGTGATTGCGCACCGCCTTTCCACTATCACGGATGCCAACAACATTGTTGTCCTACAGGATGGTCATATTGCAGCGCAGGGAACGCATGAAGAGCTATTGAAAAATTGTGCACTTTACCATGAAATGTGGCAGGCGCATATTGGAGCAAAGGACGGTGACACAAAATGATTGAAACATTCCGTAAAATCTGGCAGTTTGCCGGAAAAGAAACAAAAAACATCAATCAGTCTGTGGCAGTTGGATTTTTAAATGCAATCCTGCAAATGTTCCAAGTGGCAGCAATCTATTTTGTTGTACTGGCACTGACCGATGGAAAACAAGGCAGCAAAACGGCATGGCTTGCACTTGGCTGTGAATTGATTACTATTTTCGGCGGTGCTGTAACGGCAAGCCTTTCCAAAATGTTACAAACCCATGCCGGCTATTTCATGGCAGCTGATCGCCGCATTTCCATTGCCGATCGTTTAAAGAGCGTGCCGATGGGATTCTTTCAAAAAAATAGCTTGGGACAGATTTCCGGCGTTTGCACCACAGTAGTCGGCAGCATTGAAGGCATGGTGCCGATGGTACTGGTTAATATTCTTGGCGGTTTGATTGCCACAACTGTGTTTGTTGTGTTGATTCTTATCTTTGACTGGCGTATTGGACTCATTGCACTGATTGGAATTTTGCTGTATCTATGTGTGGTATCTGCTATGGAAAAGAAATCTGCAAGCATCGCAGCGGATACGCAACAATCTCAGACCGCACTGATTGAAGCCGTACTGGAAACCGTACAGGGTATGAGTGTCATCAAATCCTTTAACCTTACTGGGAAAGGCGATCAAAAGCTACAGCATGCGCTCGAATACAATCGAAGCAGCAACTTAAAAGTAGAGCAAGTACTCACTCCCTATACAGCGCTTCAAGAAACAGTTCTGCAAATTGCCGGCGTTGGTATGATGCTGGCAGCGGTACTGCTTTGGCGAGCTGATGCTATGACACTTGCCAATGCACTGATGGGATTGGTGATGTCCTTCCTTGTTTTCAATCAAATCAAAGCATTTGGTATGGGTGTTTCCATGCTTCGTCTGACAGCAGCTGCTATCGACCGAACGGTTGAAACAGAAAAAATGCCACGCATGGATGAACATGGAAAAATGCTATTCCCGGAAAAGCATGATATTGTATTTCATCATGTCAATTTCTCTTATCAAGAAAAGTCCATTTTGCATGACATTACAGTGACACTGCCCGATCAAACCACCACTGCAATCATTGGTTCTTCTGGAAGCGGTAAGACCACATTCTGCAACCTGATTTCCAGATTTTGGGATGTAGACAGCGGAAGCATCAAAATCGGCGGTTATGATGTGCGTGATTACACATTGGAATCCTTGATGAATCAAATTAGTGTGGTATTTCAAAATGTATATCTCTTTGCAGATACAATTGAAAATAATATTAAATTCGGCTGCCCGGATGCAACGCATGAACAGGTGGTAGCTGCGGCAAAAGCTGCTTGCTGTGACGATTTTATTGAAAATTTGCCGGACGGTTACCATACCATAATTGGAGAAGGCGGTGCAAGTCTTTCCGGCGGTGAAAAACAGCGTATTTCCATTGCCAGGGCGATGCTGAAACATGCACCCATTGTCATTTTGGATGAGGCAACTGCAAATGTGGATCCTGAAAATGAAGACCGCCTACAAAAAGCAATTGAGGCACTGACTCGTAATAAAACAATCATTATGATTGCACATCGGCTGAAAACTGTACGTCATGCGGATCAAATTCTTGTCATCGATCATGGACGCATTGTGCAGCAGGGCAACCATGAAACATTACTTGCTGAACCTGGTATCTATGCGGACTTTGTAGGCGGCAAAAAACAGACAATTGATTGGAAGCTGTAATAGTAACTATAGAATATAAAAAGAAAATGGTTCTTCTGCGAATGCAGACAGAGCCATTTTCTTTTCTCATGGACTTGACGCTAAAATTAATTCTTTGCCAAACTACTTTGTTTCCTCTTCTCATACCAAATTGCAAGACCTTCCCGAATCCGTTCTTCATTTACTGGTAAGATCATGAAATATTCTGCCCGAAGCCGAAATGCCTGCAGGGAAAAATCCAAATCACTGCACCAGATCAGACCACAGGTTGGAGCAATCTGCCGCAGGCGCTCAACAGCATTGAGTCCTGCAATGCCCGGAAGTGCAATCACTACACTAGTTGGCACAACCTTACGAATCTGGCAAAAGAATCTCTCTTGTTCCTGATAACATGCAATCGCCGGGAATGCCCCCCTCTCCATACAGAACCGGTTGATTTGCTCTGTAAAACAGGCTGCCAATTCTGCTCGATCGGATAATACTGCAATTCGATACATTTTAACGCTCCTTTCTAACTTTCTGTTTCTTATCATTATTATAGCAATATGCAATCAAATTACAATAGGTTTGGCACGAAACGTAAAAAAATGGCACGAATTGTAGTTGCATTCAATTTTATATTTCCCTTTTATGGATACTATGTTTCTATAAAATTATTAACAGGCAGAATTTTTTCAAGAATCTAAATTCAATGTAAAAAAATAGAACCAAGAAAAATCTTGGCTCTATTTTGAAAGAACTCCAATTGGTTCTATGCGAGCAATCTCTCTATTAAATCATAATGCGCATCAATTGATGCAAGCAGATCATCCGCCTTCTTTGCAATCAGTCCATTTATGATGCCTTCGTGGCATTTTTGTAATATAAGCTTTTCTGCATTCCCTGCCTTTTGGAGAACAACATCAATCCATTCTCGATAAACTGTTATCACAGCATGCATCATCATCTCCAGCAATGCGTTTTCAGTTGCTTGAATCAGCAACATATGAAATGCCTTATCCAGATCTGTTTGCTTTTGCCCAGCAGCTACTTTCAAATCCAAAAACAGCTGCTCAAACTGTTCCTGGTAGTCCGTCCGCAGTCCTTTTTCCAAGATCAGCATACAGGCTGCTTTTTCCATGGTTCGACGAAATTCACATATTTCACGTTTTGTAATGCTGCCAAGCGCAAGCATCAGAACAAGCATCTGATAGATGGTGTCATTTACATGCTCAGAAATATAATTTCCGGATCCATGCACACGATCCACCATACCCATACCATGTAAAATACTCAAAGCTTCCCGGGTTGAATTTCTTCCAATATGCAGCGTATCTGCAATGACCCGTTCTGCTGGCAATTTACTTCCAATGGAGAGTTCCCCGCTTTTAATTTTATCTAAAATGTATGCAATTGCCTTTTCATATTCCATCTGCGGATTGGTTTTGTTCATATTTTCCCCCTTAAATCAAGCAGGCATAGATAGAAGATAGGAGAACCGTTAAAATTCCAGATACTGCAATGGCAAGGCTGCTCATTGCTCCTTCAATCTCCCCCATTTCCATTGCTTTGGCAGTTCCAATTGCATGCGAGGAAGCTCCCATAGCAAGCCCTTTGGAAATTGGTTCTGTAATCCGAAACACCTTGCAGATGGTTTCTCCCAGCATGTTTCCCAGAACACCTGTGATGATAATGACAGCAACAGTGATGGCAACATATCCACCGAGTTCTTCCGATACGCCCATGCCAATTGCCGTTGTAATCGATTTGGGCAACAGCGTGACATATTCTTCATGGGACAATCTGCAAATGAGCGCCAATACAAATACAGTTGTCAAACTGGTAATGGTTCCTGTCACAAGCCCTGCAATGACTGCTTTCACATTCTTTTTCAGCAGTTCCCACTGCTCGTACAGCGGAATTGCAAGACAGACTGTCGCTGGAGTCAGCAAATAACTCAGATACTTTGCACCCTCATGATATACTTCATAATCTACTTTTCCAAATACAATAACTAGAATTGTTACAGCAATGGAGATCAAAAGCGGATTAAAAATACCAAGTTTGAACTTCTTTTTCAGCACAACACCCAAAGCATATGCAAGCAAACTCAATGCTACACCTGCAAACATGGATTCTTCAAAAAAATGGTTCATTTCAATCGATCCTGTCCTTTTCTAATAATTCTCTGCGAAACTCTTCCAGTCGCTACCATTACCGTGATAATTGTAATAAATGTGATCAGACATACTGGCAACAGCATCGGTTTTAATACGCCCCAGCTTGTAATCAGTGCAACGCCAGCAGGAATAAACATGACTGGCATAATCTCAATCATAAACTTTCCTGCTTCCTTCACCTGCTCCAGCTTGACAATACCAGTCATCAGACAGACAAATAAAATTGCCATTCCATAAATGCTAGCTGGAATGGGCAAAGGAATGACATATTTCAGAATTTCTCCAAACAGAGAAATCATTAAAATAAGTAGGAGTTGTCTTAGATACTTCATGTTTTCACCTTCCAAATAAATTGGTAGCACCAATATTGGTGCTACCAATTATTATAGCACGCATTCTGCGTACTGTCAAGAGCATTTATCGAAGAAAAGAGTTTGGTATCTTTTCGTAAAAAAGAAAGCGTGTTCCAGATGCACGGGAACACGCTTTCTCGTTCTTTATTGATGGAACAGGTTGTATTTCATCAGGGAAAGATCATATCCATTTAGGTTTCCGTCCTTGCAAAAATCCCCTGCTTCCCAGTTTGCCAGGTTTGTATCTGGTACAGCAAGCAGCCATTTCTGCATCAAAACAACATCGGTTAATGCAAATACTCCATTTGCATCTACATCCCCCTGTACCGTTTCCAAAGAGAGGGACTCTATGTAAAGAATGTTGGAGGTGTCTGGTTCGTAGGTAAATCGGATTTGAATTTTGTCGCCAGCTTCATAATGCAAAAGATTTTTTTGCGCATCCCCGCCAAAATAGTCGGTACCATGAAACAGAAATGTTCCATTGTTTGCAAACCGAATGATGCCGCCATCTTCTGTCTGTGTAATCTCTGAAATCGTATCTGTAAATGCGGCAACCTCTGGAGACGAAATCGGCTCTGTTGTAATAGCGGTTGTATTTGTAGTTGTGGTCGTAGTAGTGGAAGTTGTGGTAGTGGTTGGAACTGTTGTCGTAGTAGTTATCGCAGATAAGTCAAATCTTCCATTCTCTGCTTTCAGTTTGCTCCATGCATACTTCAAAAACCACTGATCAAATTGATTGATAGAACTACAAGAACCTGCCATCATAATGGAATTTTCGCCGCCAGGGAACCCTCCGGGCGGAAAACCATCTGACTCTCCTTCTCCACCGTAATAATCCGGGAATCCAAATCCATGTCCCATTTCATGCAACAAAACATGCTGACTGGTTGTGCCATCGATCAAGCCAAGTACCGACTGATCGGAAAGAATCTGCCCGTAATGATAGCCATAACCGCCCATATGAATCATTCCGGTAATTCCATGCAAATACATGTCGTACCGATTGCTGTAACTTCCATGATAACTCCAATTTGGATCAGACCAATGAGAATACCGTGATAAATCAGTCGGTTCCGCTGGCTGAATGGCAGGCACGCTTGTATCCCCCATACCGCTTGTAATCATATCATCCCGCAGCCAGGAACTCGTCGTATCTGTATAAACAACTTCATCCGGCTGTAGATCCAGCAAGCAACTTTTATCAAGCACAGCATATCCAACAATCTTTACGTTAACATGCTGAAACGGCCAGCCATCATAGCCGATCAGATGATCAGTCCACTGATTGATTGCATCTTCCAGCATCTGCGGCAATTTTTGTCGTTGCTCCAATGTAATTTTTTCATAAGACTGCCAGATCAGAATATATTGCAAGGTACCATTTCCTGCAACAATCTGATCATAAATGGTTGCCCAATCTTTCATGGAACCTTCCCGCTCGATGCGATTCGTCCAAATCCAATCACAAGCTGTTGCATAGTCACTTGGCATGTCATTCCGATCTTCTGCGGATACCGTTGCAATGGAAAGAGATCCCGTTTTTTCTCCCGTCTGAAATGGCACAATACAAAGTGCTGCAGACACTGCCAATGCAATCCATTTTCTTCCTTTCATAGCGTTCCTCCAATGTTTCCCTAATTCATTATTTTTTGGATGCTGTACTTCAAGCCATGCAAAGTTGACAGCATCATTCACATTGTTATTTTACATCTAACTTAATATTTTGTCAATAGTAAACAAATAAAAAGAACAATTTTCTGAAACGTCCTTCTTTCCTGAATGTAATAAGAAAAAAAGAAATCGCATATCATTCAACGGAAAGGAGAAATAGACATGAAAATAAAAATCCATACACAAAGTATCTTTCAAAGTACTCATACGGAAGAACGAAAAAAACTGGTTACACTGAAAATGGAAAAACTGATCAACATTCAATTGAAAAAAATGAATTGATCGAATCCAACAACAAGAAGGAAGGTGCAATCGATACCAAAAGTTGGAATATACTGCCGCTTATCCATTGAAGACAAAGACAAGCTGAAAACCGACGACAGTCAGAGCATACAAAACCAGAAAGCGATGCTGCGAGATTATTGTCATGAACGGGATTGGGAAATCTATGACATCTATTGTGATGATGGGTACAGCGGCATTGACCGCACTCGTCCTGCATTTCATCGCCTGTTAGCGGATTGTGAAGCTGGAAAAATCAATCTTGTCCTCTGCAAAGACCAGTCCCGCTTTTCTCGTGACACGGTTGTCATCGAACAATACATCAATGACAAGTTTCTGGAATGGGGCATCCGCTTTATTGGCGTCGCAGACCACGCTGACTCGGACAGTGAGATGTACAGTACGATGCGGCTTTTTACAAGTGCCTACAATGAAATGTATGTCAAAGATATTTCTGCCAAAATCCGCCGCACCCTTACCTATAAAAGAGAGCATGGACAATTTATCGGTTCGTTCGCCCCATATGGATATCAAATCGACCCAGCAGATCACCACCATCTCATTATAGATGCAGAAACTGCTCCCACTGTGCAACTGATTTTTGAGCGATACATACAGGGAAACGGTTATCGGAAAATTGTGCAGGAACTCAACAAACAAGGCATTCTCAATCCTTCTGCCTACAAACAACATACCGGATCCAGGTATAGGAACGGTAACGCCGATGCAAGTACTGCGAAAGACTTATGGACACAATCCACGATTGCTGCAATATTACGCAATGAGATGTACACAGGAACATTGGTGCAAGGCAAGTCGCATCCGATCAGCTATAAAAATAAAAAACGTAAAAATGTATCAAAAGACGCATGGATCCGAATTCCAAACGCTCATAAAGCAATCATTGACCAGGAAACCTGGAAACGTACCCAAGAACGTCTAAACAGTCACACCAGAGTAGGAGCAGGCGCTCCGGCACTTTCCCCTCTGTCTGGGAAAGTCAGATGTGGTGTATGCGGTCGTTCCATGAAACGCAACGTATACTATAACAAGGCAAAGACCATTCAATATTATAGCTTACAGTGTGCAGCATACAAAACAGGCGCAATGAACTGCTCAAATACCAAAACAATTAGCGGAAAAGTACTGGAAGAAGCGGTCATTGAGGAATTAAATAAAATTGTCCGTCAATATTGCCAGACCGATCAAATCAAATTGACCAACTTTCACCTAGAACAGATTCATACACTGAAGAAGCAACTGGAAAAGCTAACAGCACAGCAAACAGCTGCCCAAACAAGACTTACAAAAATGTATAAAGACAAGTTAGACGGATTGATTTCTGGTCAGGAATATACGTTGTTTCGTGACGTCCTGCTTGAAGAGGAAGAGAACGCTTCCAACCAGATTATGGATTTGCAGCAACAGCTGAAACTGCTTGCTGCAAAAGAAATCCATGCAGAAGCCCAACACGCATGGATGGAAACATACATGCATTTCAAAAAATTGGACAGAACCATAGCAGAGGAATGGATTCACTATATCGAAATCGGAGCAGTATGTGAAACAGGCAAACGAGAGATCTTAATTCATTGGAACATATAAAAACGGCACGATTTTACCAATCGTGCCATTATTTTTTCTTTTTCAAAACTATGTTTAAGAAGATGCGCCATGTCCTGCATCCAGTACAATAATGGAATCGGTTTTGCTCTGCCTGGAAATCGTGCTGACTGCCCGTTTCACTCTGGTCCCACCAAACCAGATTGCGGTGGTACTGACTGCACAGACCAATAGAATGGCAAGAAATCGTTTTCCAATTCGAATCCACTGTTCTTTCATGATGCATTCTCCTTCGCGTTATGATTTGGTAAAGTTTATGAATGCACCAGGACAATTATGCAAAATCTGCCTTTCGGACAGTTGTGCCGCATATTCTCGCAAGAATTCGGCAAACTACTTCTAAGAAAGGAGAAGGTTTATGGAACAGCAAGTAAATCGGGTATTGAACGCATTTTACAAGAACACATCCGTCGGTATGGACTCCATTCAAAATGTATTGGAAAAGACAACAGATCCCAATCTCCGACGGGAGCTGTGCAATCAAATGAAGTTTTATCGAAAAGAACAAACACAAATCCGCAATCAAATGCAGCAGCAAAATGTACAGCCCAAAGAACCTGGCACCATGGCAAAACTTTGCAGTGATCTCACCATTCAAATGCGCTGTTTAGGTGGTGCGGACAGTAGCCAAATTGCAAAGTTAATGGTAGAAGGCACCAACATGGGCATCATTCAGCTGACACAGGTGCTCCATGAAAGCGAACAAATTCCAGATACCCTGCGGCATCAGGGACATGCATTTCTGGAAAAAGAAGAGGCATACCGTGACCGATTAAAGCAATATCTGTAAAAAGCGAGGAACACGATGAATCATAAGCAACTGCACAATAAAGAAGAACTGGAAGTCAAAATTTATACGCCCCGTTACCAAGCGTTACAACAACAGCCTCCAACGAATCTGTTTCAGGATCATGCACCAGTTCGCATCTATCAGCAGCCGATCAAATCCAAACAGTCCGAATCCAAACCACCGAATGGTTTCTTTTAAGCGTAACCCACATTGGACCTGTTCCTTTGAACAGGTCTATTTTTTCCGACAAGCGGAACAATATCCATATAATACGGTCTTGGTATGATCTACTTCAAAATCGTGATGTTCCAAAATATGCTGATTCAGTTCATTCAAATAGGAACAGCTAACATGAAACAGTTTGCCGCAAGCCAAACATTTCAAATGAAAATGTTCCCGGCAAGCATCCGGATGATCTCCCACATACTGATAACAGGCACCGGATTTCCCATCTAATACATACCGCCGAATGATGCCTTCTGAAACAAGCTGATCCAAATAGCGATAAATGGTTGCCATTCCAACCGGCGTGCCCTGCTCTTGCAGATACAAAGAAATCTCCCCTGCCGTTACATGCCGGTCTCCCTGCTGCTGAAACAATTCTGAGATCCGTTCTTTTTGTTTGGTGTTATAATTAGAGGTTCGTTTCATTTTATCCCATCTTTCCGATCCATTGTTTTTTGTAAAACAAAAAGGGAAAGCACAAAATTGGCTTTCCCTTTCTGCTTATTCGATGGTAACAGATTTCATAATTTGAGGAGAAAGCGGCTTATCCCGATAATCTGTTTCAACTCCTGCAATTTCATCTACAACATCCATACCGGAGACAACCTTGCCAAATGCAGCATACTGTCCATCCAGATGCGGTGCATCCTGATGCATGATGAAAAACTGAGAACCAGCTGAATTCGGCATCATGGAACGTGCCATAGAAATGACACCACGCGTATGCTTCAAATCATTTTTGATGCCATTTGCAGCAAATTCGCCTTGAATGGTCCAGCCTGGACCACCCATTCCAGTTCCATCCGGGCATCCACCTTGAATCATAAAACCTGGAATTACTCGATGGAAGCAAAGTCCATTATAGAATCCACTCTTTACCAATTTTTCAAAATTTTCACAGGAAATCGGCGCAATTTCCGGGTACAATTCAATTTCAATCTTTTTTCCGTTTTCCATTTCAATGACTACCATGATAACCTCCATGATCCTGATGAGAATGTTATTACAACTCTCACTGTTTTTTCCAGTATAGCATATCCCCGTTAAAAAATCAATAGAAATCCCATGAATTTCATGCAGTTTTCCAAAAAGCAACCCATTCTTTTTTTGCAGAAGGTCTTGACAGAGCTTTTAAAATGTGCTATACTCTTGATGGTTAGATAAGACTAACTGCCAAAATCAAACCAGATCTGATCATCAAGAAAGGAATGATTCGATGAATTACTTAGAAATTGAAAAGGTTATTGGAAGAGAAATTTTGGATTCCAGAGGAAATCCGACTGTCGAAGCAGAAGTAACGCTGATCGATGGAACCATTGGAAGAGGAACTGCTCCAAGCGGTGCTTCCACCGGAGAATTTGAAGCATTAGAACTTCGTGACGGAGATGCTTCCCGTTATCTTGGAAAAGGCGTACAAAAAGCGGTAGAAAACATCAATACAGTGATTCAGGACACTTTGGTTGGCATGGACGCTTCTGATATTTACGCCATTGACCGTGCCATGATCAAAGCAGATGGCACCAAGGACAAGTCCAAGCTGGGCGCAAATGCAATTCTCGCTGTTTCCATTGCAACCGCAAGAGCAGCTTCCATTGCATTGAACATTCCGCTCTATCGTTTCTTAGGCGGCATTTCTGGAAATCGTCTTCCAGTTCCAATGATGAACATCTTAAACGGCGGCGCACATGCGGCAAATACCGTAGATGTACAGGAATTTATGATTATGCCAGTTGGAGCACCTTCTTTCAAAGAAGCACTTCGCTGGTGTGCAGAAGTATTCCATGCACTGGCTGCTCTGCTCAAATCAAAAGGACTGGCAACTTCTGTTGGAGATGAAGGCGGATTTGCACCGAATCTTGCCAGCGATGAAGAAGCCATTCAGTACATTTTGGAAGCTGTTCAGAAGGCTGGCTATGAACCTGGAAAGGATTTCATGATTGCCATGGATGCGGCCTCCAGCGAATGGAAAAGCGGAACAAAGGGAGAATATGTACTTCCAAAGGCTGGTACCAAGTTTACTTCCGCAGAATTGATTGCACATTGGAAGCAGCTTGTTGAAAAATATCCGATTATCTCTATTGAAGATGCTCTGGATGAAGAAGACTGGGAAGGCTGGCAGCAGCTGACAAAAGAACTGGGTGACAAAGTGCAGCTGGTTGGAGATGATTTGTTTGTAACCAATACAGAACGTCTCTCAAAGGGGATTGCAAATGGCTGCGGAAACTCTATCTTAATTAAGTTAAACCAAATCGGTTCTGTTTCAGAAACACTGGAAGCAATTAAAATGGCACACCATGCAGGCTATACGGCTATTTCTTCTCATCGTTCTGGTGAAACCGCAGATACAACCATTGCAGATCTTGCAGTTGCATTAAATACTTGCCAGATTAAGACCGGTGCACCGAGCAGAAGTGAACGAGTTGCAAAGTACAATCAACTTTTGAGAATCGAAGAAGAACTGGGAACCAGTGCTGTATATCCGGGCATGGCAGCATTTCATGTGCATCGGTAAAAAACAATTGGCATCGGTAAAGTTATTTTATAACAGATCAAGTTAATAGAATGTAAGCGCACTTCGGTGCGCTTTTTCTATCTATTCTCAATTCATCTATTAATATGGACTTAATGACTTGATGCAGGCAATAGACGCTAGTGAAAATGTTGATTTCAATTTGCACACTCATGTAGAATGCAACTCTCCCCTTCTTCCAGACCCGAAGACAATTGTCATTTCAACTCACGTGGAGTGCGACCGGATTTTTGAACTGCACTTCATGACACCAAATATTTCAACTCACGCACTCACGTGAAGTGCGACCAAGATCGTTGGTTGTATATGGCTGGTCAATCCGATTTCAACTCACGCACTCACGTGAAGTGCGACGCACTACTCCAGAATGTGAAGAAACTATCCAGATATTTCAACTCACGCACTCACGTGGAGTGCGACCGAAGCCATGCGCACGTGCAGTTTTCGATATGGCATTTCAACTCACGCACTCACGTGGAGTGCGACGTGGAAGAGATGAATTCCACAAAAAATAAATAAAATTTCAACTCACGCACTCACGTGGAGTGCGACACCAACCAGCGACCAACCACAATTAATTTCAACTCACGCACTCACGTGGAGTGCGACCAGCCAAACGGTTCCCAGGTAGCTGGTGCAAGGGATTTCAACTCACGCACTCACGTGGAGTGCGACCCTATGATACGGTTGATGTTTTTGCTGGTATCATTTCAACTCACGCACTCACGTGGAGTGCGACATGTAGTCCCTGCGTTTCGTTTTTTATACGGAAATTTCAACTCACGCACTCACGTGGAGTGCGACTCAATGCGTTGGTTTCGCCCAATGTTGCACTATTATTTCAACTCACGCACTCACGTGGAGTGCGACACGATTTGGCAAAATCTGCAACCGATCTGGAAAATTTCAACTCACGCACTCACGTGGAGTGCGACGGCAGCACCGCAACCAAAAATGGTAGTTCCTGGAATTTCAACTCACGCACTCACGTGGAGTGCGACGTACGATATGGCAGAGGCGGAAAAGCTGCTGTCGATTTCAACTCACGCACTCACGTGGAGTGCGACACGAATTCAAAACCAAAAATCCGCAAATTTTCAAAATTTCAACTCACGCACTCACGTGGAGTGCGACTACGTTAGCACTATGGCTAGGGCTTCGAATGTCAATTTCAACTCACGCACTCACGTGGAGTGCGACCGTCTGTCAGACGGCGCCAACGTAGCACTGTACGATTTCAACTCACGCACTCACGTGGAGTGCGACGCTACCATCACGGTAACAACTGATGATGCATCCGATTTCAACTCACGCACTCACGTGGAGTGCGACCCGATGTATCCTGTATCTGGGGCTGCATCGCCAATTTCAACTCACACACTCACGTGGAGTGCGACTTGTGCAATTTGATATTTTATTGAAAATAGCAAATTTCAACTCACGCACTCACGTGGAGTGCGACGAGGTATCTGCGAATTACATTATCGGGCTGAACGATTTCAACTCACGCACTCACGTGGAGTGCGACATCTCCGTCATACGAATGCTCTCCTTCCTGCACGATTTCAACTCACGCACTCACGTGGAGTGCGACCAAACAAATATTGGAGCCGGCAAACGGGCAACTTCATTTCAACTCACGCACTCACGTGGAGTGCGACCTATTGAAAATGGCGGCTGTCTAGTTGCATCCAATTTCAACTCACGCACTCACGTGGAGTGCGACTTAATAGCCTTTTCCTTTTTTCGTTTGTATGCTGGATTTCAACTCACGCACTCACGTGGAGTGCGACCATTTGGTATATGTCCAGGCGTGTGATTTCCGGTATTTCAACTCACGCACTCACGTGGAGTGCGACATTTAAATACAGAAAGGAAAATGAAAATGACGTTGAATTTCAACTCACGCACTCACGTGGAGTGCGACCTTTCGCTCGGCGCAGAAGCATATGAAAACGAAGAGATTTCAACTCACGCACTCACGTGGAGTGCGACCAGTGGAAGTGTGCTGTATGGCATTCAATGGCTACATTTCAACTCACGCACTCACGTGGAGTGCGACTGAGACGGCTGTTGGATTGTCTTACGGAACGTTATTTCAACTCACGCACTCACGTGGAGTGCGACGTGCTACCATCACAGTAACAATCGATGATGCGTCCGATTTCAACTCACGCACTCACGTGGAGTGCGACGCCAGAAGTGGAGGAATAAACTATGAATATCAAAATTTCAACTCACGCACTCACGTGGAGTGCGACACGCCGACAAGCACAGAACACGTCAGGCGGTTTGGATTTCAACTCACGCACTCACGTGGAGTGCGACTAGGACTATACTATCATAGCCCCAGTTTTTTGTCATTTCAACTCACGCACTCACGTGGAGTGCGACGATTGCTGATTATCTGCGTGAAGCGTTGGACGGACATTTCAACTCACGCACTCACGTGGAGTGCGACAAGATCGTTGAACTGGCAGCACCGAACGTGCAGATTTCAACTCACGCACTCACGTGGAGTGCGACTATTCACATTTTCAAATACCATGTAGGAATTGGAAATTTCAACTCACGCACTCACGTGGAGTGCGACCAGACGCTTCGCATAATTCTCCTGCCAAGTCCCCATTTCAACTCACGCACTCACGTGGAGTGCGACGTAAAATCAAAAAATACTAGGCTACGCCTAGAAAATTTCAACTCACGCACTCACGTGGAGTGCGACTTTTTTGATTTTACGCACTGGAACAATGCGCATACTATTTCAACTCACGCACTCACGTGGAGTGCGACACATCTGCCATGCACGCGCGCGCATCATCAGGCAATTTCAACTCACGCACTCACGTGGAGTGCGACCGATAGCAGTGGTGACCATCAATTCGCACCTCCCATTTCAACTCACGCACTCACGTGGAGTGCGACCTGCTTGCTCACGCTGTCAACTCCTTTCGTTTGATTCATTTCAACTCACGCACTCACGTGGAGTGCGACCCGGCAAAAATGGGGCTGTTGCTATGAGGTGAATGATTTCAACTCACGCACTCACGTGGAGTGCGACTATTCAAAAAACATTGGCAGTTGGACTAGCCTCTGATTTCAACTCACGCACTCACGTGGAGTGCGACCGTTTAATCTTGAATGTCAATCACGTGGCAAAAATTTCAACTCACGCACTCACGTGGAGTGCGACCGTGCCGATGGGCACAGATGTTTTCAGTGTACAAATTTCAACTCACGCACTCACGTGGAGTGCGACCGCATTGCAAATGCAATTGACGAGGTACGGGACATTTCAACTCACGCACTCACGTGGAGTGCGACTTGATCTGCTGTCATATATTCCTGCGGCTGGAAAAAATTTCAACTCACGCACTCACGTGGAGTGCGACTTCCTCCCATATCGGTTCGTGTGCGTTTCTTTGTGGATTTCAACTCACGCACTCACGTGGAGTGCGACTGGTCTGGCTGGATGTGGCGGTGCTGATAATAGTATTTCAACTCACGCACTCACGTGGAGTGCGACCGACTTCGCCCGATTCGCTGCACAGCCCGAAAAATTTCAACTCACGCACTCACGTGGAGTGCGACCCCTGGCTGCTGGATTTGCCTATTTGTATCAAAATTTCAACTCACGCACTCACGTGGAGTGCGACGGTGCGCCATATAGCGCACCAATGCGCATTTATCAATTTCAACTCACGCACTCACGTGGAGTGCGACGGCGCACCTAGACCACCCATCAAAATGCCAGTATATTTCAACTCACGCACTCACGTGGAGTGCGACCGGGACGGCGCAACGCCAGCAGCGGATTGCACCAAAATTTCAACTCACGCACTCACGTGGAGTGCGACCGCGCGTGATTAGTTTATAATTGGAATTGAATTATTTCAACTCACGCACTCACGTGGAGTGCGACAAATTGCATTATGCAACCATGATTCAATATTGGATTTCAACTCACGCACTCACGTGGAGTGCGACCGCAACTGAAACACGTGATATGATGATCGCTATTGATTTCAACTCACGCACTCACGTGGAGTGCGACGGTACCCTGAAGATCTGCCAGAGGACTGGCGGAAATTTCAACTCACGCACTCACGTGGAGTGCGACCGAGGCGATCGGTGTAAATGATGGCACCTATAAAATTTCAACTCACGCACTCACGTGGAGTGCGACAAGTGCTGTTTGACAGTGGCGTTGCTACGGCAAGTATTTCAACTCACGCACTCACGTGGAGTGCGACTAGTCATTTTTGCGTTTGCGCCATGCCGGGGAAAACATTTCAACTCACGCACTCACGTGGAGTGCGACGTCAATACCGCGGGTATTTTTATACCCACAAATGATTTCAACTCACGCACTCACGTGGAGTGCGACATTATACACCGTTTTGACTCACTTGTCAAGCAAATTTCAACTCACGCACTCACGTGGAGTGCGACTTTACCATAGAAACAATTCGGAAAATGAAAATCAATTTCAACTCACGCACTCACGTGGAGTGCGACAGCCTAAAATACAAAATGATTCCGCTGGAGACAATTTCAACTCACGCACTCACGTGGAGTGCGACTCTAAATATTGTATTAAAAAAAGATTCACCACACAGTATATGGGAATTTATTGCTTTTTATCATCAATTATCCTAATTTTTTTCATATATAGTAAAAAATAAAAGCCTTATTTTCTGCGAAGCCATTGCAATTATAATTTCACTGCTCCTTCGCAAAATATAATCACAAATGATTTTATGCTTAAATATCTTTTTTAAAAAGCAGATAACAATTACAAATTTTTTAGACAAAAAAGCAGAAAAAACTACCTGTTATAGAATTTGCACTCTGAGTCATACTAGTATTGCAACCGTAAAAGCATACCAAATGCAAACGTGCTGCAACAAAATAGGAACAAAAAGGAGATTATGATTATGAAGGGCGAATTTACGCAAAAAGGCAAGGAAGCAATGGAACGGTTTAAGATGGAATCTGCAAGCGAAGTAGGCGTAACACTGAAGCAGGGTTACAACGGCGATCTAACTGCAAGAGAAGCAGGATCTATCGGCGGACAGATGGTCAAGAAGATGATTGACGCATATAAAATGCAGTGAGAGAACCCAAACAATTAAAACAGCTACCCCGTTATAGCGCATAAAAACAAACTTGCATTCTGAATAATAGAAAATCCTCCTATGGTATTGATTCAGCCATAGGAGGATTTTTGTAGCATATTAGCAGTCTTCTTTCATCGAAATCATTCTATTATTTTGTATATGCATAACAATCGTTTAAAGAATTAAAATACCCTCCGGATTATAGCTCTGTTTGGCTCCAAACTGTTCCACTCTTCTCTGCCAATTGTTGCCCAAGTAATAAATACGCAAGCTATCCTGCTCTTCATCTATTATTTTTAAAAGCTGATCTTTTACCTTGAGAAACGTTCCATAATCGACATCAATCTCAAACACACTGCACTGGACGCGCTGTCCATAGTTTTGACATACTTTTGAAACTTTCCGCAACCGTGTTTTTCCTTTTGTATCAATTGTAGAAACATCATAACTCACAAGTACCATCATAACTTCCATCACACCTTACTTCAGCAAATAAGAAGGATACTCTCCTAAATCGCCTCGTATATATTTAGCCAATAACGAACTCTGCACAAACGGAAGTAAACCAATCATAATTTTTTCATTTAAGTACGGATGCACCATACTCACCTGCTTTCGTTCTTGCCATGCCGTTAAAACTTTCTTTCTGCCTTCTTGATTCAAATAAACAGCTCCGCTCACCTGTGTTTCAAAGTCATCTGGCTTGATTTTCTTTAAATTGATCATGGTTAAAACAAGACGTTCTACGATGCAGCGAAACTCTTCCACAAGATCACAAGCCAAACTGCTTCTTCCTGGCCGAAGGGTATGATAAAACCCATAACAACTATCCAATCCAACACTTTCCAATGCAGAGGCATAAGAAGCTGTTGCGACAGTATACAAAAAGGAAAGCATTGCATTGACTCGATCCAATGGTGGGCGTTTTGTCCTGGATGTCATGAAAAATGCATCTTTTTGATGCAAAATCAAGCGATTAAAAATATCAAAATATGCCTTTGCACAATTTCCTTCAATTCCTAATAAAATCTCTCGATCTGTAGTTTCATAAACGGTTTGTATACCACTTTCCAAATAAGAAATACAATTGGAAAGCGCACCGTCTGCATCCAACTCTGGATTATCTCGCTTAGAACGGCGAATTAAGGATCTTGTGTTAGAAAGTTTTGCGGCAACTGTATTTTGCATTAAGTCTAATTGCATCTCTCCAAATTGTTCAAACTGTGCTTTTCGAAGGTAAATATTTCCTTTTGGTTTGCCCTGCACACGAGCTAAAAATTTTCCTTGCGGAGAAATGAAATTGATTGGAATTCCATATTCCACACACTTTCCCATCAATGCAGGCGAACAACCTACATAACTAAACACATAAATATCCTCAATATTAGAAAAAGGTACCCGAAACTTTTCATGCTCTTCATATCGACATACAATATTTTCTCCATCCAGTGTCAAATATGCTGTTTCATCTAATATATAAAGGGAATTCAAAAGCTTTCTCATTTTTCTCCTCCATTCATGGAAGCAATTTGATCTCGAACAGAATAGGACTTTTCTTTTGGAAAACACAGATCCGATAACGAACAACCGGAACATTTTTGCCCTCTTACTCGTTTCGGGATAACATGACTTTCCAAAATCTGCCGCATCTGCGTCAAATATTTTCTGAGCAACTCATCATAATAAGTACCTTGTGTTTCAAATGGTAATTTTACTCGCCGGCGAATATCTGCATAATAAAGAAAACATTCACTGTTACACTGAAAGATAGCATCTACACAAAGCTTTTGTGCGTAAACTTGGATCGCATCACTTTCATGAAATTCCTGATTCTTTGGTTTGGTTGGTTTGTATTCCACAATCTGAACAGTAAACTTATCTGCTAATGATTCAACATAGACTCCATTCTTGTTTCTCAAAAACTCTATGCAGTCTGCAACGCCAAACATATCATATTCCGGCGCATCATAATAAATCGTGACATCGCTTCGAACAACTTTTCTGGCACTGTTAAAACTTCGTTCCCCGCTGTGCACCCGTTCATGCATCAAATTTCCTTTGACAACAAATACATTTTCTGCCCAGTCATCATTTATCTCTAATAAAGCAAACCGTCTCGGACAATACATGTAATGCTGAATGGAACGAATGGAAATGGTTCTGTTCATCATTCCTTTAGGAAAGCTTTTCGATTAACTTTACACCATCTGGCATATTGCGATCAATACAAACCTCATAATCCGAGTAGGCTCTTGCCACACAAACGGAATCTTTTCGCTTTACTGTCACTTTATCAAACAGAACATGCGCCGGTGCATTGCCCAATGCAGAAGCATGCTGAAAGACAATTAATTTTCTCATGCAAAGTTTTCCCCTTGCAGCACTTCGGTCATGCTCAAACATATTGATGATCGCAGTCCAAAGCAACTCCAGGTCTGCTTCACTAAAACCTGTTACCTTTTGTGCCAGCATTGCAGAGACATCCCCTTCTGCCCGATACAAGCCATAGGGAACAATATTCTTTTTTCCCATTTCTGTTGCACCTTTTTCTTGGCGATCTTCTGTTGTTTTTGACTGCCTTGTAATTGTAATGTCCTGTGGGAAAATAGGATCAATGCTTCTGGCAAAATTAATCTGTACAGGTCCCCGTACAATTCCACAAGGATCCTCTCCTGTACTCATAACTGCACCAAAGGTTCGTACATCATAATAATTTTCGCAGATGTATTCCTGGGCTTTTTTCACGTCATCTGAATTTTTCCCTTTTTGCTTTGTTTTCAGACCGCAAGCAGAATAAGCGTCTGTAAATTTTGTGTTGAGTGCTTTATCTGCTTTGATTAAAATATTGTAACCAGCTTCACCTTCCTTGGCCAGTTCTACATAATTTCTAATTTTTCGTTTTAAGCAAACATCTGTTACAAGTCCCAAGCTTGTTTCTGGGTCAGTTCTCGGCATATTGCCGGCATCTGGGTCACCATTTGGGTTTCCGTTTTCCACATCAAACAACATGATAAATTCATATCGATTTTGAATTGCCTGTTCTTTCATTTCCAACATCCTTTCTTATTCCGCTACAGAATCATCCGTAGTTGTTTCCTGCTGTTTCTCTTTTTTCGCATAAAGCGCCTTGTTTTGCTGGTAGTAGCCAATGATAAATTTGCCCTGTTCATCCAGTGACAATGTACTTGGAAATGCATCTTCCAACTGATCTATGATATCTCCGCAAAGTTTCTGATAAAAGAGTACATATTCTACCTTTTTTAGATGATTCTGCGAGAGCTGGATCAACTTTGGAAAAACAGTAGCCGGTTTGGAGCAAGCTGAAGAAAAATAGGAATCTTTAATGGTTCGATTCAGATTCCCTCCAGAAGCATCCTGCTGAATTTTTTCCAGCACCGCAAACAATCTTCCACAAAGATATGCTTGATTGGTATTGTCTAAATTTAAAGACATTGTTATTTCCTCCTTTTTGGCCTTTCGATTTAAGCAGCCCTTGATTAGACCTGCTCTAATATGATTCACTTTCTTTTGCTGCGTCTCATCAGTATCTGTTTTTACTCTTGCGATCACAGTTGCAAGCAATGCATCTGGATACCTTGTACCGTTTAAAATGGATGCAAACAGACCTGCAATCAACGGCGGCGGCACTTTTGCATCTTTTGATTTGGGAGAAACCAACTGTTTTTGAATCCAGTACATAGAGACCGGTTTCTGCTTTTCCAAAATACGAATATCTTTTTGATGTGCTGCAACATGCTCCAAAATGACACCAAATCGATTGCGCACAACAAATTTGGTACAAATGCGAGAACTGTTTGCTGTCAGTCCTGCAACATAAAATATGGAATCCGGATCCATTCCACTTAGATCCTTTAACACACCTGTTTTGGCATAATTGTAGACTTGATTCAAATCCTTTTCGGTTTCCTGATCCACGGTTTCCTTTTGATCGGAAGCAAAATCCCCAAACAATAAGGAAAATGCATCACACTCCGCAGTATCATTTTGTTTCATTGCAAAATAAACAACCACCATATCTCCAAAATTTTTATGATGTCCGTTATCTGCAAGCAGGAAATTCAAGGCAGCTGTGTACTGCTTCATTGCTTTCTCCGAAATATTGCAATTATAACCAAGAGATTTCCCATAAGAATAAAAAGCGTTTCGATCTGTCTGATCCTTCCCAAAACTAACCAATTTTGCCTGGCTTCCAATTCCCTTTAATTTATCATGCATCTCGCAAATTGGTAAACGCTCTCCTAAAATAGAACAAAAACCGGTTTGCTGCGTCGCCTGTTTTTCTTTTTGTTCTTCCAAAAGCAAGGCTTGATAGTTTTCTTTTACACGCGGATCTTCATGCAGCATAATTTCAGGGCTTCCATCCAATCCAAAACAAAACCTTGCATTGTCAAAATTGGCTCCCATTTGCAGCAAAATTTCATTTTCTGTTTGCAGATCTGGATTCCAAGTTCGAATGAAATTGCAGTAGGCTTTGCAAATATCTGAATCAATCTCTTCAAAAAACGGAAGATTTCTTTCACAGAACGTATCATGCTTGCTCTTTTTTCCAGCTTTTCCAGGAATGGTTTTGAAACTATTTTTCCCTTTTTCCCGTTCCAATCCAAAAATATATTCCCGACGATGCTCAATCAGATAAGAATAGATCACGGTGGTATTTCCACGTTGCTCCGGCAATAATAATTCTGGTGTAATGTATCTTTTTGTACCTTCTATCGGTTTACGCAAATCTTGAATTGCGGTAACAGTACCATCTAACGCCAACAAAATTTCAAAATCGATGGCTTGTTTATAATATGCTTCTATATCACCACATAAATTTGCTGCCGCGCTGTAGTCACATAACGCTTTTATCAGCATGTGATCTCCTCCCTGTACTTTGCTACGTCTATCACGCCATCTATCATATGCGGATGATAGTAAACAGCATTTGCAGCATCTGAAAACTTAGGATGTTCCCAGTCACCATTCTGTGGAATCCCCTTATCTTGAAACTGCATTCGATACAGCATCCATCCAAGGTCTCGATCTCCCTTATTTTCATCAGCAACTTCGTGCAGATCAAATGCATCCACCAATTCCATTCTTTTTACAGGAAACTCGCGGCATCCCAAACAAGGCTGCCGAAATTGCTGTCCTTTCTGTAAGCGGCGCAGTAAGATATTATAATGTTTCTCATCGCTTTCATCTTCATGATCTGAACGGAGAAAAGTGCGTTCAAAATGAAAAGAAATTCCATATTTCACATCTTTCAGAATCATCGCTGCACGCTGTGTTCTTGCTTCAGAAGTATAAATTTCCGGCGTACCACTGGAACCTTTCATTTGACTTTTTACCGCAGAAAGAGAAACTTTACTTTTTACTTCAT
>UMHJ01045104.1_pt1 | contig 37744 bp, 32 predicted proteins | sample 1965511 | NCBI WGS metagenome assembly UMHJ01 (sample SAMEA4836096, study PRJEB28245) | human gut metagenome | biome: gut microbiome; material: fecal sample | place: Denmark | collected 2008
TGTGGTACTCGGGATATTTGTTTACGAACAGGCGTACCACGTGGGAACCGATAAAGCCCGCGCCGCCCGTTATGATAATGTTTCTCTTAAATTCCATGTCTTTATGTTTGGTTTATGTTATTGTTTCAGGACATTCATGTTCTTCATGCAGGCCTTCAGCGAGTCCGTCCAGTAAGGAACTTTCACGCCGAACGTCTCTTTGATTTTTGTCTTGTCGAGCACCGAATACGCCGGCCGCTTCACGGGACTGGGGAACTCGTCGCTGTGGCAGGGCTGTATGTCGCATGCCGTGTTTCCGGCAAGCTCGGCAATCTTCTTGGTGAAGTCAAACCACGAGCATACGCCCTCGTTGCTGAAGTGGTAGATGCCGCGCTTGGAATATCCGTTCTTCGGACATTCCTTCTCGTAGTCAGCCAATACCGTCTTTATCGCCTCGGCCAGGTCATAGGCGTAGGTCGGGGTTCCCGCCTGGTCAAAAACCACGTTCAGTTTCGGTCTCGTGGCCGTCAGGTTGAGCATCGTTTTCACGAAGTTCCTGCCGTATTCGGAGTAGAGCCAAGCCGTGCGGATGATGACGTAATCGCAACCCACCGCCTTGATGTTCTCCTCGCCTTCCAGCTTTGTCTGGCCGTAAACGCCCGTGGGCGTGCCTTTCTGCTCTTCCCTGCAAGGCGTGTTGTAGGGGTCGCCGCCGAAGACGTAGTCCGTGGAAATCTGCACCAGCAGACCGTTCACCTCTTTCATGGCTTCCGCCAGTATCCTGGGGGCATCGGCGTTCAGCTTGCGGCAAAGCGCCTCGTCGCTCTCCGCCTTGTCCACGTTGGTGTAGGCGGCGCAGTTCACAATGCACCGTATGTCTTTTTCCTTGACGATTTTTCGTATGGCATCGGCGTCGGTTATGTCAAGGATTGTTGTCTCGACACCCTCAACTTCCACCACATCAGTAAAAGTATAATTGTCGTCCGTCTCTTTGCTGATGATGCGCATCTCGTTGCCGAGCTGGCCGTTCGCGCCTGTTACCAGTATGTTCATGATAGCGTTTCGTTATTTTGGGTAAACAAAAGGACTCTCAAAGTCTTTCAGCAGCGGGTGTCTCGTGTCCTTCTCGCTGAGAATGGCGTGCTCGGTCGGTATGCGCCAGTCAATGCCCAAGCTGTTGTCAAGTATGCTGATGCCCCCGTCCGCCTCGGGATGGTAGAACTCGTCGCACTTGTATTGGAACACCGCCGTCTCGCTCAGCACGGCAAAACCGTGGGCGAATCCTTTCGGGATGAAGAACTGCCGGTGGTTGTCCTCCGTCAGTTCTACGGCCACGTGCTGCCCGTAAGTGGGCGAGCCTTTCCTGATGTCAACGGCCACGTCCATCACCTTGCCTTTGACGCACCTCACCAGCTTGGCTTGCGTGAACGGCGGACGCTGGAAATGCAATCCCCGCATCACCCCGTAGGACGACATGCTCTCGTTGTCCTGCACGAACTCCACGTGGCCCACTTTCTCGTCGAACTCCCTTTGCGAGAAGCTCTCGAAGAAATAGCCTCTCGCGTCCTTGAAGATGCGTGGCTCGATGATGACCACGCCGTCAATATCTGTCTTGATTATTTCCATAGTGCTTTCAATATTCCAAGTTCTTTTTCAATGTGTCCTCTTTCTCGTCCAGGATGGAGAGCAAATACTTGCCGTAGTCGTTCTTCAACATCGGCTGCGCCTCCTCCCGAAGCCTTTCCGCCGTTATCCATCCCTTGCGGTAGGCGATGCCCTCCAGGCAAGCCACCTTTAAGCCCTGCCGCTTCTCCAACACCTCTATGAAGGTAGATGCCTCCGACAGGGAATCGTGCGTACCCGTATCCAGCCAGGCGAATCCTCGTGCCATAGTCTGTACCTTCAGCTCCTTGTCCTCCAAAAACCGCTGGTTCACCGTGGTTATTTCCAGCTCACCCCGTGCTGATGGCTTGATGCCTTTCGCCACTTCCACCACCTTGTTCGGGTAGAAATACAGCCCCACCACGGCGTAGTTGCTCTTCGGGTGTTCCGGTTTCTCCTCGATGCTCAGGCAGTTGCCGTCCTTGTCAAACTCCGCCACGCCGTAACGCTCCGGGTCGCTCACCCGATAGCCGAACACCGTGGCCTTTCCGTTCTCCTCGGCGTCCTTCACCGCTTGCGCCAGCATCGTGTTCAGTCCCGCGCCATAGAAGATGTTGTCGCCCAATACGAGGCAGGCACAGTCATCCCCGATGAACTTCTCCCCGATGATGAACGCCTGTGCCAATCCGTCAGGCGAAGGCTGCTCGGCGTATTCAAACCGCACCCCGAACTGGCTGCCGTCTCCCAGCAACCGCTTGAAGCCTGGCAAGTCGTAGGGCGTGGAGATGACCAGGATTTCCCTTATCCCTGCCAACATGAGTACAGAGATGGGATAGTAAATCATCGGTTTGTCAAAGATGGGTATCAGTTGCTTGCTGATGCCCTTGGTGATAGGATACAACCGCGTACCGCTGCCACCAGCCAATACGATTCCTTTCATAATTATGGATTATGTCGGTTTTATTTATTTGCTAATTCGCAATATAGTTTCTCTACCTGGTCAGCAATCTTCTCCCAGTTGTATTTCTTCATATCGTAATCAATATGCTGCAAGGGCTGATTGATAACGGCTTTTAGCCTTTCTGCCAATGCGTCAACGTTGCTTACTGGGAAATAATCATTTTCGGAAAGACCTATTTCCTTGTTCGCGGGGATATCGCTAACGATGACTTTCACCCCGTAGCTCATAGCCTCCAGCAAGGCGATGGGCAAGCCCTCATGACTTGACGGCAGGCAATAGCAACGGCAATGGGTAAGTAGCGAATGCAATTTTCGTCCCTTGATGAAGCCAGTCAATACCACGCCATGCTTCCGCGCCATCTCTTTCAGGCCGCGGGAATAGTCATCCTCGAAGTCCGTATCACCTGCCAATACCAGTTTCATGCCCTTTGAATCTATCTTGGAGAAAGCCTCCACCAAGTGGTGCAGGTTTTTCTCGGGCACGAAGCGGCACATCCCAAGGATGTATTTTCCCTTCTCTATCCCCAGTTCCTCGAAGTACTCGGGATAGTCACATAGCTTGGGCTTCGACACACCATTATATATAAGGTGTACCCCTTTTGTCCTGCCATATTTTCGTTGAATAAGGTCGCGTATCACGTCGGAGATGACGATTACCTTGTCAGCGAATAGGCAGCCCATGCGTTCACCAAGCTTCAGTATCGTCTTGGCAGCGAAACCCCACTTGTCTCGGTCGTAGTCAGGTCCATGGTGCGTAAACACCACCTTCAAGCCCAGTACTTTGGCGTAGGGCACCAGCAGGGCAGGCCCTATGGCGTGGATATGCACGATGTCCGCACCCAGTCGTTTCGCCTTGTTGATGGCACGGAACGTATGGATGATGGCCTCGAAAGACTTCTTCTTCGGGCTTTCTATATCCACCAATTTCACTCCGTTCCATTCCCCAAGACCATCGTTCACGTAGCTCTTTCGCCTGATGACCGTCACGTCAAAGCCACGCCGCGCAATCCTCGGAAACAGTTCCTCGCAATGCGTCTCCACGCCACCCATCACGTTCGGAATGCCGCGGGTGCCGGTAACTACTATCTTCATGAGTATTTTAGTTTAAGTGATTTTTATCGAATTATTGTCAGTGCCATGCGTATGCGAAAACGCAAGTGTTTTTTGCTCATTCGTGCAAGAAAATGTGCAAAACGCTTGTTTATTCGTGCGGAAAAATGTATATTTGCGCAGATTATTCGTGCAAAAAAATGTGATATGGAACGAAATATCTTAGCTCAACTGATTGATTGGCAGCATAAAACAAGCCGAAAGCCACTCATCCTCAATGGAGCGCGGCAAGTGGGGAAGACGTATATCTTGCGAGAGTTTGGCAGGACACAGTATAAAAGCACCGCCTATATCAACTGCGACAACAATGATGTGGTTACAAAGATATTCTCTCGGGATTATGACATACGCCGCATCTTGCTGTCATTGTCCGCCGTCACCCACGTAAATATCAAGCCAGGCGAGACGTTGATTATCCTCGATGAGATACAGGAGAATCCCTTGGCCTTGAACTCCCTGAAATATTTCTGCGAGAATGCGCCCGAATATCATGTCGCTGTCGCTGGGTCGTTGCTGGGTATATCGTTGCATGGCGACACCTCTTTCCCTGTGGGCAAGGTAGATGTGTTGAAGATGTATCCCATGACGTTCGACGAGTTTCTGTTGGCCATTGGCGAGAAACAATTGGTTGATTTGTTGCGATCTCGAGATTTCTCCCTGATTGATACTTTTGCCGATAAGTTGACTGATTTCTTGCGCCAATATTACTTCACGGGTGGCATGCCCGCTGTGGTAAGCGAGTTCGTGAGAAGTCATGATATCCATGAGGTGAGGAATATCCAGCGGCAAATCTTGTTTGGCTACCGCCGCGATTTTTCCAAGCACGCCCCCGCCAACCAAGTGCCTCGCATCAACCAGGTGTGGGACTCCATCCCCTCACAATTGGCTAAAGACAACAAGAAGTTCATCTATGGAGCGATAAAGAAAGGCGCTCGCGCTTCCGAATTCGAGTTGGCGATACAATGGTTGATTGACGCGGGCCTCGTCTATCGCGTCAATCGCGTCACCACACCATCGCTACCTCTCAAGTTCTATGAAGATTTTTCCGCTTTCAAGCTCTTTACGCTCGATGTTGGATTGATGGGTGCAATGGCCGACACGCCTCCGGAAAACATTTTGGTCGGCGACAGTTGCTTCAGCGAATACAAAGGGGCATTCATCGAGCTTTTCGTGCTTACGCAGATGATGCCGCGAAACATCCCTGTTTATTATTACAGTGCCAATGACTCACGCGTGGAGCTGGACTTCATCATTCAAAAAGGCAGTGAGATCATTCCCGTTGAAGTAAAGGCAGAGGTGAACGTGAGGTCGAAATCGCTCCGAGTGTATATCGACAAACATCCCGAGCTAAAGGGTCTCCGGCTTTCTATGCTGCCCTATAAAGACCAAGGTTGGATGGTAAACGTGCCGCTTTATGCGGTAAGTTTTTAACTTCTTCATCCCCTGCGCCCACTATCAATCGACATGTGTAAGCTGACAAACCTAAAAGAGACCATCCAATACCTGGGAATTATCGCCCTCTCCTGCCTCTCCGCTTTGTGGCTGTGGGTGAGAGGGGAGAGAAGGAAGTGACAAACAGGTAGGTTTGACTATTGTGTTTTTTGTGAGAATTGCTGATAAAAGGCCATGAGTCGTGGATAATAACTTTCTGGACTCAGGCTGTTATGCGCAAAGCGTAAACAACCAGAACTCAAAGCCTCATATTCGTTTTTTGACAAAGCCATCGCTTTGGTCATGACTTTCCCAAGACTTTCCATGTTTCCGCTTTTAAACTGATAACCAGTTTCTCCTTCCGCGATGATTTCTGGTATGCCCCCTATTTGTGCCCCAATGACAGGTGTTCCTACGGAATACGCCTCGATGATGGTCATCGGATTGTTCTCGTACCACTCAGACGGAACTATCACGAAATAGGCATCTGCAACAAGTCCTGTCAGTTCCTTACCCTGCTTATAGCCGAGAAAGCTGACATTTCCCATCCGGTTTGATTGGGCAAACGCTTTCAATTCATCTTCTTTCGGTCCCGTTCCTACTATTTTCAGATTACATTGCGGCAATCCCTTGAATGCTTCAAGCAATGTTTTTACACCTTTTTCGTAAGACAAGCGACCGAAAAACAGGAAATACTTTTCCGAAGGCATTTCCTTCGGCTTATCGCCTATTGAGGTTGAGAAGTTATAGAGCGTGATGTTCGGCTTGGCTTTCAGCGTGGGCATGTATTTCTCTTGTATGTTTCGGGCAAAGTTGCTCACGTAAATAAAGCCGTCAATGTATTTTGCTGGATTGAAAAAGGCGTTGCGGAAGTATTGCTCGGCTGCCATCACCGCACTCATCAGCTTGTTACCTTTACAGCACGTATGGGTGAAACACTTATAGAAATGGCGACCTTGGCAATCCTCACATATCCGTCCGCTGCCGTCACGAAATGTATAAGCCGGACAAACTATGCGGTAATCGTGAACGGTAAAAAGAACAGGAATATGATATTTCTTCAGGACGGGGAATATGGAAGGAGTGATTTGTCCCCACATGAGGTGGATATGAGCCAAGTCTGGTTTTTCGTCAAGTATCAGTTGCTCGATTTTCTTTGCCGCCTCAAAGTGGTAGAAATAGTTTATCAGGTTTTTTACTTGCTTGAAGGTTCCGCTTCTTGTTTCTTTCGATTCTGGGAAATACTTGCTGAAAGGTGATGGCTGGTTGTCTTTCCATTTAAGCGTGAAGTAAACGACTTCGTGCCCATGTTCCTCCAACAATTTACCGGTATTGAAACACACCGTTTCCGCCCCACCTTTGTTGAAGTTGTAAACGTCAATGAGAAGGACTTTCATGTATGTAAGGCAGATAAAATGAATTTTATTTTTTCTAAAGAGATTTTGCGCTGTTCGTGAAGAATGGAATTAACGTCTTCATAATTTATAGGTTGGTGGACTAAAGATAAGTCATTAAAGTCAGAGACAATTCGGCTCTCTAATTTAGTCAGACGCAATATACTTAGATTACGGCTGCCTGTCGATGTATTTGGTAAAACCTCAATAAAATTCTTGTTAAAATTCAATGCAAATGCAGTTCCATGAAAGGAGTCCGTGATAAAATAACTACAATGCTTTATATAATAGAGAAATTCGCCCAAGTTTGGCAATAACTTTAATTTTCCCTCACGTGATATTTGATGCAAAAAGGGAGATATCCTTAATAATGGTAGACCAATCTTTTTTGCCAGCCGCTGTGCATAGTCTCCCAATCTGTTGTCATTATGAATCTGATAAACGAGCACATATCGTTCAGGAGTTTTCACTTGCTTGACCATTTTCCTCCAGTCCTTTTCGGGTAAAATCAGTGTCGGATCAAGTATCTGTCCTACACATGGTATTCTCCATTGTTTAAGCATCTCAGCTGCTGCATCCTCACGTATGGTTATGAAAGAATATTCCGATAAATACCGTTTATACTCATTTACAATAGCATCCGTAAAATCAGTTTTCCCAAAACTTGAGGCAAAAGCTATTTTTGGTTTTCCTTTCACAAAAGACAGGAAATAAGCCCTGTCAAAATTGCCATTAAGAAGAGGTCCCCACACCTGGTCACTACCTGTCATGAATGCATCTGCGTCAAGCTTTGACAAGTCTTCTAAAGTTCGGCAGCGTATTGTCTGGTTTAAATACAGAGAGCGCATTGCACTGAATTTTATTTCCGCTATTTTTTCATCAGGATAGCGTAAAATTATGTATGCCAACTTCTTCAAGAAGCTGTCCCCCCATTCTCTTTTTCTTTGTAAGGCAGTAACCACTCCATGAAGTCCGTGTTCATCATCACGCACATAGTCGATTATCTCACACTTATGCCCCAAGTTTTCAATTATGGTTTGAGTCGCTATTGCCTGCAATAGTGAACCGTAGTTAGACGGAGCATGACGTGTTATAACTTTAATATCCATACTATTTTTTCAGAATATGTTTCTTCTTAGCTATTTGGAGATGTACATAAAAAATAGGTGAGATAAAGACTACAAAAGCTTCTATTTTCAGCCTTATTTTGACATCTGAAAATATTATATTCCATGAATGCCTGCGCAAATATCGTTTACATTCAACATACAAATCTTTATATTGCTTTTTGGTTCCAGAATCGACAATCTGCCTCAGACAATATCTATAACAATTCCATAAATGCCAATTATATGCCGATTTTATTTCAGGTGATTTTATTTCAAGGTGTTCTCCAATGTACTTCATAGTTTCAAGAGAACCCTTGCCTTGCCGTTCTACATTTGCCTTAGTCGTTGCCGAGCCAGCATTGTCCAATCGATATACATATACTTTGCGATTACCCACTACTATTTTATTGGCCAAGGATGCTACTCGCGTTATAAACTCAAGGCCTTCACCTGTCTTCAACTCAGGAACAAACTTCAATCTATGCTTTCTCATGAAAGTCATGTTATACATCTTGTTCCAAGCCCCTAATCGGATATAAGGGTAGAAGAATTCTGTGACAGCCCTTTCCGGAGAGTATATCTCAACTGTTTCTTCATTCACTTGGGTCTTGTCCAATGTTGTGAAACAGTTTTTTGAGATGGCCATGTCCGCACCCGAACTCATTATAAGATGAAGCATATATTCAACGAAATCCGGACAGATGGTGTCATCTGCGTCAACAAAGGCAATATAATCGCCTGTGGCAATATTTATGGCGGCATTACGTCCTCCACCAAAACCTTGGTTATGTTGATGAATTACTTTAATACGATTGTCTTTCAAGGCATATTCGTCCGCAATCTTTCCTGAGTTGTCAGGCGATCCGTCATCAACCAGTATAATTTCAAGATTGTTATATGTCTGTGAAATCAGTGACTCTATATTTTGGGCCACATACTTTTCCACATTATACATAGAAGTGGCAATTGTCACTAAAGGCTTGTTAAATGTTTCCATATATTTTTATACAATAAAATATCCCTTATTCAGTATTCATTTCTTCCTTATTTTCATAAAGTTTTTTATAAATAGTTCTTTGGGCGTTTTTGAAGACAATAGGCCAGTTATAACATTAACGTATACTTGCCCTTTGATTTTGGCTTTCTTGTCTTTCTTGATGCAAAATACTATTTTCCAAATAGCCGCACGAAAAAATGAGCGAACAATTTGACAAAACGACAATACAATTTTCTTTATATATGAATTTTCTGAATAAAAAGAAACACTTCCCTTTACATGTGCTGGTTCTGTTGCAGTTTGCATCAACGACAGAGAACTGCCTCCCTGTATATGATATATGGTAATGTCCCCATTAACAAAACAATAAAATCCCAGTTTGTTTAATGTGGTTGAAAGTGCTATGTCCTCAGGACAAAAGAAATAGTATTCATCGAACCATCCAACAGATTTAAATAGAGAGGTTTTTATCAAGAAAGCAGCACCCATAAGATTAAAAGTCTTAAAAACACCACTTTTTTCTCTATATTGTGAGTCTATATGTTTTATTCCTATTGCAGATTTCAAATATGTCCAAAAGGAAACTTTGTTGCGACCACAAAATTGTGGTGTACCATCTGGATATTTAATATTTGGACTAACTGCTGCAACATTATCTGGCAACTCATTGAACGTCAATATAAGATTATCAATTACAGGTGTGTCCATGTAAGTGTCATCATTAAGGACAAAGCAATATTTACCTTTAGCCCGTCTCAACGCTAAATTATTGTTCTCGGAAAATCCACGTATTTCATTACTCTCTATAAACGTTACCCACGGAAAATCTCGTTTCACCTTTTCTAAATTTTCTTTAGAGAAAAGATAAGCGACAACAAGTGTTTCGTAAGTAACCAAAGTGTATTTCCGGATACTGTTCAAACAAGGGTACAAATTCTTTAGATTGTTCATGCAGACAATCACGATAGAAACATCAATCATTTGTAATTATGAATTAATTTTCCGTTTCTGTGCTATGCACATTTTTAATATGACAAAAAAACCAAAAAGGAACAGTCCGTTATAGACATTTCCTACTAATAAGTTATAGACTACGTACGCAATCAAATATGAACTTAACAAAAAGTAAGAATTATTATCTATCAGTTCTTTATTATAAGCTTTTCTTGCAACATAATAGAGAAATAATATATTGCACAAAAAAATAAAAATCAGTCCCAAAATTCCATAGTTGACTATACCTGACACATGGGTACTTTCAAAAGAATATGCAACAGGATGTATGCCATAATTTGTGAGATAATAGGCTGTGTAACCAAAACCTTTTCCGAATAATAATGATTGTATGTTATTAGATACCATGGAAAGAGCACCGCCAAATTGAGCAACTCTCATTTCAAAGGATGAACCGCTTATATCACTATCAGTAAATAAAGAAAAATAAGATTCAAAATATGGCCAACCCACAAAAATAAAAAATAAAATGGCTAATGTATATGTAACTCTTTTTTTCCAACTCAATGAACGCATTAAATAATATGCCATTCCTACTAACAAAGCTCCCAATGGACCACGTGAACCTGTTAAATATATATTTATTAGAACTAATATCAATATTACAAACTGCATGACTTTAGACTTATTCCATGCAGAAAAGGCTTGATAAATGAAAATAACAAGAACTAATAATATGCCATATTGAATAGTATATAAAGATGTTCCAGTTATGCGTCCATGCAGATTTCCTCGCGCATCTTCCATTGAGCGTGTCAATATGTCGGATAAATCTTCCATTGTACAATATTGCTCCATTATGTCCATATATGGATTTGACATGGTGAAGTATGAATAGATGCCATAGAAACAAAGAATAATGATCGAGACATTAATAAATAATAACTGTCTTTTATGTGTTTGGGTATCGTATGGAGTCCATCTCCATATAAAAAAAGCAAGTATTACTGATAATATTTGGCTTTTAATGGCATTTATCTGACTTAATACGCTTAAATCTGTGCTTAATAGAATAAATGGCACATTGACAAAAATGGCATAAATAAAATATCTTATTATAGTTCGATCTATATTTGTTTTATATGTAAGATTTTTCTTTTGAGTATACAATCCAAATAAAACTATAAAAATTGACAGCATGGATATGAATGACAAGGTTCCACACCTTACATCAGTGTTAATCCACATGGAAGCAATGAAAAACACAGGTACGATAGTCCGTCTGTCATGCAATAAAAGCAATATACATATAAAAAATATGAACCAAATCATTTTATACTTTCCAAAAAAGAAATTAAGGTTTATCCTATATCTAAGCCTTTAATATGGCTCTTAAGAGTCTCTTTTTATTATCAATATTACGAAAACAAATGCGATATAATATTCTTATGAAAAACAGAAACTTTTGCCTGAGTGGTAATGAGGAATATTCGCCATCTAACAAAGCCAAGAAGGCACACGATGAAGTATGTTTGGCATTTTCGTCAAATGAAATTAATCCTGTATGCATTGCTCCTGTCGGGGTAATTCTATAACATCCTGTTTTTTCATTTATAAAATATACTTTACTTTTCCCTGAAATGTGCAAATACAGAGGGTAATCATAAATTTTGTCATAATATGTCTCTATATTAACCAAAGCATTTTTTCTCATCATCACAGTAAGGGTTTGAATAAAGTTCCCCAAGATGAGGTCATAAAAAAGCCATCCAGATTTGCTACGATTTAATTGTCTATTTAATTGTTTGTCATTGACTATTGTGTTCCCATTGACATCAACTCGATCAAATGCCGTGTATATCATTCCATAATCAGGGTGGCTTTCCAAAAAATCCACTTGTTTTTGTAGCTTCAATGGATCAATCCAATAATCATCACCTTCACAAAAAGCAATATATTTACCCTTGCTTCTTTGGTTCATTAGAGCGAATATCCCGGAAAAGCCAATTTTACCGTATTGATTTTCCGTTTCAACAATCGGCTTGATTATATCAGGATATTTCGAGACGTATTCTTTTAATATTTCGGTCGTTCCATCCGTCGATGCGTCATCGTGAACTAATACCTCAAACTTAAAGGTGGTCTTTTGCATCAAGAAACCGTCCAAGCACTGTCTTATATATGCTGCATGGTTATAGGTTAAGCATTGGACAGTCACCATTATTTCTTGATTGGAATTCATCATGCTATTCTTCATTTAAGAAAGTCAACATTTTCTTGCTCCTGTTTTTATGCCTTTCTACAGGCATTCCCCAATAAATGCCCCATGACTCCAAACTGTTGCGGACCATCGAACAGGCACCTATCGCACATCCTTCCCCTATCATCAAATTGGGGAATACAATGCAGTTTGCCCCGACTTGTGAATACCGCTTTATCGTGACTTTCCCGCCAGTGACATTCGTATATTCATGTGGATGGACCGGACCTATCAAATAGTCACCGCTAAAGTCATCCATCGCGGAATATACCGTTGACCTCGATGAAATTCCTGTATAGTCTTCCAGTTCAATCCCCATAGCTCCATATAACGCGACGTAAGCTGAAATATGGATGTTGTTTCCCAGTACGATGTTTCCGGACAGAATGCAGAAATCGTCTATCCTTACATTGTTTCCGACGGAAATATCCTGTATTGAATAGAAACTTGCCTTGCGGCTTATTTTGCAATTCCTCCCTATAGCCTTAAACCCCATTAAGGCAAGTTCCTCCTCCGAATAAAAAGAGTTTGTCATTTTACAATACAGTTAATAACACGTTCAACATCGTCCTCCGATAAGGAATGATACATTGGCAGGCAAATAACACTGTTTGCCATTTTGTGTGCGTTCGGCAGGTTGTCAGGCCTTGCGCTTTCCAATCCCCTATATGTAGAGAACTCACTGATAAGCGGGTAGAAGTAACGGCGACCGAGTACGTTCTGTTCTTTCATCTTGAAATAAAGCTCGTCTCTCGTCATCCCGTATTTCCTCTCGTCAACAAAGACGGGGAAATAAGAATAGTTGTGGCGCACGCCGGGCGTATCGTCAAAGAAGGTTATGCCCTCTACGTCGCGCAAGGCTTCACGGTATTTTATCGCCACTTGATGACGTGCTTCTATGGCTGCGTCAACCTGTTTCAAGTTAAGCAGACCGTACGCCGAGCGAATCTCGTCCATCTTGCTGTTGATTCCAGGCCCTACCACGGTCGTCTCGTTTGCGAAACCGAAATTCTTGAGATAGTCGATACGTTTCTTCATCTTCTCGTCGTGCATCACCATCGCACCGCCTTCCACTGTGTTATACACTTTTGTGGCATGGAAGCTGAGCGTGCTAAGATCGCCTGCATTCAGAATGCTCTCACCGTCAACCTCAACTCCAAAAGCGTGAGCGGCATCGTAAATGACCTTTAGTCCGTACTGGTCGGCTATTTCCTGTATACGTTTGGTATCGCAAGGCTTCCCGTAAACATGTACCGGCATTATGGCCGTTGTCTTCGGCGTAATTGCCGCTTCAATCCTTTCTGGGGCAATGTTACCTGTTGCGAGGTCAATATCAACAAACACTGGCTTTATGCCGTTCCACCAAAGGGCATGGGTGGTTGCCACGAAACTGTAAGGTGTGGTTATCACCTCACCGGTTATTCGTAAAGCCTGCAATGCCGTTATCAATGGCAGCGTTCCATTGGTGAACAAGCTAATATACGGCACCTTCAAATATGCGGCCAGTTCCTTTTCCAGTTGTTTGTGGAATGAGCCGTTGTTTGTTATCCACTTGCTTGCCCAAATCTGTTTGAGCATTTCGTTAAAGTCGTCAAGATTCGGCAGTAACGGTGACGTTACTGTTATCAGTTTATTGTCCATAATGAATTTAGTTTATTATTGGTTTTCTTATTATCTTCTTACTAAAGAAAACAGTTCCTTAAGCTCCGTGAACTTAAAGGCATAGCTTGTCAATGAATAAAATGCCATGCCAATGACGATACCAATGCAAAGTTTGGCTGCGTCACTTGTAAAGAAACAGTTTACTGACAAAATCAACGCAAACATGGCAAGGCATAACACTAATGTTGGGAACAGATCGCACATTTGCCTGAAAAAGCCGACATTTATCAGCTTGCCGGTATAATAGGTATTTATCGCCAAGGCGACGAGAGAGTTGAATATTTGTCCGTAGCACATTACGAGCAAACCGAACGGGGCGGTGATGCAGAGTACGGAAACACCTAAAATCTTCTTTATTATCTCTAATCGCAGAAACAAGTCGGAACGTCCCTTAACTTGGAGGAGGTTGAGATTTATGGAATGTATCGGATACCACATCATGCTGAAACATATTATCTGCAAGAGCTGTCCACAGAAGCCCCATTGCGAACCGAGCATAATGTTGACAAAAGGTTGGGCAACGGACGACAGGCCAACCATCAATGGGAAAATAACAAATGCTGAAAGTTTCAGGAACCTGCGGTATATGTTTGACAAGCGCTCGTCGTTGTCCTGTATCTCGCAAAGCACGGGATACGTTACCCTTTGGATTATACCAGTCAAGTTTGATGAGGGAAATTCCGAAAACTGGTGCGCCCTTGTGTAATGGCCAAGACTTGACGCGTTGAAGAGCTTCCCTATCACTATCGGGTAAATATTCCTGTAAACGGTGTCGAGCAAGCCCGATGCCAGTAGTTTTGAGCCGAACGAAAACAACTCGTGGAAAGACTTCCATGAATATATAAGTCGTGGGCGCCACTTTGACAACAGCCAAAGAAGACCAGTGTTTATCCCGAGGTTTAACAGTTGTTGCGTTACTAACGACCAAACGCCGAAACCATGGTAAGCCAACACAATACCTACAATACCAGACGTAACAGCCGCTGTCAATGCGGCTTTTGCCTGGGTCTTGAAGTCTATCCTTATTGTCAATAATGCCCTTTGAACAACCGCCAAAGAGTTGAATATTATACCAAGGCATACCACACGCATAACAGGGCAAAGCAGCGGTGTGCCATAGAAGTCGGCGACAAATGGTGCGGAAATATATAAAATAGCGTATAAAAAAACGCTGACAACGATGTTGAAATAGAAAACGGTACAGTTGTCTTCCTCTGTCCTGCCTTGTTTGCGTATCAATGCCTGTGAAAAACCGCTGTCGATAAGCGATTGCGACACGGCAAGGAAGATGGCGAGCATTCCTATAATTCCATAATCGTGTGGCGTGAGTAAACGTGCCATTACGATCATGATGAGGAACTGTACACCTTGGACGGAGAAACGCTCAACAGTGCTCCAAAATACGCCCTTCGCGGCTTTTTGCTTTAAGGAGTTAGGCATTAGTTTATTGTAAATTGTGCTTTTGCAATATTTTGTCTACCTGAATGAACAACCAATTTTCAACAGTGCGTTGACGGAGGTAGTCTATGATAGCGCAAATTATGAAAATGAGAATAACGCTCAAAACGGCGTGCAATGCGAAATGTCCAGAAGTATAGTGGCCAGCGTTATCAAGAAAATCTCTCCAAAGCCATTGGCGCATGGTGTCACTGTTCGCGTGAATCAACAGGACGCCAAATGTGCATGATCCCACTACGTTAATCAACGGATGGTATTTCAGCTTAATGTCCTTGAAGAACATGAATAGGCAAACGGATGTTATTACGGCCAATAATGTGTTTGAATCTGAGACCCAACGATATGGATGTATGGTTAAGCCATATTTTTTGTCAACGTAAAGAGTCGCGATTACACTTGCCATTGAGACAAGTACGCTCAATAACGCAAATATTCCCCATTGTGAAGTTGTACTGATATTTGTAAATATTTTTCGATAGGGAGGGGTAAGACCATAAAGCCTTAAGTAAGAGGCCAATATATAAAGTACAGCAAACCATGATACATAATTCATGGTAACCCCAAATTTTGGGACTGTGGAAAATAACGTATATATCATTAAGCATAGGAGCAATAACCTTAAATGCTTGGCCTTATCCAAGTTTTGAATCAATACATTCAAAAAGGGGATGCATAAATAAAAGAGCAGGAAACATTGTGAAAAGTCCTTGCTGATGTCATATACAGGGAGGAATGCCTTTGCAATGCCCTTCAGGGTTAATTGCTCGTATCCAGATAGCACGAAAATCGCGTATATTATGATTTTGTAGAATTCGATTTGTAGCAGCAATTTCAGGAATTTACGGATAGTAATGGAGGACTTGCACATAAAGTACCCGGTAATAAGGACAAAGCAATTAATACCGGTTTTTCCCCACATGCCAAACCAATAATAGAATAAAGACTTTCCAGACAAAGGTTGTTGATCAAGAACGTCCATCAATCCGGAATTAACGACGTAATGATGGGCGACTATTAAAAGCATTACGATTATACGGTACAATTCAAGATTCGAGTTTCTGACTTTTTTCATCGGTTTCAGTAAATGTCTAATTCAGGCATACCCCTGTTTTTCAAGTGGTATATTTGAAATAAGATTAAAATTCGGTTGATAATTATAATCTGTTTACACTTATGCCAATTGTAGCGAACATGAATTACTCGCAGTCACATTCTGCGGAGCAAACTCATAAGTTTGACGTTGAAAGCCTTTATCTGGTCTTAGGGTAGTCCATTGACCGGTTTCGTGGGGCCATGTGAGAAACATGGCGTGCTTCTCTTAAGCATGCATCGCAAACGTCCTACACCCCTGTTTTCATGAAGGTACCTTCATAAGGCGATGAAGACGCTTTCATGTGGCAATGAAGGTACCTTCGATGGCCGATGAAGGTATCTTCGTCGGGAAGCGCATCTCGGCGGTCTCAATAGATAGCCTGCGTGGCTTCTGCCATTTCCTCGTTCAGCCGTTTGTATTGGGCGAAATCGGGACGGGTCGCGCCCCTCTGGTAGCCGTCGTAGAGTCGCGCCAAGTCATCCGCGTAGCGATGCAATGCCATGATGGATGAGCGGTATATGGCCTCCAGCCCTGTCTGCAAATCGAGGTAATCACTCTTCAACAGCCGATAGACATCCGGGCTGTACTGGCGAAGCAATGCCTTGAACGCCTTGTGGCGCAACACCACCCGCATGCCGTCGTAATGGTCGCGTTCGTGGAAGGACGGGATGAATTGCGCTTGCAACACCTTGTTGAAATCCATGGCGTTGAAGACGATGAACAGCCAAAGGTGGACTTGCAGGATGTCCCAGTCCGTGGCTCCGTCCCCTTGGAGGATGGGCAGCAGGTTCAGCCACGCCTGGCGGTCGCAGGTGATTTCCTCCACCAGGGTGGGGTCTGCCCGCAGGACTTGGTCGATGTATTCGGGCGAGAGCCTGTTGGCGGACATTTGGCCGTACAGGAGCTCCCTCATCGCCTGACGTTCGGATTCGGGCAGTTCCGTGGGTATCATGGCTTCCACGCGCTGTTGGGTTTTCGGATGGTTGAGGAGTTCTTCCTCGCTGACCAGCGAAAGGCCGTCTTCCCATTCCGTCCTGATGTCGAGCAAAAGCTCTCGGGTTGTCGTCAATGCCGCGCGCCGTTCGTCGGGATGGTGATGGAGGATGATGTGAAAAGACTCGTGGAAGAGGGTGAAATACAGCTGTAACAGGAGCCGTGCGCCAGCTTCCTCACGCACGTCATCTGGCAAACCCGCCAACCCAAGACGGGCCGCCTCCTCGCGGAACCCGTCAAGATGGGCGAGAGCCAAGTCGTAATGGTCGGTCTCCAACGCGGCATGGAACAGGACGTAGCGGACAACGGCCTCGCCGGTATCGTATTTACAATCCATGGCCAGGTTGTAGAGGGCAAGTATCGCCTGCACCTTGGGATTGAAGCGGAGAACCGCTCCAGCCCCACTGGAGAATTCCGACTCGGGGAAGAAGTCCGTGCCGCGGGTCTCCTCCACCTGTGCTTCAATCCCGTGATAGTGTCGCAAGGAACGCACCGTCACCTGCAAGGGGGTTTTATAATCCACTTTCATCTTCGACTATTCTCAAGGCCTCGGGCAGCGTAAGCCTGCCGCGCTCGAAACCCGTGTTCCTGGAGGTGTAGCGTATCGTTTCCGCCGCGTCCTCGCCCCACGTCTCATATATGCCGCGCAAGGCCGCCGCTATGGCCGTGGGGCTGCCGTTGAATTGGCAGGCAGTGGTTCCCAAGCGGCCTTCACCATCGAAATGGTTGGATTGCAGCTTTTCGATGGTCAAGTGGAATCTGCGCCGCAAGGCCGTGAATAGGCTGACAGCCCGCTCTCCGTTGAGGTTGATATTCAGGCTGAAATTTATTTGCACGGTGACCGAGTGGTCGTTCAACACTTTCGTGGCATTCGGACACAAGGCATCCACCTTTTCTATCTGGTTTTCCTCGAAATGGTTGTTGCTGCCGGGATTACCTTCTATGTTCAAGTCCATGAGCTCACTGGTTTTCCATGTTCAACAACTTGTTCACGGCCTCCGTGATTTCCCGGTCATCGGGAGCCAGCCCCAACTGGCGGCGGACGGAATGGTCCTTGTCGCCTTCAAGTATCTCGGCAAGATGGGTGGCGTTGTTCTCGGCGATGATGCCGTGGCCGTCGTGGCCATTATACATTATATATATAATGTTCGCCACGAGATTGCGGTTGAAGGTGGTGTCCTTCTGCTTGCCAGGCTCGTAGACCTGGGCGGCCACCTCGGGCAGGGCGAGTATCGACCGCCACGTGCTTTCGTAGCGATTCTTCCACGCGGGGGCGACAAAGGGCTTGAGGCGGCAGACATAGGCCAATATCTCTTGCTGGCGCTGGACGAGATCCGCTTTCTCCTCCGCTTCGCTTGGGGCTGCCCGCACGGGCTTTCGGTCACCATAGTAGTTGTTGATGATGGTGTTGGTGACGGTGGTGGCTTGGGGCGCGAGGGTCTTCACCTCGTTGATATGGTACTCGCAGAATGAGTTCCCCGTACCAGGATTTCCTTCTATCTTGATGTCCATGACGCTTTCTTTTAATTGGCGTATCTTGTTGTCTGTCAGCGTGAAAGAAAGAAGAAAATACCTGCGTGGTTTCTTCCTTGGTTTCACTTCCGTATGGCAGTATCTTCGCGTCAGGAAACGAAAGAAAAAAGTTTTCCGCCGCTCTTTGAAACGCTGACACACGGATACACCTATTATAATATATAACTTTTTGTTTAACTCCTGTCGGGCACGGGCAAACGCCCGTGTAAATATCAAGTCCCATACCGATGATGGGCAAACAAATGATCAACTATAGTGTTTACATGCTTCCCAACCAAATGGACGAGAAGCAACCGGCCAAGGCTTATGCCAAGGCGCAGGTGAAGGAAGTGATGGGCTTTCGCCAGTTCGTGGCGCACATCGCCGATCATGGCGGCCACAAGCGCGGCCAGGTGAAAGGCGTGCTGGCGGACATGTGCAGCTGCCTGGTGGAACAGTTGCTGGAGGGCAAGAAAATCTTGCTGGATGACCTCGGCAGCTTCTGGCTGTCGCTGAGCAGCGAGGGGGCGGAAAACTGCGAGGCGTTCACGGAAAAGAACATCACGGGCGTGCGAATCCTCTTCACGCCGGGCGATGATTTCGAGAACCTGATTGGACGTGCCAGTTTCAACCCGGTGGCAAGCCGCGCCGCGCAACAGGCTACGCTGAAAGCGGAGAAGACCGGCGAGACCATGGTGGACTTGGCGGCGGCCAAGAACAAGGGAAACGCCGCTGGCGGTACCGGGGAGAATCCCGAGGACGGCGGCAGCACGGGCGGCACGCCTGTAAGCCCTGGCACGGGTGGCACTGAGGGCTCTGATGTCAGCGGCGAGGAGTAATCCCAACCTGGAGGGGGCGTTTCCCTCCAGGTGTTAACCTGGCGCAGGTGACGGGGAGGCTGCTTGCCGCAGCGTGGCAAGGTTTTCACTCGCCATTGTAGAGACGCATTCTTGCGTCTCAGTAAGCTGCCAAGCCCATCGATAGCGTGAAATGCCCACTATGCCAACCTTGCTGGCCGAGACGCAAAAATGCGTCTCTACAGGTGGAACAACGCAATCAGCAAAGCGGGCGGAGTGACGTGGATTTCGCGGAGAGAGCCATTGGCGCACCTGCGTCAAAACTTGAGAGTATGGAGTTTATATTATTCATTTATCTAAAAACGAAGACTATGAAGAAATGGAACTGGAAGAGCGTGTTGCTCTATGTCGTTCGGCTCGTGGAGCTGATTGTCACCGGCGCGGTGGGAGGAGTCGCTGGGAGCGTGTTATGAGAAACGTTACGCTGATTGTCGTGCACTGCTCCGCCAACAAGGCGGGCAGCGCCCTCCGCGCCGCGGACATCGACCGCTATCACCGCTCGCTGGGCTGGAAGGGCTGTGGCTACCATTACGTGATTCCCACGGACGGAACCATCGAGGCGGGACGGGACGAGATGAAAATCGGTGCGCATTGCAAGAACCATAACCGCCATTCCCTTGGCGTGTGCTACATCGGCGGGCTGGATGCCCAGGGCAATCCCGCCGACACCCGCACGCCGGCGCAGCGGGTGGCCTTGCGGAAGTTGCTGGAGCGGCTGCACAGGAAGTATCCCAAGGCGGTCATCGTGGGGCACAGGGACCTGGACAGCCATAAGGCCTGCCCGTGCTTTGATGCCGTGAGGGAGTACCTGGACTTGGAGCCGTAGAATGTTTATCTTGTTTGGGGGGCGCTCAATCTTTCTGGGGGTTGGGCGCCCCCTTTTCATTTTCTTCGTGTCGGAGGGGACGCAAGGATGCGTTGTATTTTGTTGCTGATTGAGGGAGACGCGGCACGCCACGTCTCTACATCTAATTATCGTGAGCTCGACGAATCCCGGCTTCCGCAAGCGCCTCACCTCTTCGAGGCGAATCACATGCGTTTAAGCGTTTCAACCCCCTCGTCGAGGGGCTTTTCCTTATCTTATTGGTGCAGCCACACGGTGCGGAGGTATCTGCGCCACACGGCCAGATGGTTGGTGGTGTTGAGCTCCTGGCAGATGCCAACGCAGATGCGGAGCAGCTCTTCCGCTCCTTGCTCGGGATTCGTGGCGGTGATAGCCATCACGTTGAGTTTCTCATCGCCTACGGGAAAGTCATGGATAGCTTTCACGGGGGAGTCAGGGTCTATCAATACCTTATATAATAGAGGGGCGTAGTTGCGGAAGGAGTCCACCAATCGCTCATGCTGGCTTTGCCCCTCCACCAATTTCTCGTTGGCCTTGCCCGCCGTGAGAAAGTATTCGCCCAGGAACGTGTCCCAGTTGGCGAAAAGCGTGTAGTGCCCGTCTCGCTCCATGAGTCCGAGATGGGCGTAATAGGGAGTGGTCTCCTCCGTGCTGATCTGTCGGCTGGGGTAATATACTCGCTCCGCGATGTTGACTTGCCGGATGAGTTCCGTGAAGTGTGGTCTGGCTAGCCTTCCGTTTCTGTCGTCTTCAAGTCCAGACGTAGGCGTGAGGAAAGGGCGAAGGACTAGTCTGGGGCAGGTGTTTCGCGTATAGCCGGGATGCTCCCGTTCATAGCGGGCGAGGTTGAGCAGGAGCTGCGCTTCCTTTCCCGTCAGTTGTGACAGGCGGAGGCTTAACGCCTCTTGGCCTTGCTGGTGAAGCTCTTTGCGGAGGGTCACTAGGGAAGGCTTTGCGGCCAAGCGGTCTATGAGGTCGTAGAGCGTGGGCAGTGTCCGTTCTCCATAGCCACAGCCCTGCAGCATGCCGACGAGCAGGTCGATGGCGCGGGCTTTTTCCGTGCCTAGGGACAGTCGGTCGCCCTCGGCGTTGTGGAGGCGGATGACATGGAGGTCATAGACGTTGGGGTAGGAGACGGTGAGATGGCTGCCCGGTTCGATGCCTTGCACCTGGAACACCAGTCCCTTTTTGCGGCGGAAGCGGCAGATGTAGCCTTCCCGTCCCTCCAGGGGACCGTCGAGTACGCGGACAATCTCATTGGGTTGGTTGTCCTCGTTGGGGTTGAAAGCGTAATCGGTATAGGGCCGCTCCAGTACCACCACCTTGTCGGCGTAGTTGTCATTGAAGTCCATGAACGCCCGCATCTGTTCTTCCGGGATGGTGAACGGTTCGGCCTTCTCGTTTTCCTGCCGTTTGCGTTTGTAGCGCAGGAAGGCGTTGGGGTAGCGGTCATGAAGAAACTCCCGCAACGCACTTTCCGTGGCCAGCACGAAGACATAGCCGTCGAAGAGGGGGAGCTTGCGCTCTTGGTCACCATGCCGCACGTTGACCGTGGTATGGGTGGGGCAGTAGGCTTCCAGGATGTTGTGGGTGTTTTCCTTCTCGCGGTCGATGAGGCAGCCCAGCTCCCGTTCATGTCCGGGTTGGGTACGGACAAGATACCAATGATAGTCAACGTGGTTGAGCTTGTCTGTCATAAAGTGTTGGCTGGCGAGAAGGTATTCTCTATGTTACCCTCATGGCAATCGCATGAAGGCTAAGAAATACCTCTCCGAACTTGAATCATCACGCCAGGTGTACATAAATTAAGGTGTCCCCTAGGGCGTTTTACAATATTCTTTAGGTCTAACGACAGCATCCCGGACGAAACTCAGCGGCAATGGTCCATCGTTGTTATGTGGCGAGAAGAGCGAAGCATCGCGTGCGTCAACGTTTCTTTCATCATAACCACAATGTATTGTTAATCAGGTAATTAATTACGCTGGCCGTTTCCCGTTTTATGGCGTGCAACGGCTTTATGATTGCAAAATTACAAAAAAGTATTGAACCGCAAAGGTTTATTCGAAATATTTTTTCTTCTTTCTTCCGATTCTGCCCATCATCGGCCACGTGATATCACCAAAAATGTAGAGACGCGGCGTGCCGCGTCTCCATTAGCCGTAAGGCCTTCTCCTGTGGCGATTTTATTCAGCCCTCTTGCTTGCCGAGACGCGGCACGCCACGTCTCTACTGTTAGGCGATGGCAGGTTATGCGCACATGCTGAGATTCGTCGAACGAATGCACCGAACCCCTTGGCGATGTAAGGGAATGATGTCACTGCCAGGTTTTCACTCGCTGGAGGAACCTGTCGGTGAGCCAGCGGCGCACGTCCCATTTCAGCGGCAGGGGAAGCAGGGTGAATCCCCATACCATGACGACCATCAAGGCCGCCACGCCACGCAGGCCGTCAAGTATCTCGTAGTGGGGCTTGGAAGCGAGATAGACAGGTTGTGCATTCATGTAGAGATAGGTGTTTTGTCAGTATTAAGCGTCGCGAAGATAAGCATTCCTCGTGAGAAAAAAGAAAAATATTTGGAAAAACCGCCCGCAATCTATTCCCGTTTCCGTTCAAATTGTGTAATTTTGCAACCGAAACGAAAAATTAAACTCCATAGAGTATGACCAACCTGAGATTTGAAGCTGTGGCCGAGGCTTCCCACAAGAAGCCGCAAGTAATGAACACACCAAAGGAGCGTCCTTCGGAGCTGTTTGGCAAGAACGTGTTCAACAAGCAGAAAATGTATAAGTATCTTCCCGCTGACGTGTACGAGAAGATGATGGACGTGATAGAAAATGGCGCCCGTCTGGATCGTAGCATCGCCGATGCCGTGGCTAAGGGCATGAAGCAGTGGGCCGACGAGAATGGGGTTACCCACTATACCCACTGGTTCCAGCCGTTGACGGAGGGAACCGCCGAGAAGCATGACGCTTTTATAGAGCATGACGGAAAGGGTGGCATGATAGAGGAGTTCTCGGGCAAGTTGCTCGTGCAGCAGGAACCCGACGCGTCCTCCTTCCCCTCAGGAGGAATCCGCAACACTTTCGAGGCCCGTGGATATAGCGCATGGGATCCCACCTCACCTGTGTTTATCATGGACGACACGCTCTGTATCCCCACTATCTTCATTTCTTATACGGGCGAGGCGCTCGACTACAAAGCGCCATTGCTGCGCTCGCTCCATGCCGTGAACGTGGCCGCCACCAAGGTATGTCATTATTTTTACCCCGAGGTGAAAAAGGTGATTTCCAACTTGGGGTGGGAGCAGGAATACTTCCTGGTAGACGAGAGCCTTTATATGGCACGTCCCGACCTGATGTTGACGGGACGCACCTTGATGGGGCATGACTCCGCCAAGAACCAGCAGATGGAAGACCACTATTTCGGTATCGTGCCAGAGCGCGTGCAGGCTTTCATGAAAGACCTGGAGAACCAGGCGCTGGAGTTGGGCATCCCGTGCAAGACCCGTCATAACGAGGTGGCACCCAACCAGTTTGAGTTGGCTCCCATCTTCGAGGAGACCAACCTGGCCGTTGACCACAATATGCTCCTCATGTCCCTGATGCAGAAAGTGGCTCGCCACCATGGCTTCCGTTGCCTGCTCCACGAGAAGCCTTTCGGAGGCATCAACGGCAGCGGCAAGCACTGTAATTGGAGCTTGGCCACGGACACGGGCGTGTTGCTTCACAGTCCTGGCAAGAACTCGGTGGACAACCTGCGCTTCGTGGTGTTTATCGTGGAGACGTTGATGGCCGTCTACAAGCACAACGGATTGCTGAAGGCCAGTATCATGAACGCCACCAATACCCACCGACTGGGTGCCAACGAGGCACCTCCCGCCATTATTTCCAGCTTCCTGGGCAAGCAGCTTTCAGAGTTGCTTGACATCATAGAGGATACAGATAAGGAGGATGTGTTTAACTTGCAAGGCAAGCAGGGACTGAAGATGGACATCCCCGAGATACCGGAGCTGTTGATAGACAACACCGACCGTAACCGCACCAGTCCGTTCGCTTTCACGGGCAACAGGTTTGAGTATCGTGCCGTGGGTTCGTCGGCCAACTGCGCCGCTTCCATGATAGTCATCAACACGGCCATGGCCGAGGCCCTGACAAGCTTCAAGAACCGCGTAGATGCCCTCATCGCTGATGGCATGGAGCAGAACGAGGCTATCTTGAAGGTGATACGCAAGGATATCAAGACCTGCAAGCCCATCCGTTTTGACGGCAACGGCTATAGCGAAGAGTGGAAGGAAGAGGCCAAGCGCAGGGGATTGGATTGCGAGACTTCCTGTCCCAAGGTGCTGGAGCGTTACCAAGACGAGGGCAGCATCAAGATGTTTACCGACATGGGTGTGTTGAGCAAGGTGGAGATAGACGCACGCAACGAGGTGAAATGGGAGAACTACACCAAGAAAATACAGATCGAGGCCCGTGTGATGGGAGACCTCTCCATGAACCATATTATCCCCGTGGCCACCCACTACCAGAGCCAGTTGGCTAAGAACGTGGAGAACATGATAGATATTTTCGGGGAGAAGGAAGCGCAAAAACTCTGCGAGCGCAACATCAAGATTATCCGCGACATCGCCGAGCGCACCCATAAGATAGAGGTGGGCGTAGAGGAGTTGGTGAATGCCCGCAAGGTGGCCAACAAGATAGAGGATGAGCATCAGAGGGCCATCGCCTATCATGACACCGTGGCTCCCAAGATGGAGGAGATACGTTATGAGATAGACAGATTGGAGCTGACGGTATCTGATGAGTTGTGGACGCTGCCCAAGTATAGGGAGCTGCTTTTCATCATCTAACGGGATATGACATGAAAAGAGCCTTCATACTTATTCTTTGCGCCTTTTTCTGCTTCTGTCACGTGGTGGCCCAGTCCACCATGAGTGACGAGGACATCATGAGCTTCGTGGTCAATGAAAAAGCCGCCGGCACCAGCAACTCGCAGATCGTGACCAAGCTGATGCAACGGGGCGTGAGCGTGACACGGATGCAACGGCTGCGGAGGGAGTATGAGAGTGGAGGACTGGATGCCTTGGGAAATCCTGGCGGAAAAGTGAAGGCGAAGGACTCCCGCCTGCGCACCAACGAGAAGGTAGGGGCGGCCGACACGAAAACACGCAATGAACTGAAAGAAGAGGGCAACCTGACCAGCTATCGCTTGAAAGACTTGGAGGGCAGGAGCAGGGTTTATGACGAAGACAGCCCTGAGTTCCTGGCTTATCAAAATGAGTTGCAAGTTTTCGTGCCTGACTCCATGCTCATGCTCAAGATGTTGCTGAAGGAAAAGAAGGAACGGAAGAACAAGGTGTTTGGCAGGGATATTTTCAATAACGAAGAGCTTTCTTTCGAGCCAAACATGAATATCGCCACCCCGCAGGATTATCGTCTGGGACCAGGGGATGCCGTGATAGTGGATGTCTATGGCGCGTCACAAGATTCGTTCGAAGAGACCGTAAGTCCAGAGGGAGAGATTACCATAGAGGGTTTCGGCCCCGTCTCCGTGGGCGGGCTTACGGTGGAGCAGGCCAACAGACGGCTGCGCAACACGCTGGGAAGGCGATATAGCAGTAGCCAGGTGAGGCTCACCGTGGGGCAAACCAAGACCATCTCCGTCAACGTGATGGGCGAGGTGAAAACACCGGGCACCTATACGCTCTCGGCTTTCGCCACCGTTTTCCATGCCCTCTACATGGCAGGTGGAACCAATGATCTTGGTACGTTGCGTGATATTAAGGTGTATCGCGACAGCAAATTGGTGAGTCGGGTGGACATCTATGACTATATCCTGAACGGAAAGCTCACAGGCAATGTGCGGTTGGGTGCCAATGACGTGATAGTGGTTGGCCCATACGACTGTTTGGTGAAGGTGGACGGAAAGGTGAAGCGCCCCATGATATACGAGATGCGCAAGGACGAGAGCCTTGCCTCGTTGTTGAAATACAGTGGCGGTTTCGCCAGCGACGCTTATACCAAGTCGGTGCGTGTCATCCGCAAGACAGGCAGGGAATATGCCGTGTTTAACGTGGACGAGTTTGATTTCGCATCTTTCCGTGTAGCCGATGGAGACTCCGTGAGCGTGGACTCCATCTTGCCCCGCTATGAGAACACCGTGGAGGTGAAGGGTGCCGTATTCCGCCCTGGTCTCTACCAGATGGGAAACCAGATAAACAGCGTGCGTTCCCTGATTGAGTACGCGGATGGACTCACCGAGGAGGCTTTCACCGCCCGTGCCGTGATGCATCGCATGAAACCTGACCGCACCCTGGAGGTAATGAGCGTGAATGTGGAGGGCATCCTCAACGGGACTTCGCCCGATATCCCCCTCCGGGAGAATGACGTGCTCTTCATTCCCACCAAGCAGGAGATGGCCGTGGAGCGCACCATCACCATAAGGGGCGAGGTGATGCATCCTGGTGTGTACAAGTACGCAGACAACGAGACCGTGGAGGACTTTATCCTGCAAGCGGGCGGATTGACCGAGAAGGCCTCCGTGATGAAGGTGGATATCTCCCGTAGAGTAGGCAATCCTTACGCCACCGAAGTGGACAGTGTCATTGGAGAATATTATTCACTGAAGCTCAAGGATGGCTTCGTGATAGACGGCAAGCCAGGTTTCGTGTTGATGCCCTTCGATGAGGTGTATGTCAGGAAAAGCCCTGGCTATAATGAGTTGCAGAACGTGGAAATAGCGGGTGAGGTGATGTTCGCCGGTACCTATCCGCTTACCAGGCGAGGTTCTCGTCTCTCTGACCTGCTGAAGGCTTCTGGCGGACCAACTCCACACGCCTATATCAAAGGGGCGAAACTTTTGCGCAAGCCCAACGAGGTAGAGAAAGAGCGCATGGAGGCTGCCTACCGCATCGTAAAACAGCAGGAACAGCGAAACTTGATGGAAATGGCCGTCAAAAGCAATAACGCCACGGCGGTATCGCAGATGGCAGAGCAGAATAAGGAAGCTGAACTAGAGAAATTCAAGGTGCCCGAGTTCTTCCCTGTGGGCATAGACTTGGAGGCGGCATTGGAAAAACCTGGTAGTGACGCGGACATGGTGCTTAGGGAAGGCGACAGGTTGGTGATACCGCAATACAATGGTACGGTGAAGGTAAATGGCGCCGTGATGTATCCTAACACCGTGGCTTACAAGAAAGGCAAGAAAGCCAAGTATTATATAGACCAGGCAGGCGGTTTCGCCGGCGATGCCAAGAAGAGCCGCGCCTATATCATCTATATGAATGGCGAGGTAGCCCAAGTGGCGAAAGGTGGCAAGATACAGCCTGGATGCGAGATAGTGGTGCCCACCAAGTCGGCCACTCGCATGAGTCCCGCCGAGATTATCAGCATAGGCACGGGCTTTGCCAGCATAGCTACCATGATAGCGACCATTGCCAATATCTTGAAGTGATTTAGTCCAAACGATTTTTGGGAAGGGCTTCGAAGAATTCCAGAAAAGCTTTCCCGCGGAACTACCTTTACGTTTTAGCCGTTTTTTACGGCCAGGGCGTAAAGGTAGTCGCTTATGCGGTTGACGTAAGCTATAATGTCTTTTGGCAGGGGATATAGGCGTGAGAGCGTGACGAGGCGACGCTCGCAAGTGCGGGTCTTGGCACGAGCCAGGTGAAGAAGAGCCTCCAGGGGGTTACCGCCTGGCAGGAGGAAGCGGAAAGCCGCATCTCCCATGGCGTGGTCGATAGCCCGTTCCAACTGTTGCGTCTCTTCAGCCATAAGGCAAGCTGGTTCTTGCGGACTTGCCCCTGCGATGACGGCCATTATGCGGGTGACGCACTCTTGTATATGGCGCAGGTTTTCAATAGTTGCCTTGTCGTTAGGATAATGGGCTATGACTAGTCCCAACAGGGCGTTCAGTTCGTCCAGTTGGCCATTAGTTTCTACGCGGATGTCGTCTTTGGGAACCCGTTCTCCGTGGAGCAGGCTTGTCTGCCCTTCGTCTCCCTGTTTGGTGTAGATGTGTTTTGGGGTCATGTTTGTTAGATTTAGCGTATGAGATAAGTTGTCAGCGGCGATGGCGTAATATGACATGCAGGATGACGGGCGCTCCCACGAGAGGAGTCACCACGTTGAGCGGCAACACGCCGCCTTCAGGAGGCAGCGAGCATGCCAGGTTGCAAGCCAGGGCTATCACCGCCCCCGACAAAGCGGAGGCCGGCAGGAGTGTGGCATGATTGTCCGTGCGCCACAGCATGCGGGCAATGTGTGGCGTGGTCAGGCCTATGAAAGCGATAGGGCCGCAATAGGCGGTGGTGACAGCCGTGAGCAGTCCTGCCAGCGAGAGCAGTTGCAATCGCAGGCGGCGGGTTCTGGTTCCCAGGTTGAGTGCGTAGACTTCCCCCAGGAGCAGGGCATTGAGTGATTTCACCCTGGTTAATGACAGTAGGATGCCCGTTACCGTGAGCAAGACGAAGAGGGGCATTTGTTCAAACGGAACGTTGGCGAAACTCCCCATGCCCCATATCATGTAAGACTTCACGCCTTGGGCACTGGCCATGAAATTGAGCAACGATACCACGGAACTGGCCATGTAGCCTACCATTAGGCCTACGATGAGCAGCATCACGGCGTTTCTCACCAGCGTGGAGAGAAAGAGGATGAGCGCGGTTACCGCCATGGCTCCAATGAACGCAGCCGCCAATATCGCCACGTGTCCGCCTAAAGGAAGATTGGCGGCTCCCAGGATTCCTCCTCCCAAAGGAAGCATGACCAAGGCCACGGCTAAGCCCGCTCCGCTGTTGATGCCAAACACGTCGGGGCCGGCAAGGGGATTGGCGAAGGCGGTTTGCAACATCAGTCCGCTCGCGGCAAGGGAACTTCCCGCCAACAAGGCTGCTACGGCCTGCGGCAGGCGTGAGCGCAGAATGATAAAGCGCCAGGATTCCCTCACGCTCTCGTCACCCCGCAGCGTGGCCATAGCCTCTTGAAAGGGGATGTCGACAGACCCTATCAACAGGTTGGCCATGAAGAGAGCCAATAGGGCGAGCGCTCCCAATAACGTGAAGAGGATTCGTTTATTCATGGAGCCGACGGAAATAACGGAGCTTGCCAGGCAAGGCGCCAGGATGGGACAACAGGATGAAATCCCTGAGCAAGTGCTCTGGATGGAAAGCCTGCTCCTCAAAGAAAAGGGTGGAGTTCACCGGACAGGCGTATACTTCCCCTTGCTGGAAAGCCTTCAGGCTGGCGTATCCCGCATACTCCTCCAGGAGCCAACGACGGCTCAGTGGGTCATTGTCGTTCACCTTGAAAGCCCAAACGTCTATGCTGTCGGCCTGTTCCAGGACTTGCTCGGGCGAGAGGGGCAGTGAGCCTGCGTGCGTATCATGGGCAAAAGGATAGCCCGCATGGGCATCGGCAAGCAGTTGGCCTATGGTGCTTTGCCCACCAGGACAATACCATACGCTTCCCGTCTTGCGTTCAGTGAGCAGTGACCTGCCTTTGGGCAGTCGGCGCGCTTGGGCGCGGAGGCCTTGGTAGATGGAATCCACTCGCAAGAACAACGAGTCCGCTTCTCGTGCTTTCCCCGTCAGCCTGCCATAGAAGCGCATCCATTCCGCCCGCCCCAATGGAGATGTCTCCATGTAATCTGCCAACAGAAGCAACGGGATACCTGTTTGGGTCAATCGCTCATAGTGGGCATCTTGAAAAGGGGAAACCAAGAGGGCATCCGCCTTGATGTCCACGATGCGCTCCACGTCGGGGGATAGTGAGCTGCCGCAATCCACAATCTTTCCATTCCCTTTTATCCAGGCCAGGTTGTTGAAAGGTTTGTCGCAGACACCCGCCACACAGTTTTCCGCGCCCAATTCCTGGAAAAGGGCGCAATGGGCCGAGGTGAAGACCACGGCCTGGCGCAAGGGCACTCTCACTACGCAGACCTGTTCGCCCCAAGGAGCTTGCTTTACCAGGGAGTCACCCTTGACTCCCCTCGCCACCAGGGCGTAACGAGCCAATGTCTGTCCGGGATGCCAAGGGTCGCGGATATCTACCCTGGTATATCCCGGATGTTCTATGGTGAGAAGTAAAGACGCATGGGCATAGCGCAACGTATCACCTTTCTCGCTCGTCGGGGTGGGGGCGCTTGTTCCACCACAACCATTGAGCAGCAGTGACATGCTGGCTATGAAGAGTAGCAGGTATCGCATGGGTCAGCGGGAAACGGACTTGATTAGTCTTCGAAAACTATTTTGCGGGGGCACTGCCCGTAAGAGGAAAAGCTGCCTACGTAGTTTCCTTGGCGGTCAAAATGGTATACGGCTCCGTCACCCGAAACGAAGCTTGTGGTAAGCACGTAGATATGCCCCGTCTCGTCATTGACGCTTAGACCATATACACTTGCGCTTGCCAACTCCGCGGGAGCGTTCTTCAAGAAGTCGCGGTTGATGTTGCCTGTGCGGAAATCATAGGTATAGAACTCCGTGGTGTTGGTATAGGGGTAAGAAGAGTAATCGGTCTGGCAGTTGACCACGTAGAGCGTTCCGTTTTCCGCGGCGATGTTGGTGCCTTTTCCTATTTCTTTATATGTGTCGGTAGCGGGGTTGAACACGGCCACGGGATAGGTGTAGTCGGGGTATTCTCCTCCATAACCCTGTATGGCGAGGTATCCGTCGGTCTCCACGATAGCTTGCGGATTGTCGAAGATGGTGACATGGCGGTCGAGTTGGAAGTCTCTCTCGCGGATGACGGAAAGGCGGTTATCTTTGCCCCAACCAGAGTTCACGCAATAGATGTATCCGTTCTCTTCCACGATTTGCTCGGGATTGTCACCTACTTTCACTTGACCCACGATGCTCATGTCCATGGTGTTGACCTTCACCACGTAACCTCCATATGTGGTCACGTAGAGGAATCCGTTGTCGGCCGCCATGTAGCGAGGCTGTCCCAAGTCGCTTCTGTCGCTCAAGGAAAGGCGGCCTGTTTCTATGCCTACACCATTGAGTTTGGCGACATAGTTAGAACCGTATACGGCGAGGTAGAAGTAGCCGTCCTCTTCTATCAAGTCCTGGCCTGTGTCACCGATGTTCTTCTCGTTTTGGGTTTGGTAGAGGTCATGGGCGTAGGGTTTGTCCGTGAGATAATCAAAATAGGTGATGGTGGCGTTGTTGAGCCCATAGGAACCTTCGTTCAGGATAAAGCCCCTGGTGGAAGCCATCTCTATCTTGGAGCCTTGTTGCATGGGGTCCCAAGGAGTGTCGTCATCTTCGCAGGCCGTGAAGCCCGTGGTGAGTGTCAAGCCGCAGAGCGCGGCGTACAGGTAGTTTCTTTTCTTCATGTTCATGTTCGTTTGGTTTTGGGTTACTATATATATAATGTGTATATGCGGACTAGATGGTCAGCGTGGCTGATACTTCCCACGCCCTTCCTGGCATAGGGTAATATTTCACCACCTCATATTGCTCGTCGGTGAGGTTGCGCAGGGTGGCTTGCAAGTCAAGTTTGCCATTTTTCCAGCGGAAACTCCTGGACAGCGAGAGGGTGTGTTCCCAATAGGGAGCCAGGCGGTAGGCGGATGTCTGTTGTTGCAGGCAGTATCGTTCTCCACTGGCCAGCAGACTATATCCCAAGTTTGCCCAAGGCGTTTTCAGGGTCAATGACCCATTGCCTGTATGTTGGGGTGTATAGGGTATTTGCTGTTTGTAGTAGCTGGCGGACTTGTCCGTGATATCTTCCGCCCGCAGCAGGCTGTAGGCTCCCGTGAGCAAGAGGCTCATTTGGTTGCCCATCGCCAGCTCGGCGGCCAGATTGACGTTGAGGCCAAACATCCTCACCCTGCCAAAGTTGGCCATTTTCCATACGTAGAGCGTGGGGAAAGCTACTATCTTGTCTTTTACGTCGTTGTAGAATCCATCTACGCTCAGCGACAAATAGCGCGTGAACGGGAATGGCTGCCCTTGCCATGCGATGCCCACGTTGTATTCCTTGGCCACTTCGGGTTTCAGACCTACCGTGCCCGTCTGGTGATAATACAGGTCATTGAAGGTAGGCACGCGGAAAGTATGTTTGAGCATGGCTCTGATATAGAGCGCTTCGTTGGGCAGCAATCGGTAGGAGAGCGAGAGGGTGGGAGAGAGCCGCTTGCGGTCTTGTGGCTTTTCGCCCTGTTCCACGTCTTCCGTTATGTAGGTGGCCACTATGCTGCCCATGATGTCCCATCTGGCGGGATTATATCGGGCGGTCAACGCGGTGAGCGAGGTATATCGCTTGGGCTGCGGTGGCCGCTGGGCGTTGGAGCGTAGGTCGCCATATATCAAGTCCTCGGCCAGCGAGAGAGACAGGTGGGGCAGGGGCTCCCACCCGATGGTAGCCGATGCGTAGTATTCGTTTTGCCTGTTTATTTCCGCGAGTTGTCCGTCTGGGTATTTCGCGTTTATGTCTATGTATCGGTTCCAGGAGTGGGTGTATTTCAGGTGTGCGCTCAGCTGCCATTGCCTTGTGAGTCGTTTCCTGAAGCTGGCCTGCAGGAAGAAGTCCTCGTCCCAGAGCCTTTCCCGTGCCGTGGTGTTATAGAGAATGACCGAGCCGGGCAGTCCCCTGCCCGAATAAAACCAGTAGCCTTTCACGTTCAGCTCCCCATCTCGAAGGGAGTGGTAGAGATTGGCTTCCGCCCGCCACGTATAGATGTCGGAGTTGAGGCGGTGTTCCCGTGAGGTCTCGCTGCCGTTGACAAGGGTATAGGGATAGTCTCCGTCCGCCATCGTGTAGTCCGCTTGTATGGAGAGGCTTGTTGAGTCGGCCAGCCGTTGCCAATAGCGCAACGAGGGGTTGAGCAGTCCGAAGGAGCCTCCCCTTATTTTCGCCCATAGGGCATAGGGGCGGCTTTGGGCATCGAAGTGAGGTCTCTCGGTCTCTATATAGAGCACGCCCGCCGATGCCAGGTGGCGTGCCGTCTGCATCAGGTCGCTGTTGTCGCCCACGGCCAGTGACAATGATTGCACGTTGTCCAGCGAGTAGCGTCCCAGGTCTATCTGTCCAGCTTGGGTATTGCCGATGGTTACCCCGTCATAGCTCACGGCGGTGTGCTGCGCGCCAAATCCCCTGATGGAAACCGTCTTCACGCCGCCTATGCCTCCGTAATCCCTCACGTTGGCGCCCGCAAAGCGTTTCACGGCGGCCGCCATGTCGGTAAGCCCCAGCTCCTTTAGCTCGGCTTTCCCCATCACTTGTATGGGCTTTCCCGCCGAGATGGCCTTCCTCACGCGGGAAGCCACCACGGTGATACCCTCCATTTGGCGTGGGTTTACCAAAGTGGAATCTGTGTCAATAGGCGTTGCCGACGCGTGGAGCGAGCAGGCACAGCCTAGCGCGATAAGCGTTAATTTCCTCATAAGACACGTTTTCATCACCCTCCTCGGGGTTGCTGACAACAAGCGCGCGACGGCAGGTCTTCTGACTTCACTGTCTCTTTCCCCTGTATGCGTGGGGTGGATAAATCGGCAAACGGCCTTCCCGAATAAAGTGTCAGTGGCCAAATGCTTGCCTCGTTGGGCAGTTTACAGCAGCGGGACTGTACAGGAATCTCACCTGTTTCCCTTTTTAATCATGGGTATGAACCAATCGCAGTCGCGAATTTACGGCTTTTCGTTGAGAAAAGGGCATTTTCTTTCGATTAAATTTGAATAATCAATAAAAATATGTAACTTTGCCCCATAATGTGACTGAATCGTATTACTAACTTATTCATATAAATGGAAAGCAATGAAAAGAAGCCGCTAACGGGCGTGCTCAACATGCGTCAAGGAATCCTTTTCCTTGCCACGACACTTATCACCATCTTGATATGGAACTTGCCCTTGGACTTTTTTGGCATTGAGGGACTTACTGTGGTGCAGCGCAGGGTAATCGCCATCTTCGTGATGGCCGTGTTGCTCTGGATTACGGAGGCGATTCCTTCGTGGGCCACTTCGGTTTCTATCATATTCCTCTTGCTTTTCTGCGTCTCCGACTCCTCGTTCAACTTCATGCAGGGCATGGAGGGCGAGTATGGTAAGTTGCTCGATTACCAAGGTATCATGGCTTGCTTCGCCGATCCCACCATCATCCTGTTCCTGGGCGGCTTCGTGATGGCCATCGCCGCCACCAAGTCGGGACTCGACGTGTTGATGGCGCGCAAGTTGATAGCTCCCTTTGGCAAGAAATCGGAGAATGTGTTGTTGGGCTTCCTGCTCATCACGGGTCTCTTCTCCATGTTCATCAGCAATACCGCCACCGCCGCCATGATGCTCACCTTCCTCACTCCGGTTTTCAAGGCGTTGCCCGCCAACGGCAAGGGAAGGGTGGCCTTGACCATGGCCATTCCCATTGGAGCCAATTTGGGTGGCATGGGAACGCCTATCGGTACTCCTCCCAACGCTTTTGCCTATAAGGTGCTCAATGACCCCACGGGCATGGACTTGGGCGTGACTTTCGCCGACTGGATGATGGTGATGGCACCCATGGTGATTGTGATGCTCGTCGTGGCCTGGATAGTAGTGAAAACTTTCTTCCCCTTTACCCAAAAGACCATAGAACTGAAGATAGAGGGCGACGTGAAGCACAATTGGCGCACCAACGTGGTGGCCGTGACCATTATCCTCACCATCCTGCTTTGGGTGTTTGGAAAGCAGGTGGGCATCAACGCCAACACTGTGGCCATGCTGCCCATAGCCGTGTTCGCCTGCACGGGCGTGATTACGGCCAAGGACTTGCAGACCATAGATTGGGCAGTCATTTGGATGGTGGCCGGTGGATTTGCCTTGGGTATGGCCATGAATGGCACTGGCTTGGCGGAGAGCGCCGTCAAGAGCATTCCCTTTGCCGAGTTCAATCCTTTTGTCATCATGATTGTGTCGGGATTGGTATGTTTCACGTTGAGCAATTTTATCAGCAATACGGCCACGGCGGCCTTGCTTATTCCCATCCTCTCCGTGATATGCGCCGGTATGGGCGATAAGCTGGACGGCATCGGCGGTCCCTCTACTATTATAATAGGTATAGCCGTGGCGGCTTCTTGCGCCATGACGCTCCCCATCTCTACGCCTCCCAACGCCATCGCCTATTCCACGGGACTCATTAAGCAAAGCCAAATGGCCAAGGCGGGACTCACTGTGGGGCTGATATGCCTGGTGATAGGCTATGCCGTGCTCATCACGTTCTGCAAACTGGGCGTGCTGTAAGAAATAATAACCCTTACCTTTCGTATGAAAAAAAAGATAGTCATTGGCATAGACGTGGGCATCTCCACCACCAAGATAGTAGGCATTGACGAGAAGGAGATGGTGATTAGCCCCATTCGCATCAAGGCCACGGATCCTATCACTTCCCTCTATGGCGCTTTCGGCAAGTATCTGCACGACAACCGCATCAAGTTGGAGGAGGTGGAACACGTGATGCTCACGGGCGTTGGTTCAGGTTACATAGACGAGAACATCTATGGATTGCCCACTTCTAAGAGCCAAGAGTTTGTCGCCGACGGGCTGGGTGCCCGCTACGAGAGTAAACTGGACCGCATGATAGTGGTCAGCATGGGAACAGGCACCAGCTTGGTGAAGGTGGACGGTGATGATATCCAGCACATAGGCGGAATAGGCATCGGCGGCGGCACGCTGCAAGGCTTGAGCCGTATTATGCTCAAGACCGATGACGTGATGCAGATAGCCGATCTCGCCAAGACGGGTGACATATCGAAGATTAATCTCTTGATACGCGACATCAGTGCCAAGCCCCTGCCAGGATTGCCCATGACGGCTACGGCTAGCCTTTTCAGCAATGCCAAGGCCAATGCCTCCCGCGAGGATATAGCTTGCGGGCTTATCTTCATGGTCTTGCAGTCCATAGGCTCTGGCAGCATCCTTTCCAGCCTGGGCAGCGGCATCAAGGACTTTGTCTTGATAGGCAATCTCACGCTTTTGCCCCAATGCCGAGAGGTCTATCCCGCCATGGAGAAACTCTACCGCGTGCGCTTCCGTATTCCCAAGTACAGCGAGTTTTGTACGGCCATAGGCGCGGCTATCGATTATATCCGCAACCATCGGCAATGAGCCTTTTGATTTCTGCAAACATGAATAATGCACGGCTTTTGACATTTGTGTTGGCATGGCTCTGTTGCCTGGCCTCACAGGCTTCCGGTCTCAAGGGAAATGCCAGCTCCCGGGGAGCGTTCTTCACGGGGAAGTACCATAACCTGATGGTGGAACGCCTGGGATTGACTCAGACTCAAACAGATGAAAAGATAGCCAAGATATGGCATCATTTCTTCGAGGATGAACGTAACAAGGTGTATTTCGAGCCGGATGACTCCACGGCCTATATCCTGGATACAGGCAATGAGGACGTGAGGACTGAGGGCATGTCTTATGGCATGATGATATGCGTGCAGTTGGACAAACAAGCCCAGTTTGACAAGTTGTGGCGATGGGCCAAGACCTACATGCGCCATGATGACGGTCCTTGGAAGGGATATTATGCCTGGCAATGCACGCCTCAAGGCAAGCATATTGGCGTAAACACCAGCAATGCCAGTGACGGGGAGGCTTATTTCATTACCGCCCTGTTCTTTGCCGCCCATAGATGGGGTAACCAAGGCGTTTTTGACTATGAGCGGGAAGCCCAGCGTCTGTTGAGAGACATCATGTCTAAAGATGGTACGGGAGGTGTGGTCAACATGTTTGACAAGGAGAGCAAGCTGATTACCTTCGTGCCCAACGGTTATGACGCTACCTATACGGACCCTTCCTATAACCTGCCGGCTTTTTGGGAATTGTGGGCGAGATGGACAGACAGCGACAAGGAGTTCTGGAAACAGACTCCCCAAGCGGCCAGGCAGCTGCTTGCCAACGCTTCTCATCCCGTGACGGGTCTTTTCCCTGACTACTCCGCTTTTGACGGGTCGCCGTTCCAGCCCAAGTGGAAAAAAGATTATGATGCCCGCCGTTACCAGTTTGACGCCATCCGGTGTGCCATGAACGTAGGCATGGACGCGCATTGGTTTGCCACCGATATCGAGAGGCAGGCAGCCATGGTAGACCGTTTGCTCAGGTTCTTCAAGCAGGATAATTTCACTCATGGTCATTTCAACTTGGACGGAACGCAACCTACGGGCGGCTATGAGCCAGGCATGGCAGGTGCCAACGCCGTGGCTTTGTTCGCTTGCCCCGACCATCCATTGGCCCAGGAGTATCTGCGCAGGCTGTGGGAAGTGCCTTTGCCTACAGGTAAGTTCCGTTACTATACGGGCATGGTCTATATGTTGTCCATGCTCCACGTCACGGGCAACTTCAAGGTGTGGTAAAGCCTCTTGGTTTCTCCATCGATAGCGCTGTCGTGACAGGGAGGATGAGAGGTGCGAGCGCGTGCTTGCGCATCTTTTTTCGCAAAAAAGTGGCGAAAAGTTTGGTTATATGATAAAATAGCAGTACCTTTGCACTCGCAATTCGGAAACGAGTGCTTTTGGGCACCCTTAGCTCAGTTGGTAGAGCAACTGACTCTTAATCAGT
>UMHJ01012968.1_pt1 | contig 35282 bp, 38 predicted proteins | sample 1965511 | NCBI WGS metagenome assembly UMHJ01 (sample SAMEA4836096, study PRJEB28245) | human gut metagenome | biome: gut microbiome; material: fecal sample | place: Denmark | collected 2008
GGAGTATGTTTTTCAGGCATTTGATGTTGCAGCATTTCATTATTTGGTGAAACCATTTTCAGATGAAAAATTTGAGGAAGTTGTGAAATGTGCAGTCAGAAGCATTGAAAAATACTCTGAAAATCAATCGGATGAAAAATACATGATGGTGCAGTCCGGAGGAAGCTGATGTATTTGCATCCCGCAAAAAAGCCAGCATGAGACTGCTTTCTACAAAATGTATGGTAAGAAGACATTTTCCTCCCACACGACCAATCACGCTATCCATTTGTACAATGGTCGTTTCCGGGTTTGCTCCCAGATATTTTTGAAAGTCAGCGTAGCTTCGTTCAATACGGCAGCCCCGGTCAACTTTAAATTCAGGCTTCTTATAACGGGGACGGTATTTCACTTTACGGGGCAGATCAATGTTCCTGATATCAAAGAGCTGGGCATCCACGTAGTTATACAATGTCTTTTCACTGCACATCAGTTCATCTACATGAGCAAGATAGATTTGATGAAGCGACTGCCCGTTTTTAACTAAAGGACTGATGATCCCGTTAATTCTTGCAATATCATCTTCGTTGGACATGATACCGGTTCTGGCTTCCGAAACAGCATGATGTGCACTCTCATGTGCATCTGCCGGATCATAAATACGTTTTAATAACGTGCATTTCGGCAGCTGACTGCAGCCATTACAAACATAAGGTGGCTTATTTTTGACAGAACAGACATCTTCTACAAAATCAGAACAATGTAAGGTGCATTCAGAGCACAGGCTGCATTTGTAAGCAGATTGGTGTGTACAGCTTGTTCCGCAAATCCTTTTTGCTTTGCATGTAGCACGGAATTTACAAGGATTATACGGATATCCAGGACGACCGCTTTTCTTATCATAGGAATACTTTTTAATCTCCTTGGCAATGGTTGTACGGTCCTTTCCTAACTCTTTGCCAATTGCCCCAAAGGATGCATTCTCCTGAAGGCGTTGAGCAATAATCATTCGATCTTCATAAGATAAAAACTTTGACATGGTGACTCCTTTCCAGCCGCCAGAAATCAAAGCATAACAGAAAAGAGACCAACTATCCAGTCAGTCTCAATTCATTTGTAAAAGAAAATCCATACCTTTCTTTTACACTGATAACTATTAACTTTTACACTTATCCAAGATAGCGGGTATGGAATCTTGGATTACAATTGAGGAGATTGTATAATACTTAAAAACATTGCTTGTTCATAGCTATAAACTATGACAAATGATTTTCCAGAATCATTTTCCGGAATTGTCGGGCGGCTGAGTTCAGCGGATGTTGGCAATCGTATAGCATGCATATATTTCTTTCCGGAATGTTTTCTTTTAGTGATATCTGGACAATTTCTCTTTTTTGAATAGAATCATGTGCCATTGCTTCTGGAAGAAAAGCCAGGCCCAGCTCACATTTGACAAGAGGGAGAATCTGATCGGTCGTGGCGGTTTCGATATCAGGGGCAAGTTCGAGTCCGTGAGAGAGAAAGAGTGCATGATAAAACTGAAACGTCGTTGTTTCACGTCCAAGCGAAATCAGCGGATAGTTTTTTAATTCTGCGAGAGATAATTCCTGGCAGCCGAGTGCGGTAAAAGTTGTACCACCGACAAGGATTTCCTGAAAAGGCTGCAGCATAATCTGTCTGAGTGGTGATTCCACGGAAGCTGGAGTTGAAACAATAGCAAAGTCGATTTTTCCACTTTTTACGGCATCAATTGCCTGTGGGGTGGAGTAATTGTACAGTTTCAGGCGGATGCCGGGATAGGTCATATGAAATGCTTTAAGTTTATTAAAAAGAAAAATATTTAATGCGGTCTCGCTGACACCGATCGCAATGCTTCCATGTGACAGCCCCGTACTATCCGATAGCTCCTCTTCTGCGGCAAAAATCTGTGACATTGCAGCGGAAATATGGGTATAAAGTTTTTCCCCTTCCGGGGTAAGCTGAATGCCCCGGTTGGTACGTACAAACAAAGTTGTATTAATCTGCTGCTCCAGACAGTTCATGGCCCTTGTCACATTTGGCTGACTGCTGCCGAGTGTATGTGCGGCTTTGGTAAAGTTGTGGTATTTTGCAACATAATAAAAAATTCGATAGTATTCAAAATTTACATTCATCGATAGAACCCCCTCTGACATATCAAAATGTTATTTATAACATATCAATTATAGTTTTTACTTATCCATAATGCAAGAGTATAATCAAAGAAGATGAAAAAAGCAAGAAAGGAAGCGCATGAAGCATGAAGGAACAGACGATTTTTCCACGAGAGGAAAAGGCAGAGGTTTTGTTTCAGAAAATATTAAATGATCATTGGGCATGTGAAAAGTTACAGGAAACATTTTGTAACTGTTTATTTTGCAATGATGATTCGGATGCCGAAATTTCTCCGGCAGAATTTTCACTGGCTTTGTTCAATGCGTATACGAACCGGGACCTGTCGGCCTTCCTTATGGGCATATGTCAGAATACATTGTTTGACCTGTTGAGAAATTCATTTCTGATTCCCTATCGTTTTGATGCAGACGGAAAGCAAAATCCGGTCATTATGACGGATGAAAATGGGCAATTACTTCCTGCATACAAAGGCACAGCTCATGAAAAAGAATACCGGCATTTTCATGAGGTATACAAAGATCTCGGCAATCAGAAAAATATATATTTTGCACAGGCATACCGTTACAGCCATGAATATCAGTCGGATTACATGGATGTGAAACAAAAGATTCTTGAAAAAAATATGGGTGTGCTGCTCATTCGTGAACTGCCGGATACCGTAAAGGAGAAGGAGACAGAGGCAGAAGTATATTCTGCCGTGTGGGATCTTATGATTGAGCTGGAAAAGAATCTTCCAATGGCTTACGTATTTTATGGACAGGATTCGCTGGTGGAGAATAACAACCGATATGATGAAATTGGAATTTTCCTTCCGAATTCTATCTTCCTGAAAAATCTCGAACGTCATGTTGCAAAAGCGGAGGAGATCATTTATGGCGAAAAATGATTATATAGAAATCATGGAAAAAAATCATATGGAGATTCCGTGGCACGATTATACAGAGAATGACGGTGAAGTGCTGATTCAGCAGGCAGGACTGATTGAAAAGGCATCGGTTGTCGGCCGGGTTGGTCTGATTATGCTTTCCTGTGGAACCGGAGCATGGCGTGTGCGGACTTCTATGAACAGGCTTTCCAAGGAACTTGGAGTAACCTGTACAGTGGATGTGGGACTGATGTCCATAGAGTTTAATTGTTTTGATGGAAAAGAGTGTGTTTCACAGTCTCTTAGTATTGCAAATACCGGAGTAAATACTTCCAAGCTTTATCGGATGGAACAGTTTGTAAATAGTTTTCCATCTCAGGAAGCGCATTTGACCGGAGAAGAAATCCATAAGCGGCTGGATGAAATCGAGCAGATCCATGAACTCTATTCTCCGGTAAAACTCGGATTGGCAGCGGCACTTGCATGTTGTGGATTTACATTTCTGCTGGGTGGTGGCCCGGTGGAGATGATATTTGCATTTATTGCCGCTGGTGTTGGTAACCTTATCCGGATGAAGCTGATCAAACATCATTACACATTGTTTTTAAACATTGCGGTATCTATTTCAGCTGCATGTCTGACGTATGCTGTCTGTCTGCATATGGCAGAGCTGTTGTTACACGTTTCCGCAGTGCATGAGGCCGGATATATCTGTTCCATGTTGTTTATTATTCCGGGATTTCCGTTTATCACAAGTGGAATTGACTTGGCAAAGCTGGATTTGCGATCTGGTCTGGAGCGGCTTACCTATTCCATTATTATTGTTCTGGGTGCAACGGTGTTTGCATGGATCATGGCACTTTTGTTAAATCTTCAGCCACAGGATTTTGTAGCTTTGCATCTAGGAAGTATGATGCATCTGGTTTTACGTCTGATCGCAAGTTTTTGCGGAGTATTTGGATTCTCGATTATGTTTAACAGTTCAGTCTATATAGCAGCAACGGCGGCATGTATCGGTGCCGTTGCAAATACATTGCGGCTGGAACTGGTCGATTATGCAGGGATGCCATCTGCGGCAGCAGCTTTCATAGGAGCACTGACTGCAGGTCTGCTTGCATCCATCATAAAGAGAAATCATGGATATCCGAGAATTTCACTGACAGTGCCATCCATTGTAATTATGGTGCCAGGATTATATTTGTATCGTGCGATTTATAATTTTGGAATTATGTCACTAACAGAGGCAGTTTTGTGGCTTGCAGCAGCGATCATGATTATTGTATCGTTACCGCTTGGACTTATTTTTGCGAGAATACTTACCGACCGGACATTCCGGCATTGCTCATAACAGATTATGCATGGGTTTATGTTCAAAGACAGTGTCAATAGAAGGAGAATAAAATATGCTTACAGCTGTAACAGGAATTAACTGGGGAGACGAAGGAAAAGGTCGTGTGATCGATCTGCTTGCGGAGAATGCAGATGTTGTTGTCCGCTATCAGGGCGGCAATAATGCTGGTCATACAGTGGTTGCCAAACAGCAGAAATTTGTCTTAAATCTGCTGCCATCCGGTATTCTGCATGAGAATGTAATATGCGTACTCGGCGATGGTATGGTGGTAGACCTGAAACATCTGACAAACGAAATTGCACAGATCAGGGAAAAAGGTGTTGTGGTCACACCAAACAACTTAAAACTTTCCAAACGGGCAACAATCTCTATGCCTTGGCACAAAATTCAGGATGAACTCGAAGAAACACGTCTTGCAAAAACAGGAGCAGCGTTTGGTTCCACAAAAAGAGGCATTGCCTATGCATACAGTGACAAATACAGAAAGAAGACACTGCGTCTTGGGGATCTGCTTCATCTAAAAGAGGAATCCGTACAGAATCGTTTGAAAATGATGCTCGAGGCAAAGAATCTGGAGCTTGCAGGATGCTATTATCAGGAACCGATGTCCTATCCGGCACTGCTTTCCTGGTGTGAAACTCAGGCAGCAGAGTTATGGCCATATATAGTAGACACAGGTGCTTATCTCGAGGAAGCATTAAAGGAAGGAAAACGTGTTGTTTTAGAGGCACAGCTTGGAGCTATGCGGGATATTGATTATGGCATTTTTCCATATACGTCAAGTTCTTCAACGATTTCTGCCTACGGTCCGATAGGGGCGGGGATACCGGGAAAGCAACTGGACCATGTCGTTGGTGTACTGAAAGCTTATTCAACCTGTGTAGGTGCAGGGCCATTTACAGCAGAAAAAGCCATGCCAGAATCCTGGATGGAACTTTTGCGCAAGTTTGGCGGAGAATATGGTGCTGCCACAGGACGTCCGCGCCGTGTAGGACCGTTTGATGCAGTTGCAAGCCGGTATGGATTAAAGTGTCAGAACGCGGACAAGATTGCATTAACTAAGCTTGATGTGCTCAGTATGATGAAAGAAATCCCTGTGATTGTAGGTTACAAAAAGGGAAATCAGGAAGTGACGGATTTTGATCCGATAGAGGATCTAGAAGAATATGTACCAATTGTGAGAATGCTTCCCGGCTGGCAGACAGACATCAGCGGTTGCGTAACCTATGATGAACTGCCGGATGCAGCCAAAACGTATGTAGAGACGTTAGAGGATCTTCTGCAGCATGAAATACAGTTCATATCCGTAGGTGCAGAGAGAAGTCAGTATTTAACAAAAGGAGAGTGGTTATGAGCGGCTCAGAAGTGGTATTATCTTGTATCACATAATGCCACAAAGTCCAAAAAATGCAGTAACTACCAGCAATCTCAGGATTTTGCAGCATTAAACAATATTTAATATATTGTTCTTTATTTTCTAAAATTCAGAAAGTTTTTTAGAAAAATTTTTAGAAAACCCTTACAAGATTTCATCAGTCAAAAAACTGCCAATGCATAATATTCAAAATCAACCCCAAAAATCATCGAAAAATAACCCCTAAAACAACCAAAAGCTGAGGACAATTTTCATATCCTCAGCTTTATTTTTTCTGTTTATTCTTTTTTTAATAAATCAAAAAGGGAGGATTCATGATTAGGAATATTTGATACTCGTTTATATTCTTTAATTGCATTAATTAAAGAGTCAACATCTTCAAAATATTCCGTTATAAAAGTTTTACTTTTCACATTTTTATAAGATAAATCTTCTTTACAATAGCTACTTGGTTTCTTTTTAGATTTTTTGTAATCCTCATATTTGTTTTCGTTACAGATAATTAACATTTCAATTTCAGGCGCAGTAATTATATTTATTACATCAATCTTATGTTGGTAGGCTCTGCTGATTTTGAAGTTTTCGTTTCGTGAATCCAGGATCCTTAATACCGTTATTTTGTCATCAAAACCTTTTCTCAGATATTGCTGTTCAAATTTTTGACCACTACGACTTCTAAGTACATCTTCTTCGAGTAAATCTTTTCTGTCAAAAATAAGTTTATTGTTATCCAGCAAAATGTTGATAATAACTTGTTCTGCAGTGCCTTCACATATACATGCTATATATTTAGAAAAATCCATCGTTTCCTCCTAAATGCTATCGCTGATAATAGCATTTTTCAAATCCATATATGCATCGTACATGGGAAGTGTACCTCCCAAAAGACCGCTTTGATATGCTTCACTCTTTTTTATATCATTTCTTTTTAAAATTTTCGATAAGTTTTCTATAGTTATTCCTTGACGATTTCTGACAATATATATATTGTCGTTGCGCTCAAATTCGTCAAGCAATTCAGAATAGTGGGTTGAAAAAATAAGGGTAGCGCCTTTTTTGTTAACCTTTTTATCCATATAAAAACGAATTAAAGTTGATACGATTTCTCTGTTAAAGTGGTTTTCTAATTCGTCTATTATTAGATATCCTCCGTTATTAAATATGCGAATAGCGTATAAAAATGTATTGATGCCCTTTATCGTACCGGAAGAGAGATAACGATTTAATTCAGAAAATTGATTCAAAATCATCTCGTTTTTTGACTTAAACTTTAAATGAATATTTGATTTATTTTTTTCTTTATTTATTTTTAAATATTCTATGCTCGGATCAAAAAAAGAAATTAATTCAACAGGACAGTCTTCAGATATATCTAATTCATTAATGTTAGTATAACGGAGCATATCTGTATAATTAATAGATTCTTTGTTTCTTTTATTGAAGGCAACCATAATACTAACATCATCTAAAAGAAATTCAGAATTAACATCGCGAGTAAAATTAGTTTCTATATCTGAGAAATCATATAAGGCTTTTTTTGTCCTAATTTTGGATACATCCTTTGATTTCAGTGTTTCGGAAACAATTTTTAACTTATTATCTTCCTTGGCAATAACAGTATTTAGAAGATTTATCGATTTGTTGTTTTGAGTTTCAGAGAAAAAGAAAGTTTCGAAAGAAACTGTATTATTATCGGCTATACCATCTAAAACTTCTGAACATGTAATACTGTTTATCGGGGTATTGTTTAACATACCAAAAACAAAAGTTATTAATTTTAGCACAGAAGTTTTACCGGAAGCATTGATTCCGGTAAATGAAATAACATTATTTTTATAAAAAGTGTTAGATGGTGTAGAAAATAGTTCGCTCATGTTTTCTGCATTTTCACTATTAACTCTTTGTTGAGGTAAAAAATCAATTTCGCATATTCCGTTAAATAAAGGAAGATCTTTGGCTGCTATTTTTAAAATTTTCATGTGAATTACTCCTACTAATTACGCAATATATGTTTTTATAAGTGTATTATACCACTATAAATGCAATTATTCAAGGATAAAAACGGAAATCACGGTTTTAGATGCAAAATCGAACTGAAAATGTAATAGAGCTATTTATTGTATAATCAATCAGATGTTGTGTTTGTTAAAACAAACAATTTTGAAATACAGAATAATTTATATAACGCTGTTTGTCATCAATACTTTCATTGAAAATTATAGCCCAAAAAGGCGGAAATGTTCAATGAAACCGTCTTGTTATTTTAATTTAGCTATAAAAAATCCAAATTCATAAACCACAGAGTAGATAATGGGACAGTGGTTTTTGGTATAATATAGTTGACAGATGGGAACATCGGGCAAAAATAAAATATTATCAAAATATCAAAATGTCAGTCCAGCGGTGATATGTCAAAAGATAAAAGATTAAAAAGGCATATATTTTTGCATATATCTCATAAATGCAAAAAACACCCACCTAAACCCTGTCGACCAAATTTTTAAAAAATGAGCAGGGCGTAGCTCGTCGGCAAGCAGACCGAATCTACTTTGCCGGACAGTATAAGCGGTTGTCTTTCAGCAGACGAAAGACTAAACGCACAAATTTATGGGCAGTTAAAGCGAGAGCACGTTTGTGTTGGCATCTGTTTACCTCTTTGTATTTGAGGTGGTAGAAGTCGCTGTATTCCTTGTCGCATCTTACAAGAGAAAATGCAGCTTCACACAGATAATACTTTGAAAATCAATTGCCGGATGGAATGAGCCTTGTAACTTCGGTCTCAAAGCCACCGGACCGGTGTTGTTTCCATGCAAGACCTGCATATTTGGCAAGTGCACCAGTAAAGGTGGTTTTTTAACCACCTTTTATTTTTTGTCAAAATTACTTAAAATGCCTTAAAAACGGCTTAAATACTGGGTTTTCAAGATTTCAAAAATTCAGTTGATTAATTTTGAATTAAGTTAAAACAAGATAAAATGCAGTCAAACTTACTGTCATTTTAGTTTGCCTGCCGATTTTCAAGGAAACAAGATAATATATTTTTGAATTTTATTACACCGTAGCACAAAGATTTTTTACTCGCAAATTTCAAAAACGAACTGTATAACATTACTGCAATATCCAAAAACTGCCAATGCATAAACCTTTGAGCATGCTAAAAAATCAATATTTTTTGTTTAAGGGTTGGACAAATGAATAAAATGTTTAGTATAATATTATTGATAGGTAAAAATGTCAGAGAAATCGATTGCATTTTTGCAGATTCCCTTTGATTAAGTTAGCTTTTGAAAAAATAGCCCTGAAAGCAACTTGTCAAAAATTAGTAAATTATATATCGGAGGTTATATTATGAAAAAGATTTATCTCGTTGCTAGACAGAATGTTCATAGTGTTGCTAAACATGAATTACATGATGATAAAGGTCTTGAATGTTTGGATGGAATTCGTTACGGCAAACCAAAATATATTGACGATAATATAAATCCGCTCTCGGTTGCAGATGACTTAAAGCTTGAATTTGAAAATGATAATGTAGAATGGTATGCAGCCAAATATTCAATTCGTTTTGAAGATGGCAGTGAAATTGAAATTTAAAGATAAGTATAAAGGCTGAGGATATTTGCTCCTCAGCTTTTTGTTTATTCAAGTGCTAATATTTTATAGATTTCGTATAACAAAATACACAAAAAAGTGATTAAAAAAGCAGGTATTATAAATAACTTTATTGAATTCGACATGATGATGTGATATAATTAAACTTATAATTGTAACTTTATACATAAATAATAATCGAATACAAATCATTGAGAGGAAAGAAAAATAGAAATGGCTCAAAAAAGTAACGCCAATATTGGCTTTGAAAAACAAATATGGGATGCAGCTTGCACCCTTTGGGGACATATACCTGCGGCAGAATACAGAAAGGTAATCGTTGGCTTAATCTTCTTGCGTTACATTTCTACTGCTTTTGAAAAGCGATATCAGCAGCTTGTCGCTGAGGGTGATGGCTTTGAAGATGATAAGGATGCCTATACGGAGGATAATATTTTCTTTGTTCCCGAAGATGCCCGTTGGAGCAAAATTGCTTCTGCTGCTCACACACCTGAAATAGGAACAGTTATTGATGATGCAATGAGAGCCATCGAAAAAGAAAATACAACTCTTAAAAATGTATTGCCTAAGAACTACGCAAGTCCTGATTTGGACAAGCGTGTTTTGGGCGATGTTGTTGACCTGTTCACTAATATGGATATGGGCGACACCGAGGAAAGCAAAGACCTGCTCGGCAGAACTTATGAGTATTGTATTCAGCAGTTCGCCGCTTACGAAGGTGTTAAGGGTGGCGAGTTCTATACTCCTGCAAGTATTGTTAAAACAATTGTTGCTATCTTAAAGCCGTTCAAGAATTGCCGCGTATATGACAAAACCACGCCGAGATTGATACAATTTCATACCTTCAAAAATGCCGCAAATCCGCCGTTTCTGGGCGGTTTTTCTATTTTCAGCATTGTGGCGGCATAGGCAGAACGGTGGCCTTAGCAAGGTAGTTCACACTTTTCGGCGGTACTCTGTAACGATAGAAAAGCTATCGTTACAGAGTAGGGCTATCGTTAAGATGTAAAAACTGTCCTCGTTGCGGTATAGAGGCTTGACTCTGGACTGAAAACAGTTTATAATTAGACTGAATTAAGGACAAGGAGGAAAGACGCCATGACAGATTCATGCATTTATCTTGATACCTATGTGTTGCAGCAGGATATGCGAGTAAGAATGCCGAAAGCAATCCTTTCTAATATGGGAGTTGAAAAGGGAAAGACCACTTTTGATATTTATTTGAATGCGCAGGAAAACGAATTGATTTTCAGGATTCATCATGATAAAGAAGGAGAAAAAGCCGATGAGTGAGCCGTTAAGAGCCATTTCGTTGTTTTCTGGGGCGGGCGGCATGGATGTCGGTTTTGAGAATGCCGGGATAAAAGTTGTGTTTGCCAATGAACTGGTTGCCGATGCTGCTGAAACCTACAGAGCCAATCACCCAGACTGTATAATGATCAACGATGACATCAATAATGTAATCGATTCTCTTGGCAAATACGAGGGGATTGATCTTGTATTTGGAGGCCCTCCATGCCAGGGCTTTTCAGTAGCGGGGAAAATGGACCCTGATGACGACAGAAGCAAATTGATTTTTACTTTCCTGGATGTCGTTGAAAGAGTCAAGCCAAGAGCTTTTGTGATGGAGAATGTAAAAGCCTTGGGCGAACTGAGTAAATGGAAAGATGTACGAGAACGCTATTTGAAGAAGGCTTTTGACCTTGGATATTCGTGCCATTATTTTGTCTTAAATGCCACAGATTATGGCGTGCCTCAAAAGCGCGAGCGCGTATTCTTTATTGGAATCCGAGGGGATTCGTTTGATGAAAAGCGTCTTCATCAGCTTATCACACATCATAAAATGAAGGCCGCTCCCATCAGGGATATCTTGTTACCTCTTGGCAAAGCAGGCAGTGAGGAGAATCCACGGACTTGTGTGGCAAAGATTAATTTTTGCGCACGGCCGGTTATGCGTAAATCCCCTTATGCGGGTATGTACTTTAATGGGCAGGGACGCCCGATAGATATCGATGGCTATGCGAATACCCTTCCGGCTTCTATGGGCGGGAATAAAACGCCGTTTATAGATGAAGACTACTTGTATGGGGAGGCAGATGATAATTTCATCGAGAACTACCATAAAGGTTTGATGGATGGAACGATTACCCCGGAATACAAGGAAGCTCCCTGCCGCCTTAGAAGAATTACGATACGGGAAGCGGCTAAGATTCAGACCTTCCCAGATGATTATATCTTCTGCGGCAAGCCGGCGGCAATTTATAAACAAATCGGCAATGCAGTACCTTGTAAAATGGCGGAAGCCGTTGCATCGGCTGTTGCTGAATATCTCCAAGCGTAAAAAGCGGGAATGTGTTACCTTAATGTGGTACACATTCCCGTTTTTTATGCCTGCATTGCTTCGGTCAAGGCATCGTTCCAAGCCACCTTAATCGTTGCTTGTACATCCTGGGCATTGAACAGTTCAAACATTCTTTCATTGTATGCAGTCCGAAATGCCTCATCTCCAGAAAGCAGGATGTGGATGGTTAAATCTGTGATGGAAGCGAAATTGATATTATACCCCTGCGCAAAATACGCTTTTGCTCGTTCCAGCGCATTTTCCCTTGGAAGGTCGTTTGTATAAACGAATAAGTACTCAGCGGCGTTGTTCAGTGTGATTTTTGTGGAGAAAGTGGAATCAACGCGGGAGCCGTCTATTGGCCGCTCAGTAACTTCAATGGCTTTAAAGATCGCTCCATCCTTGTAAATCGTAATATCACCTGGTGCGCCGGTCGCACCATCTGCGGCGTTGATCTCCTGGCGTTCTATGGTCCACCCCGCATTCATCTGACCGTTGATAGTGGAGAAGACGGCATCCGTCAGGAGCATGGGAATAAGGCCGCCGCTCTGGCGATGCTGTAGTTTGTTTAGGAACATACGGTACTGATCGATGCGGAGTCGGCGGATTGGAACAAGCCGGACAATCGACTGCTCACGGAGGTCGATAAAGCACTTCAATAAGGCAATGATGATCGTTTCCACCTCGTCACTTTCGGACACAGCCTCCAAGGTGGAAATCAGTGACAGCAAAGCGTCAAAGCCTTCCTTATCGCGCAATCCATCCCTTGTATCTTCAGTGAAAGTAACATTCCTGCGGAAAGTCGCCAGATAAGGACCTTTGGAACAAGGGATCTGCTTTGAAAACAGGAACGGATTGACTGCCTTCTCATCCAGAGTACGCCCATTAAAAGCGTCCTCGCCCTGTTTGACATAGGGGTGCCGGATATTGCAGCTCCTGTCCTGATACCTTGCTACTGCGCAGCCCAGCAGGACCTCGCGGTAGGACTGTGTTTTTGAGGAAAAGATTGTATCCAGCGCATCCTTATTGTCTGTGATATATTGAGTCACGGCTGCCGGAAGTTCCTGGGCAGCTTTTTCGTATGAGTTGTTGAGAAGAACCTTTGCCTGTTCGTAATCGATAGCCATTTTATTTTTCCTCCTGATCGTCAATTGTTTCGAGGATGTCCTCTATGTGACAGCCCAGTGTTTCACATATTTTCAAAAGAACGTCTGTAGTAATGTTTCCGCCTTTGCCAAGTTTCGCAATAGATGCGGCGCTGATACCAGCGGCATCTTTTAGCTCCATCTTAGTCATGTTCTTGTCAATAAGAAGTTTCCATAGCTTGTTATAACTGATACGCACTTGTTTGCCTCCTCATTATTTCATACCCATCATCATTTCATAATGTTGGTCTTGCCCCATGTGATGGAAAATCATCTGGAAAGTATCTCTGCACTGCTGGACGTCTATGCAGTCGTCCACATAATGCATACCATCATTTATGCCGGACGAATTGGCGGCAATGTACGAAAGCATGGCGGACGCCAGTTCAAATTTAGAGAAATCCTCATTGCCAAAATCATCGTGGGTAAAGGCGTCCTTATTCTCTTCGAGTATCCTCTTTCGCAAGTCACTGCCCTCATACCCGCAAAGCTGCAGAAAGTAATATTCCAGGATTCTCCGGATAATGCTCATAAGGGGAATACCGGATGAAGCATCCTTATATTCATCCCACAGAGCTGCATAAGAATTTTTGACCGGATTTACATTCATTCGCTCTGAAGGGCAGTCGGGGTTTGGACAGTCACACAGCCGTATAGAGGACTTGTTGTCCGTTTTACGAATCAGATAAAAGGAAACAAAGTCATAGCGGTTGGCGTAAGCATAGGTGACTTCCCTGTGGAAATAAGCGTTATGAGTCAAAATAAAAATTTGCTTGATAAAGTTCCCGGAAACTACAGGATTTCTGTTATCCGCATTGTTCCGGCACACTTCGATCATTTTCCTGATCTGTGCGCTCACAATAAAGAGCGCACTGCTGTCCATGCTCGAAACGGGGTCATCGATGACAACAATTTTCTCCCGTGTATCGCCGTCGGCGCTTTCTCTCCCAAATACAAGCTGTTGGAAATATAAAAACGCAATAAAATTCTTTTCCCCTTCGCTGAGGTTCTCCGCAATCTTGCCTGTATCTGTGCGCACGACCTCGTAATTGATGGCTGGGGTTGGGACAACGCACTCTACAGAACCATCGGGGCGGATGATTTCTTCATGCCGAGGCCGCAGTTCAAATCCCTGGAATCCAGAGTCGCGGAGCATGGTGTTTATGCTTTTCATCGCAGTTTCAGTTTCCACGGTCTGGCTATTTAAAATACGCAGATCCTCTTTTAGCTGGTCAAGTACCCTTTTCTGTGTATTTATGATATCCTGCTGCGCCTCTATTTCCGCATCAAGGGCTGATTCGCTTCGCGCATAGGCTTCCAGGACATCTTTTAAAGTATAGGCGATTTGCTCAAAAACGGCTTTTTTGCACTCGGCTTTCTTTTTCGGCCCGGCGGACACAATATCATTATTGGCGTCTATCAGGCGGTTAAAGCTGCTGATGATGTCCGAAAGCTCCTGGAGAAGCGGTTCAACCTCGTCCAAGGCGATGATTTTAGACGGTTCCACCACCTTGCTCTTGATTTTTTCAATATTTTCGGCTATTACTGCCTTTACTGCAGTGAGCTTGTCGTGATAAGGCTTTGTGTCAATTACAGGGTAAACCTCATCCGGCAGCCGACTCAACGGGACGAACAGGGCATTTGCCATATCCCGATAAGCAGCCAGGAAAGCGTCCAGCTTCTGAAGGTTTGTTTGATACTGTGTATCAAAACTTGCGGCCAGCATTTCTTCAAAATTCTGAGGGAGGTCTCGGGAACAATACGGGCATTTTCCACCTGCCTTTTCATGGTAATCTGCATGGCCTTGGCGCACCCATTCAGTTGACCCGACTTCTTTCAGAAAGTCTGCAAATGGCGTGTTTGAGGTATTCACAATCGCAAGGGAAAGAATGTCACAGCCAGAGATGTGGTCAAGGGCAGAAACATCACTGACTACGTTAAATCTGCCATACCGCTTTGCCGTAGAAGAATAGACAGAGTCATACATCCGCTTCAATTCTTCAACATCATGCTGTATGGGAGAGTGGCGTTTTACCTCTTCGGCAAATTTCTGTTTTGACCCTTTCTTGCCCTCCTGAGTCGCTTCGAATACAGTGCGCAGTTCCTCTGTTTTGTCCCAACAGTCCTTATATAGCTGTTTTTCCAAAGCAGCTTTCGTTTTAGCTTTTTTATCCTTTTCAGCGAAAGCATCCGAAGAGATTTTTTGTGCCTTTTTCTGTTCAGCGGCCTTCCTGTCAATCTGTTCCTGTATTTTTACATTTGCCTCATTCATGGTAAAAACGCCAGGAAGATTGTGGTAGTTCCTCATATTGGCATCAATAAAATCCTGGTCGTATACAAGGGGGAGATAATCCACAGCAGCTTTGCCAGGGGCATAGATTACCCCAGAGCCAGTTTTTATTGCTTTTGCTATGGTTGTTTTTCCCGTTCCATTGTTGCCAAAGAAATAATTGATGTAAGTTGGGGCAATGGCAGCGCCGGTGCCTTTATATGTGGCGTCATCGAGAGTAATCCGTATAATTTCACTGGGTAATTTATCTGGCATGATATTCCTCCCTGTTAGCTCGGCCTTGGGAGGGTGGTAAGCCCAGCCTCGTCAAATGCCTCAAAAAGATTGACCTTATGTACGGACCATGCACTGAAGTTCAAATCCGTGATAGCGCAGTCCATATTAAGATCAAAATAGATGGCGTTCTTTTTTGCGCACAGTAGCTGCTGGTTAATGGCGGATATGGGCTGGAAAGCAACTTTAATGTTCTTTCCTTCTTTTTTGACCCTTCTAATGTAGCCATAGACCGCCCACTGGTTTGGATCGGTTTTACCACCAAGTTCAGTATTTTCCCGACAGATAAGGGCTGGGAATGTTTTTAATTCCGCAACTCCTGCATCGGACAGGGATGAACAACGCTCCAAAATTTCCGGCGGAACAAGATGCTGGCTCAGAGCGCGGCTGGCAGTTACAGTCACAATATTATTGATAAATACATCCTCTTCGCATGTAACAAGAAGCTGATAGTACTCCTTGCTGAAGGACTGTATTGCCATGAGCTGCTCGGCACTGTTACTTCCGCCGGGCTGTTGGTAATTGTAGTTGATATTAACCACGCCGCCGCCCTGGTTTGTGACATGGACGTTCGTAGAGCCGGTCTGCTCAACTTTTTGTGCAGCAGGAGGCATTGATGTTTTCGGAATTAGTTCGTTATTCATAAGCCGCCTCCATCAAAAGTGAAAATTGATTGTACCGTTATTTGTCAGATTGACATTGTGATCCCCGTTTTGGATAACATTTGTCTGCTGCTGGATAACGGTTATTTTTTTGTCTTCTCCGGCGGCACCTGATGGCATTTCGTCATCCACGACCTCCGCCTCTATAGATTCTGCATCGCTGTCTGTTTGCGCCGATTTCCCCGGCGATTTTCTTGTGGCAGCAGCCGCCTCTCTGATGATGGAAGCGAACAGGTCCGCCAGCTTATCCGCAGCATTGTGTAAATTGATGTCTGGGATATATTTCTGGAACACCTCGCACAGCCCTTGAATAGCGCAATCTTGAAAACTTCCGATGTATTCGGAAAATCCAAATGGTTCTACATAGGGGCTGATTTTTCTTGCCAGGCCGGAGATCTTTGTATTTCCGTTGTAATACGCCTTAAAGGATTCTTTATTGTACCCGTTGAGAATATCCAAGCCGTCTTCAGTGACGATTGCTTCAAATAAGGAACGGGTAAAGGCGTGAGTACTGCTCCCGGCTCCGATGCTGGAATGCAGCAAATGTGCAAAGTCTTTAAACTTCATACCCTCATCCTTTCTACCCAAGCCTACCCATGCCAACCCAACGGAACCCGCCTTAACCGACCATGTATTTTATAATGGATTCAGCCCTTAGATAAGGGACGTGCCTTCTGAAAACAGGGGGTACGGGGAAGTCGGAAATGTGTTTTCGGGACATGGAGAGATGATTTCTAATTATAGCACAGCTGTGTGAAACATTCTACCCCTAATCCAGAATTCACATCTGTAAAAGCGAGTTTATTTTCGTATTTGCAGAACTGATTTCCAGAAATAAATCTCAATAGTCCGAGATGGCCATTAGGACGATGGGATGCATAAGACCTTGGACGCAGTGATAAAGACTGCGCTCCGAGTGAAGATGCCCCACCGTTGACTTTTGGCGTTCATTTTCGGATTGGCGGGGTCTGTGGGTGTCTTCAGCCACAGGCTCTTTTGTGTCCCACCGTCCTTTGACCCGGACGGAAAGGACACGAAATGACAGTAAATCAGAGTAACACAGAGTCAAAGAAGTTCCAGATCCCGATGATGATAACCGATGAGGTCATCCGCGATTTTGGCATCAAGCCGGAGGACGTCACCTGGCACCGCATCGGAAACCGCAAATGCAGGGTAGTCATGGTCGATGCGACCGAAGAGGAGTATCGGGCGTATATGGCGCCGATCTGGGCGGAAATCAAACGGGAAGACCGGGATGGCCGCTGTATGGTCAAAGGCAAAAACGACCGACTCATCCGCTGCCCGGAGAGCAACCGCTGTGAGGAGTGCAAGCACTTCTCGGAGGCCAGCCGTGAGCGGAATAAGCCCGCCTCCCTCTCCGTGCTGATGGATGAGGGAGCAGAGCCGGCCGCAGAAGGGTCATTTGAGGATGATGTTATCTATGAGACGATTCTGGAAGACCTTATCTCCATGCTGACAGAAATCAAACCGAAGTACGGCAGGATCTTCCGTCTGCTCTATGACGGAGCCACCCAGCAGGAGATGGCGGACGAGCTGGGCATCAAGCAGCGCACGGTGTCGGATGACATCAAGAAGATCCGCAGCCTGGTGCAGCCGCTGGTAAAAGATATCTTTAACCGTTAAAAAGTGGGCGGTGCTTATCATCATGATAGGCACCGCCTTTTTCAGTCCTTCTTGTAAAACATGGTTTCATAGCCGTCCGCCCGGAGATTCAGACCTTTGATCCACGGCGGCGTCCTTCCCATCTGCTCACAGACAGCGTCCAAGGAGACATCCATGCCGCACTCAATGATCAGTTCATCGTGGACATGGCCGACGATAAAGCAGTGGGACAGCGTCCGTATGGCATACATGAGAATATCCCTGGAGATGGCCTGGACGATGTTCTCCACGAATTTCGGGCCGTAAGATTCGATGCGCTCCCACTTCTTTGTGCTGCCGACGCCCTCATAGGTGACGGATTCACCGCCGAATTTATTTGTTCCCATCTTCGGCTTCACATAGCAGAGCTGCCGGCCGGAAGGCAGAATGATGAACAGCATCCCGCTGCGATAACGGAACCGGATGCCGTGTGTCTCTGTGTCCAGCCGCTGGCGGACGGTGGTTTTCACTGCATTGTCCACATCCCACCAAAGCTGCACGATGTTCGGATTGGAGGTGCGCCAGGCGTCCACCAGGGGCTGCAGTTCCTCCTCGGCAAGACCCATCTCCAAAGCGCCCATCGACTTGAGAGCGCCCACCGATCCTCCGTATCCGAGGGCGAGTTCGGCGATTTTGCCTTTCTGCCTGAGATGGGCGTTCTGCCCGTGTTTTTCCACCGGCACATGGAACATGGCGGTGGCACTGGCGCAGTAGATATCGCCGTTCTCCGCAAAGACCTTCAGCCGCCAGGACTCTCCGGCCAAAAACGAAAGCACACGGGCTTCGATAGCGGAAAAGTCGGAAACGATGAATTTGTATCCGTCCCTCGGCACAAATGCCGTGCGGATGAGTTCCGACAGGACTTCCAGCACGGAGTCATACAGTGCAGATAGCAGGGCGTAATCGCCGGAACGAACAAGGCTTCTCGCGTCCTCCAGATGTGCCATGTGGTTCTGCGGCAGGTTCTGTAACTGAATCAGCCTGCCCGCCCAGCGGCCGCTGCGGTTGGCCCCGTAAAACTGGAACATCCCTCTCGCCCTGCCATCCGTGCATACGGCGTTCTGCATTGCCTGGTACTTCTTCACGGAGGACTTGGCAAGCTGCTGGCGCAGCTCCAGTACCTCGGCGAGTTCCGGCGGCGCAGTTTTCAGAAGTTCCTTCACAGATTTCTTGTCCAGGGAGTCCACCTCAAGGCCATGCTTTGTAAGCCATTCCTTCATCTGCTGGACGGAGTTTGGATTTTCCAGGGCGGTAAGCTGCCGCATCTTTGCGGAAAGTTCTTCCCTGGAACGTTCATCAATGGCGATGGCCTGTTCCACCAGCACCATGTCAAGCTGGATGCCCCGGTCGTTGATCTCCTGGTCGAGATGGTATTCCTCCCACAGGAAATCCGGCGCGGGGAATTTTGACAGCTTCTTCTGGATCGCCATTTCGGTTTTCACATCTCGCTTGTTATACGCAATGAAGGTTGACCATTTCACCGGGTCATGCTCTGGGAGGTTGCGCGTCCTGCCGCCGTTAGCCTTGGTAGGCTTGCAGGGAACGCAGAAATAGCGGATGAGCGCCTTGCCCTCAGCCATCTTCTGGTTTTCCAGCTTGAGAACTTTGCCGATCCCTTCCAGGGACAGTGGAAGCCCCATGTATGCGCCCCATACCAGGGAGCAGCGCCAGGAGGACGGGTCAAGGTAATTTCGGACGGTATCGCCCTCTATGCTGTAGGAAGAAAAATACTGTGGATAGTTCCGGCGCAGCCAGACAGAAAGGCAGACCCGCTCGAAGGACGCATTGTAGGCCCATTTGATAACGGAATCATCCGAAAGCGCCCGGATGATCTCCTCCGGAACGGTGTCACCGGATGCCAGGTCGTATACGGTGACCTCGCCGCCGTCCACGGACACGCCAAAGAGCAGGATTTCAAAATCAGAGGACTCGGCGTATTTATACACGCCGCATTTTTTCAGATCGACATCGGAAAATGTCTCCACGTCGAGGGATAAGGTGTGGATTGCCATAGTGCTGTTACCTCCATAAAAACAGGCGGCAGGAGTGCTGTTCCTGCCGCCCGGTGCGCATTGCTTATTCCTCCGGCTGTTTTGCCGCCTGGCGTTTTTTCTCCCTGTGCTTCTTGAACTTTGTCCAGCACCAGTGCAGGAAGTCGGTGATCCAGTACACGATGCTGCCGACGGCAAATCCGTACAGGAGAATGAAAATCACGATCACATCAAACTGTTTTGCGAACTCATAAAACTCTGTCATATCCATTTACCTCGCATTTTCTTTGAATGGGCGGGCGGCAGCGGTGACTGCCACCCTGTGTTGTCTCAGGAAAGATAATCATCGTCGTCCTCGGTGGAAAAATCATCCTCGGCACGGCTCTTGCCGCCCAGCGGCTCCCCATCGGAGATTTTCTGCAGGTTGTTCAGCCCGCAGGCGATGCCCCGGTTTCCGTTGGAGTTAAAGGCATACAGGTTGATGCTGGCCCTGCCGTATACGCCGGAGTACACCTCGGAACGCTCCAGGATGGGGTTCAGGTCCGCATCCACAATACCGGGTGCGGTGGCGGAATTGGCGTTGATGAAGTACGCATCCGCATAGACCGGATCATCGGGGCGTTCCACATCGCCGTCACGCAGCGGGGTCTTGATGACCGAGAGGGCGGGGACGGTCTTGCCGTTTCCCTTCAGCTTGGACTCGCCTTCCTCATAGGCTGCCTGGATCGCCGCTTTGATGGCTTCCACGGTCTTCTTGTCGGACTTCGGGATGATCAGGCTGACGCTGTACTTGGGCGTGCCGCCGTTGATGCTCTTGGGGTCCCAGACATTCGCATAGCTCCAGCGGGTTCTGGGGCCGGTGATTACCTTCGTCTTATTTACGATCTTTGCCATAGTTGTTGTCCTCCTCATTTTCTTTGAAATCGTTAATGGCTGTGTTCATGGCCGGGCGTTTATCGCTCTCCGGCACAAGTACGGGTTTGCCGGGCGGCTTATAGACAAGGCCGCCGAGCAGCTCTTCAAACTTCTTCCGGCCGAGGGCCTGGCTCATGGCCGTGATGCCCAGCAGTTTCTTCTCATAGGGTTCATAACCGGCAGCCTCGACTGCTTTTGCGACTGCACCCTCATCGGTGTACTTCCGGTTGGAGCGGCCCTCCACCACTTTGAATCCTGTAAACTTCGTCCCGGACAGGGCTTTCTGCAGGGCGTAATCCTTAACGTCCCCAGCCCAGGAGACCAGCTCGTCCGCCTTGGTAAGAATAGCGGCAATCTCCTCATCCCCCAGGAGCGCGGGCATCTCGAAGTCATACCGTGCCAGTTCCAGGTTGTATTCCGCCCGCTTGCGGCAGTTGGCCTTTGCCTTGCAGAACTGGCAGTGGTCGCCAGCTTTGAACTCGCCCTTGCCCTCGTATGCCAGCTTGGCTGCAGGGGCAAGCACGGTCTTAGCCCAGGCCAGGAGTTCTTCCTGGCTCATGGTGTATGTGCTGACGTTCTCCCGGCGGGGCTGGTAGATGGTAAGGCTGACCTGCGCGATGTCGTAAATACCATCGAACAGGTCGAGGGCGCCCAGCGCATAGCAGGAAAGCTGGCTGTTCTTCTCCGCCGACACCAGGACGCCAAGCCCGTGCTTGTAGTCAATGATGTGGAGAAGCCCGTCCGATACGATGACGCAGTCCCCGGTGCCGAAGCTGCCCTCGATCCCTACATAGCGGGAATAGTCGAGCCTCTGCTCCACAAGCACCAGCGGGTCGGCGCAGCGTTCTCTGGCCTTTGCCACTTCCTCCATCACGAAGGCGCAGTAGCCGTCGGCACAGTCCTCCATCTCCTGGGAGTAGTAGGTCAGGTTCTCCGTGGGGTCCTTCACCCTGCGGCCGAGGGCTTTTTCCACCTTATAGGCGCACAGCTCATGGCAGTCGGTCCCCTCCTGGGCGTATTCACTGGGCCTGTCCGCATATTCCTCGCAGAGCCGTGCCGACGGCGGGCAGTTGATCCACCTGTGGCTTGCGGAAGCGGAAAGGAAGGAATGTTTACCCATTGGTTCCCGCCTCCGGCTTTCCGAGCGCATCAGCTTCCTTCAGAAGCCCTTCAAATTGAGAAGGGTCGATGTCTGACAGCTTCCTCGCTCCATACTTTGTGATGAGGGCTTTCACCTCTACCGAGTACCCTGCCTGGGCGATCACCGTCATGCGGTGGCGCACCTCCTCAAGGGTGAGGACTTTCGGCTTCTCCTTCGGCGGCGCATCCTCTGCCGCCGGGGAAGAAAACATCTCCGCCAGCGTATTGGCGATTCCGATGATGGCCTCTCCGCAGGAGCGAAGCTCCTTAATCTGTAAGTCCAGGTCGCTCATTTTCCCCATCCGGCGTTCCTCCTTCCTGATTTGCCGTCTGCAGCTTTCTGGCGAGACGCTTCGCGATCACGCTGATGGCGATCAGCACATCAGCGAGTTCTTCGTCAAGCTGCCTGTCTCTGGTTGTCTCCGTGTTTTCCTGCATCCGCAGCACCTCCGTTTCCGAGCGGCTTTCCTGCCCCTCTGTCTCTGAAAGGACAGAAACGGGATTTTTCAGCGGAGAAAAATTTTGCCGTCCCTGTGCCTCTCACTTCTGAAAGGACAAGGACGGCATTTTTTAGCGGAAAATCTGACAGCGGCTGTTCGCATTTAAATTAGGAAACGAAAAAAGTCCGGGCGCACACCGCTGAAACGGAGGGTTTCTGTCCTTTCACAATTAGAGAGGTGTAAGCCGCTCAATTTTCAGAGAAAGGATGGAAACAGACTATGGGAACAGCGAAATCAAAAGGCCTGCCGCGCTGCACGGCGCATCGGGACTGCTTTGCCAATAAGGACAGCGTGTGCGTCTGCCTGGGTGACAATGACTTCCACGGGAAGGACTGCCCGTTTTTCAAGACCACGGCACAGTGTGATGCGGATAGGCAGAAAAGCTACGAGCGGCTGGTCAGTATCGGACGGGACGACCTGATCGAGCGGTATCAAGTGAGGGGTGTGTATGGGAGTTAGCAGATATAACAGTGAAGGCTACTACGACCCGACGGCCTATGAAGCCCTCACGAAAGTTACCCAGGAGGAAAAGGCGGCGAGATACCGGCCGCTGGTGTATATCTGCTCTCCGTATTCCGGGGACACGGAGGGCAATGCCGAAAAAGCAAGGCGGTACAGCCGGTTTGCCGCAGACGCCGGCACAATTCCCATTGCGCCGCATCTGCTGTTCCCGCAGTTCCTATCGGAAGAAACGGAGCGGGAGCTGGCGATCTTTATGGACCTGGTGCTGCTGGGCAAGTGTGAGCAACTCTGGGTGTTCGGCGGCGAGGTGTCCGACGGGATGCGCCGGGAGATTGGAAGGGCAAAGCAGAAAAATAGGACGATCCGTTATTTTACGGAGGATATGGAGGAAACGGAATGCAGATGACAATTTATGACGCAGTGACGGTTGGGAGCCGGTCAAACTGCGTGTATCCGAATCCCGTGACGGTCACGGATGCGGACACCATGCGGCAGGCGGCGGCCTTCGACCATGTGTGCGCGGCATATAAACAGAACTACCGCAGCGTGGACAACTTCCTGAAAGCGGACTGTTTGCCGATGGACTGTGACAACGACCACTCGAACGACCCGGATGACTGGCTCACGCCCTTTGACGTGGCGATGGACTTTCCGGGCGTGGGGATGATCTTTGTCTACAGCAGGAGCCACATGAAGCAGAAAGGAAAACGCGGCCCCAGGCCCCGGTTCCATGTGTATTTTATCTGCACGGAAACAACAAATTCAGAGATTTACAGCTCATGGAAAGACAGATTGATTGCCGATTACCCGTACTTTGATGACGGGGCCAAGGACAGCGCCCGGTTCCTGTTTGGAGTAAAGAACGCGGCGGTCGAGGTGTATGACGGCGAGATTACCATTGATGCGTTCCTGGCAGACCACTTTGCGGAGTGGGACGAGGCGCAGGGGCAGATCCCGGAGGGTTCCCGGAACAAGACCATGTCCCATTACGCCGGCCGGATCATCAAGCGGCTGGGGAATACGGAGGAAGCTCATAAGCAGTTCTTGAAGGAAGCGGAAAAATGCAGCCCGCCGCTGGATGATGCGGAGCTTGCGGGTATCTGGGCCAGCGCCGTGAAGTTCGGCGCGAAGGTAGCTGCCCAGGAGGGCTATATCCCGCCGGAGCAGTATAACCAGGACTTCCTGCTCATGCCAGAGGATTTCTCGGATGTGGGACAGGCCATTGTGCTGTCAAGGGAGTACATGGATCGGCTCCGCTTCTCCCCGGCTACGGATTACATTGTGTTCAACGGCTCGTTCTGGGAGGAATCCCAGCCTAACGCCCAGGGCATTGCCCAGGAGCTGACCGCGAGACAGCTTGAGGAAGCGGAAACAGAGATACAGCGGTGCATGAAGGAAATGTCGGAAAACGGCGCGTGGGCCATGCTTGCCGCAATGGGCGCCAAGAAAGCGATGGCGGCGTTCAGCGAAGCCCAGCGGCGCTCCTTTGAAAAGTACGAGCGGGCGGAGACCTACCGGAAGTATGCCATCAAGCGCCGGGATACGAAATACATCTCGGCCGCCTTAAAGGAAGCCCGCCCGATGATCCAGATCGAGCAGCGCGTCCTGGACGCGGATGAGTTTTTACTGAACCTGCCGTCCGGCACCTGCGATCTGAGGACGGGGGCTGTCCGGGAACACAACGCCCAGGACTATATCACGAAACAGACGGCGGTGGACCCGTCCGGGGACGGCATGGATGTCTGGGAGGACGCCCTCCAGACCTTCTTCCAGGGGGACGCCGACCTGATTCGCTATGTGCAGGAGATTGTGGGGCTTGCCGCCATCGGCAAGGTCTACATTGAAGCCCTGGTCATTGCCTACGGCGAGGGCCGGAACGGAAAATCCACCTTCTGGAACACCATCGCCCGTGTGCTTGGCACCTACTCCGGCAATATGTCCGCAGACACCCTGACTGTGGGCTGCAAGCGCAACGTGAAGCCGGAACTGGCGGAAGCCAAGGGCAAGCGGATGATCATCGCCGCCGAGCTGGAGGAAGGGATGCGCCTGAATACCTCCAACGTCAAGCAGCTCTGTTCCACGGACGAGATCTATGCGGAGAAAAAGTACAAGGCGCCGTTCTCCTATGTCCCCACCCACACGCTGGTGCTGTATACCAACCACCTGCCCAGGGTCGGGGCGATTGACCAGGGTACCTGGCGGCGGCTCATCGTGATCCCCTTCAACGCCAAGATTGAGGGCAAGGCCGACATCAAGAACTATTCGGACTTCCTGTTCAAAACGGCGGGCGGCGCGGTGCTTTCGTGGATCATCGAGGGCGCAAGGCGCGTCATCGCCAGCGATTACAAAATCGTCCAGCCCAAAGTGGTGCGGGACGCCATCCAGAAATACAAGGAGAACAATGACTGGCTGTCCCACTTCCTGGATGACTGCTGTGAGATGGGGGATGATTTTGAAGCAAAATCCGGGGAGTTTTATAACGCCTACAGGAGCTACTGCCTGCAGATGGGCGAATATACCCGGAGTACGACTGATTTCTACTCCGCGCTGGAATCCACGGGAGTGGTAAGAAAGCGTACCCGTACAGGCGTGATTATTTACGGGTTGAAACTCAAATCGGAGTTTGAGGATTAGCAGGTGTGTAGGTCGTGTACCTCTCTACCAGAGTTGCTCTAAGGAGATAAAAAAACAATATATAAGAGAGAATCGGGGGAAGAGGTACATGACCGTCACACAGGAAAAACGGAGGTTAAAGAATGCTTTTTTACACATGGATGATAAAGAATCATTTAAAGGACAATTCTGCCAAGGGGCTTCTTGCCAGGAGCATGAAAGCAGAAGGAAACGGATTCCCTAAAAGGCGGCGCTTAAAAACGCTGGTCGGGTATCTTGAGCATTGCGGCGCAAGTCAAGAAGTCATGGATGCCCTTGTGGAGTGTTGGGAGGAATACGAAAACCATGAGAGAGAAAGCCATCGAACAAAAGCTGGTTAAAGCGGTCAGGGCAAGAGGCGGGATTGCGCCGAAGTTCGTGTCGCCGGGATTTTCCGGGGTTCCTGACCGCCTTATCCTATTGCCGGATGGGAAATGCGGCTTCGTGGAGGTAAAGGCCCCTGGCGGGAAACCACGGCCGCTGCAGGAGTCAAGGATACGGCTTTTGCGGCGGCTGGGGTTTCTGGCATTCGTCCTGGACGGTGAGAGCGAGATTCCCCACATCCTTTCAGAGATCGGAGGTGACAGCGGTGGAGTTTAAACCGCACGATTATCAGCAGTACGCCATTGAGTATATCGAAACACACGAGATTGCCGCCATTCTGCTTGACATGGGCCTTGGCAAGACAGCCATCACGCTGACGGCATTGTACGACCTGCTGTTCGACTACTTCGAGATCACTCGCGTCCTGGTGATCGCGCCGCTGCGGGTGGCGAGGAATACCTGGCCACAGGAGATCGAAAAGTGGGACCATCTGAAAGATGTCCGCTATTCCGTGGCGGCCGGCACAGAAAAAGAACGGCTGGAGGCATTCCGCAGGGATGCGGATATCTATATCATCAATAGGGAGAACGTCCAGTGGATGGTGGAGAATGTCCCCTTTGAGTTTGACGCCATCGTGGTGGACGAGCTTTCGTCCTTCAAGAACTGGAACAGCAAGCGGTTCAAATCGCTGATGAAGGTACGCCCCAGGGCAAAGCGCGTTATCGGCCTTACGGGTACCCCGTCCGGGAACGGGCTGATGGATCTGTTCGCTGAGTTCAAGGTGCTGGATATGGGACAGCGATTGGGGCGGTTTATCACCAAGTACCGCCAGGACTATTTCCGGCCGGATCGGATGAACGGTCAGGTGGTGTATTCCTATAAGCCTCTGCCGGGAGCGGAGAAGCGGATCTATGACAAGATCTCCGATATCACCATTTCCATGAAAGCCGCCGACCACCTCAAGATGCCGGAACTTGTAAACAGCGAGTACCGGGTGTACATGGAGGAGCCGGAACAGGCTATTTATGATGAGATGTGCGAGGATCTGGCGGCACAGCTTGATAAGGGCGAGGTAACGGCGGCAAATGCCGGAGTACTGTCCGGGAAACTCTGTCAGATGGCAAACGGGGCGGTCTATACGGATAACGGGGATGTGGAACATATCCATGACCAGAAGCTGGACGCCCTGGAGGACATCATCGAAAGCATGAACGGAAAGCCCCTGCTGGTGGCTTACTGGTACCAGCACGACCTTGACCGCATCGAGGAACGGCTGCGGCTGCGGAAGATCGGCTTTGCAAGGCTGGACTCTGACGCCAGCATCGCAAAGTGGAACCGGGGCGAAATTCCCGTGGCGCTGATCCATCCCGCTTCTGCCGGCCACGGGCTGAATCTCCAGAGCGGCGGCGCCACCCTCTGCTGGTTTGGCATTACCTGGAGCCTGGAACTGTATCAGCAGACGGTGGCGCGGCTTTACCGGCAGGGTCAGGCGTCCAAGACCGTGGTCGTACAGCACATCATCACGGACGGCACCATTGATGAGCGCATTATGAAAGCCCTGCAGTATAAGGACAGGACGCAGTCGGCGCTGATCGATGCGGTCCGGGCAAACCTAAGAAAATGAGAGTCAATCAAGGCAAATCCGAGGGAAACCATTTCTTTTTCGGAGGTAGTGCCTATGAACAAGCAGCAGACGGAAATGAAGGAGTACCTTTCCCAGGCGTTCCGCATTGACCAGCGGATACAGAGCAAGATGGAGCAGGTGGCGTCACTGAATGACCTCGCCACACGGGCGACCGCGACTTATTCGGATATGCCCGGAAGTGAGACGAGGAACCTCCACCGTATGGAGGACGCCATCCTTTCCATCATTGAGCTGGAGGCTGAGATCAACGAGGATATCTGCAAACTGGTGCAGACGAAAAAAGACATCGTCCATAAGATTAAGGCTGTCCAGAACACGGAGTACCAGACCCTGCTGGAGCTGCGGTATCTGTGCTTCAAATCCTGGGAGCAGATCGCCGTGGACATGGGATATGAGCTTCGGTGGCTGTACCGGCTCCACCACAGGGCGTTGGACGCCGTTTCCGAAATAAGCCACTAAAAGCCACTGCAATACACCTTGTCCCTGTGATATAGTTAGAATCAGAAAAACAGGACAAGGAACAAGCCTTGCGGGAGCAATCCTGCAGGGCTTTCCTTTTGCCCGGAAAGCGAGGTGCAGCGTGCCAAAGAAACCAAAACGCCCCTGCTCCTACCCCGGCTGTCCAAACCTCACGGACGGGCAGTACTGTGAGGAGCATGAAGCGATTGCCCGGAAACGGTACAACAAGTACGGCCGCCCTGCTGACAGCAACAAGAAGTACGGTCGGGCTTGGAAACGAATCCGCGACCGCTACGCCGCGGCGCATCCTTTGTGTGAGATGTGTCTGAAGGAAGGACGGCTGACTCCTGTGGAAGAAGTCCATCATATTGTCCCTCTATCACAAGGCGGGACGCATCGGAATGACAATCTGATGTCCCTCTGCCAGTCCTGCCACACAAAGCTACATCACGAGCTTGGCGACCGGTGACCGTGGGGCGGTCAAAATCTCCGGGACCTGCATGAGCGGACAGCGGCCTGGGGCTTCGTGCGCGAAAAAGGCGAAATCAAAAGGGTAATTAAGGGCGGCCGTCTGCGGCTGCTTTATTTTTCGAGAAAAGGGGTGAGAAAATGCCGACAAAATCCAATAACACAGGCGGGCGCGGCGGTGCGAGACCCGGTGCGGGAAGGAAGAAATCCGCTGTCAGGGAGAAAGCCGAGAACGGCAATCCGGGCGGACGCAGATTAGAAGTGCTGGACATTCCCGAAGTCGAGGGTGTCGATATGCCAAAGCCCCATGAGTTCCTCTCCGCAGAGCAGCGTGACGGGAGTACGCTCCAGGCGGAGGAGATCTACACGGAAACCTGGGAGTGGTTAAAGAAGGTGGGCTGTGCGGCAAAGGTGTCCCCGCAGCTTCTGGAGCGGTATGCCATGTGCAGCGCCCGCTGGATTCAGTGTGAGGAGATGACCAACCGCATGGGTTTCCTCTCCAAGCACCCGACCACCCAGAAACCGATTCCGTCCCCGTTCATCAATATCGGCATCAACTACATGAATCAGGCGGTACGGCTCTGGAATGAGATCTTCCAGATCGTAAAGGAAAACTGCAGCACGGATTACGGGGAGGTTTCTCCCCAAGATGATTTGATGGAGCGATTGCTTAGGGCAAGGAAGGGGTGAAGCCATGTTTGAGAAAGTAAATCCGTGCCACCCGGATAAGGTGGCGGACCGTATCGCCGGCGCTCTGGTGGATGCGGCGTACAGGAAAGAGAAAAATCCAAGGATCGCTGTGGAGATTCTGCTCGGTCACGGCGTCTGCCACATCATCGCGGAGAGTTCTGTACACATCCTGCAGGACGAGGTGGACGCCATCGTGAAGCGTATCGGCGGGAATCTGCACACGGATTATGTGGAAGTGCCGCAGGACGGACGCCTTGCCGGGAACCAGGCAGAAGGAATCCGCTGCGGCGACAATGGCATCTTCAAGGGGATGCCGGTCACGGAGGAGCAGAAAGCCCTCTGTGAGATCGCTAAAAGTGTGTTTCACACATATCCCTCGGATGGGAAGTACATCATTGATGAGGCAAGGATGATCCTCTGTCAGAGCAATGCGCCCACAGAGGAGCTGAAAAAGCTGTATCCCACCGCCGAGGTCAATCCCCTGGGCGACTGGACAGGCGGCACGGATGTGGACGCAGGCGCCACCAATCGGAAACTGGGTAGCGACATGGCCGATTCGGTGACGGGCGGCGGGCTTCATGGGAAAGACCTCTCCAAAGCGGATGTGTCTGTGAACATCTACGCTTGGCTCAAAGCGCAGGAAACCGGAAAGCCAGTGGAACTGTGCTGCGCCATCGGGGATGATACAGTGGACGGTGTTCCCTACGCTGAGATCGTGGAGACGGCCCGGAGATACATCCAGATCCTTGGCGGTTTTGAGAAATTTGCGGAATGGGGGCTGGTGCGATGAAGACAACGACCGAAATGCAGCTTGTGTCCATTGCAAAACTGGTACCCTATGTGAACAACGCCCGCACCCACTCCCCAGAGCAGATTACGAAGCTCCGCTCGTCCTTGCGGGAGTTCGGCTTTATCAATCCCGTCATCATCGACCGGGATTTTAATGTGATTGCCGGACACGGCAGAATCCTGGCGGCAAAGGAGGAAGGCATCGCTGAGGTTCCCTGTGTGTTTGCAGACCACCTCAGTGAAGCCCAGAAGAAAGCCTATATCATTGCGGACAACCGCATGGCGATGGACGCCGGATGGGACGAGGAGCTTCTGCGGGTGGAGATCGAGTCTTTGCAGGGCATGGACTTTGACCCTCTGCTTACCGGCTTTGACGAGAAGGAGCTGGCCGACCTGTTTGCGGATGATTCCGGCAGTGAAGCCAGGGATGACGATTTTGACCTGACCGCCGCGCTGGAGAAAGCCTCCTTTGTGGAGCGGGGCGATGTCTGGACAATCGGCCGGCACCGCCTTGTGTGTGGGGACGCCACCTCCGCCGAGGATGTGGCTCTGCTCATGGACGGCAGGAAAGCCAACCTCATCGTGACAGACCCGCCCTATGGCGTCTCCTTCAAAAGTGCCAGCGGCCTGACCATCCAAAATGATTCCATGAAGGATGAGGAGTTTTATAACTTCCTCCTCTCTGCATTCAAGCGCATGGCGGAGCATCTGGAGAAAGGCGGCGCGGCCTATGTGTTCCATGCGGACACTGAGGGGCTGAATTTCCGAAAAGCGTTCATTGATGCCGGGTTCCATCTGGCCGGTGTGTGTATCTGGGTGAAGAACTCCCTGGTGCTGGGACGGTCAGACTACCAGTGGCAGCACGAGCCAGTGCTGTATGGATTTCTCCAAAACGGCAAGCACCCGTGGTATTCCGACCGTAAGCAGACCACCATCTGGAATTACGACAAACCGAAGCGCAACGCCAACCACCCGACTTCCAAGCCGCTGGATCTGCTGGGCTATCCCATCGGCAACTCCACCCAGGAGAACGCTGTAGTGATCGACACCTTTGGCGGCAGCGGTTCTACCATGATGGCCTGTGAACAGATGAACCGTGTCTGCTGCATGATGGAACTGGATGAGAAATACGCATCGGTCATTCTCCGCAGGGCCGTGGAGAACGGCATCCCGCCGGAGGATATTTTTGTGGAGAGAAACGGAGAAAAGACGATGTACTCCGACCTTGTAAAAGAGGTGGAGGTACCAGATGAATAAATTGACCCTTGGCAGCCTGTTTGACGGCTCCGGCGGTTTCCCCTTGGGGGGCTTGCTTTCCGGCATTACCCCCGTGTGGGCTTCGGAGATTGAGCCGTTTCCTATCCGGGTGACCACCAAGCGGCTGCCGTTTATGAAGCATTACGGCGATGTCTCCCGGATGGACGGCGGGAAGATTGAGCCGGTGGATGTCATTACCTTCGGCAGCCCTTGCCAGGACATGAGCATCGCGGGCCGGAGGGAAGGTCTGGACGGCTCCCGCTCCAGCCTTTTCTATGAAGCCGTCCGGATCGTAAAGGAAATGAGGTGTGCAACTGATGGCAGATATCCAAGGTATATCGTCTGGGAGAACGTCCCTGGTGCGTTCAGCTCCAACAAGGGCGCGGACTTCCAATCCGTCCTTGAAGAGATCTGCTCGGTCAAAGGATACGAGGTTGATCCTGCTCGACCTGAGAGATGGGCAAACGCCGGGGAGATCGTGGCAGACGATTTCAGTCTCGCATGGCGGGTATTTGATGCACAGTACTGGGGAGTCCCCCAACGCAGAAAACGCATCTACCTTGTCGCAGATTTTGCAGGCGGGAGTGCCGGAAAAATATTATTTGAGTCCGAAGGCGTGTCTGGGTATACTCCGCAGGGCTTCCGCCCGTGGCAAGGAGCTGCCGGAGCTTTTGAGGAAAGCGCTGGAGCGACAGGCTGCGTCTGCCTAAACGACCAGGGCGGCGGCCGCATGGATGTGACGGAGGACGTTGCAGCAACGCTTCGGGCGGAAAACCACGGGCATCCTCCCTGCGTGATGGGAGCTGCCGGATTCTGCACCGAGCATTCCGCACAGGCCAGGGGCATCGGGTATGAGGAGGAAACCTCGCCCACCCTCCGGGCCGGTACGGTGCCGGCGGCGGTCTATGAGAACCATAGCCAGGACACCAGATACACCGGCCCGCTGGAGACGGCTCCCACGGTCAACGCCACCTACGGCATGGGCGGGAACAACCAGCCCTTTGTAGTGGAGACGCCTAAGACGCTGAAGATCCGCTCCGGCTGTGAGGGAGGCGGCAAAGGCGCGCTGATCCAGGATAACAAGTCCGCCACGCTGGGCTGCAACAACGACCAGACGGTGTTCGTGCCGTTCGTGAAAGGCACACGTCCCCACTCTCCCGATGAGGGTCAGCAGTGGAAAGCCTTCGATGTGGCGAACACGCTGAACACCTACGATGTGGGCGAGATCCGGTGCAATGAACTGGCGGTCAAGGTTTACGGCATCTGCTCCAAGGACAGCAACGCCATGAAATCCGAGAATCCCAAGAGCGGCTTCTACGAAGCGGAAACTTCCAGATGCCTGGATGCGAACGGCGGAAATCCTACCTGCAACCAGGGCGGCATGGCTGTGGTGGCCCTGCAGGGTTCCATGATTGGCAGGGCGGACAAGAACGGTCCCCAGGGCAGCGGCGTGAATGAGGATGTGTCCTTCACGCTGGATGCTACCGACCGTCATGCGGTAGCCTACGGAATCGACCGTGCCACATACAACATGGGACGGAATGCCAAGTTCGGAATCACGGTGGAAACAGAGATCGAGCCAACGATGGTGTCCAAAGGACCGGGAGCGGTCGGACAGCCTATCTATCATTCAAGCAAGAGTTCCTTTCACACCAATTTTACGGATGATGATGTGACGGAAACGTTGGTCGCTACAGATTTCAAAGATCCGCCTACCGTATCCAAGGAGCCTGACTACATCGTTCGCAGACTGACGCCTACCGAATGTGCCAGACTGCAAGGGTTCCCGGACTGGTGGTGTTCCAATTTAGAGACTGACGAACCGACCGAGGAAGAGATCGAGTTCTGGACGGAGGTGTTTGAGACACACCGGAGGGTCATGGGAGCTTCCTCCAAGCCGAAGAGCCGCAATCAGATCATCAAGTGGCTGAAAGACCCTCACTCCGATTCTGCGGAATACAAGATGTGGGGCAACGGCGTGGCGCTTCCCAACGTCTGTTTTGTGCTTTCCGGGATCGTGTACTATGCACAGTTTTCGGAAGGATAAACTGGTTTCTATTCTACAGAGAAATGTGCGAAAACCGCTTGCTATTTCAAGGGTTCAGAGTGATATATGTACCTACCAAAAACAAAGGAGGTTTTCGCACATGGAAATCAGATACAATGTGACAGGCGCCAAGCGCAAGGAACTGGTAAAAGTTATCGCCAATGCCACAGGCGCCAGGGCGGAATACAAGTTTATGCCCACCTGCAATTATGAAATCGACTACTTTACGGTCACCAAGGATGGGACGCTCCTCTTTGATGACCGTGCCGACAGCGAGGAAGTCGAGCGGGTGCTGGAAGCCGTCGCCGCTGCCGGCTTTGAATGTGAGCCGCAGGACGGCGGTGAGCAGCCCTCCGGGGAGGAAACCAAGGAAGCGGCAGAAGTCGCAGACAGGGCGCCACAGGAGGCAAACGTGGGGCTTACGGTGGAGATCCCGCTCGACAAGGTGGCAGTGGGCAACCTTACCAAGCTGCTGGACGCCAAAGGGAATCTGATACGGAAAGCCCTGGGCATCACCGACCTTCGCATTGAGGTGCTGGACGACCGGGTGGCATTCCCCTGGTTCTCCCAAGTGGACGCAGATTCCGCGGCCGCCTACACCCATTTCATCTCCGCACTCTGCGAGATGAGCAGGAATGCCAAGCGGGTGACAGCGACCGAGAAGCCGGTGGACAATGAGAAATACGCCTTTCGCTGCTTTCTCCTGCGCCTGGGCTTCATCGGCAGCGAATACAAGATGGAACGCAAGATTCTGCTGAAGAACCTGACCGGTTCCTCGGCTTTCAAGAACGGGGGTGTGAGCCATGAAGTTTCCGAGTAGAGAAATCGTGGAGCGCATCGGCCGGGAATATCCTGTCGGCACCCGTGTGGAACTGGTGCGGATGGATGATGTCCAGGCCCCGCCTGTTGGCACGAAAGGCACCGTCAAAGGCGTGGATGATACTGGTTCCCTTCTCATGCGCTGGGACAATGGCAGCGGCCTGAACGTGGTCTATGGGGAGGATATTGTGAGAAAGGTGGGTGACCGCCGTGCCGAATAACATTCTGAAGGACTTCTTCTATGGGAACATCAATCCGAATGAAAAGCAGTTTGACCGTAATTCGGAGTATGGAAAAGCTGCTGCCGGTCTGGCTGATGAAGAAGAAAAGCTCCGATCCATGCTGGATCAGGAGGCAGCCACAGTTCTCGATAAGATGATTTGCCTGCAAGCCGCCATTGCGGGCATGACCGCTGAGGAGTACTTCATCGATGGGCTGCGGACGGGATTCCGCCTGGCTCTTGCTATCCTTGATGAGGGGGAAAACGGCCTTCTCAAGCCAATAGCAGGTGGCGGCAAACAGCCATAAACCACACAATATCCTGCGGTCATCTTTGTGTAGTATATTATCGAAAATGGCCTTGCTATTATCCTCTTTTAGAGCGAATATGTGTACACCGAAAGGGAAAACACACAGCCGCGAGGCAGAAAACGGAGGATTTCAGAATGAACGAGAAAACAGCAAGGCAGATTGCAGAAATGAAGAACCAGACCATCGGGGTCGAGGTCGAGATGAACAGCATCACCCGCCAGAAGGCAGCCAAGGTTGCCGCAGGTTTCTTCGGAACCGGAAGGTACGAGAACACCGCAGGACGCAACGGCTACAGCACCTGGTCGGCTTGGGACGCACAGGGGCGCGAGTGGAAATTCCAGAAGGACGTTTCCATCGCTGGGCCGGATGAGCAGAAATGCGAACTGGTCACTCCAATCCTGACCTACCAGGACATCGAAACCCTGCAGGAGCTTTGCAGGCAGCTCAGACACGCAGGCGCCAAGAGCGACGCCTCCAGAGGATGCGGCGTCCACATCCACATCGGGGCGCAGGGACACACGCCGCAGAGCCTGCGCAACCTTGCCAACATCATGGCAAGCCATGAGAGCCTGATCGCTGAGGCGCTGAAACTCGACCGGGGCCGCATGAGCCGCTATTGCCGCACGGTAGACCCACGGTTTTTGGAACAGGTCAACAGCAGGAAGCCCAAGACAATGGCGCAGCTTGCGGACATCTGGTACACCAGCCACGGCGCAAGCTACGGCAGGAGTCACTACTACAACGACAGCCGCTACCATATGCTCAACCTCCATGCCACCTTTACCAAGGGGACGGTCGAATTCCGGCTTTTCCAATTCGATGAGCCGACCGCAGAGCGCAGGGGCGGCATCCACGCAGGACAGCTCAAAAGCTACATCCAGCTT